>Ga0207732_100021_pt1 | contig 297960 bp, 315 predicted proteins | sample A23P1SouthBayCA_FD_187733 | JGI IMG/M metagenome (GOLD analysis project Ga0207732, IMG submission 187733) | Aerobic enrichment media microbial communities from Eden Landing Ponds, California, USA - A23 P3 (4) (SPAdes) | ecosystem: Environmental > Aquatic > Marine > Unclassified | place... | reverse complement strand
GTTCAGTTTCTGGTTCTGGTTCTGGTTCAGTTTCTGGTTCTGGTTCTGGTTCAGTTTCTGGTTCTGGTTCTGGTTCAGTTTCTGGTTCTGGTTCTGGTTCAGTTTCTGGTTCGGGTTCTGGTTCTGGTTCGGGTTCTGGTTCTGGTTCAGTTTCTGGTTCTGGTTCTGGTTCAGTTTCTGGTTCTGGTTCTGGTTCGGGTTCTGGTTCTGGTTCTGGTTCTGGTTCTGGTTCTGGTTCTGGTTCGGGTTCTGGTTCCGGCGTCGGTCCGCCGCTTCCCGACATCGACGATGGCGACTTGAAGGCGCCTTCGTCGTCGGGAATTTCGGGGGAAGCGGAGCCACAGACGTAGCGGTCCAGCCAGTCGTCGAGTCGTCGACCGGCCACCTCGGCGACGATATCGACGAAGGCGGTGTGGGTGAGTGGCCGGTTGTAGGCATTGATGCGACGGAACACGTCCTGGAACGTCGACTCGCCGCCGGTCGCCTCGCGGATTTCAAGGTCCAGGGCGGCGAGAACGCGACGACCCTTCGTGTAGTAAGCCTGACTGCTGGTCCACTGCTTTGGGTCGACCAGCACCGACCCCGAATCCCGGTTCGTCGAGACGTAGTCGTGGAACGCCGAGAACGGTGCCTGACCGCGACGGTAGGTGAAAAGAGACGCGTAGTACTCCGTCGTCGCCTCGACGAGCCACTTCGTCGACGCCGAGCGGTCCCACTCCTGTCGCGTGTGGACGTACTCGTGAATCCACGTGTTGTTGACGTTGTCGAGTCGACAGTCGTCCTGTGTCCAAAAGCCGTTGGCGCCGCTTTGGACGCCGAGAGAGCCCCATCCGACGCCGGTCGGGGCGGCGATGGCGAGGACTTCGTCGTTTCGACCGCCGACATCGAGACGGGTGGCGGCGTCGCCCAGCGCCGACAGCACGGCGTCGACCGACGGGCGGAGCGCCGCCGCCTCGGGAACGACGAGCCGGAACCGCTGGCCAGCGGTGGTGTCGGTGTACTCGTCGTGGGGGCCGAGGTACATCACCGAACCGTCGGAACTGGTGACGCCCTCACCGTCGACGTCGTAGCGTCGCTGCAACGCCGGCTCGGCGCCTCGGTACTGGTAGGCGATGCTCAGTTGTGGGCGCTGTACGATGGCCCAATCGCCGGCGTCGACGTACCGGTAGGTTCCCGGTCCGCCGGTGTCGGCCGAGAGACTCCCGCTCAACCGCGCGGGGTTCGTCGCCCCGTCCCAGTCGTACTGGCGTCCGTTCGTCCGAAAGCCTCGGGTGCCGTCGACGGCGAGCGTCGAGGGGATGGCGACGCTACAGCCCGTCAGCCGGTCGGCGAAGTCGTACTCGATGTCGAGTTCGACGGTGCCCTCCGTGGCGGTATCGAGACGAACCATCGTCGCCTGGACGATGTCCGCGGCGTTTCGATTCGTCGCACCCTGTTCCCCGCGTCGGTTCACACGCCGACTGATTCGGCCAGCAATAAAAACGTCTCGCCGGCGGGCCGGCCGTTCGGTCACTTGGTGGTCGACCCGACGCGTCCAGTCGGACTCCGTCGCTCGGTTTTGAGGTGACCCAAGGGATTAAATAACTGATTTCTGTTTAGCCTAATATGGCTGGCAAAGAGCCGTCACCGACGTTTCTCATCGGGGTGGGACAGGCCGGAATCGAGGTTCTCGAAACCCTCAAACGACACGTCCCGGAAGAGGAGTCGGCGTACTTCGACTATCTGATTGTCGACTCCAACATGAGCGAGCTCAACAGCTCCTCGATAGAGAAGAACCTCTATCTGAAGACCCCCGACACGCTGGTCGGAACGCACCGCGAGGAGTTCCCGTTTCTGACCAACAGCATGCGGTTCGGAGCGAAGGGCGCGGAGCGCCAACGCCCCGTCGGTCGGTACAAGTTCGACAATCCCGAGGAGCCGAGTTTCTCCGACGTGTTCAAGACGATTCAGCGTAACGTCAACCGGTTCCGACAGGACCACCAGACCGCGCTCACGTCTTCGAACAAACACATCAACATCCTGCTTGTGAACTCCCTCGGCGGGGGGACCGGAAGCGGGACGTTCCCGATTCTGACCGGCATTCTCCACCACCTCGCCGAGAACATCCGCAACCGGAACAACATGTTCGCCTACCTCGGCGGGTTCGGCGTCGTCCCCGAGTTCGAGTTCGGTCGGGACATCAAACAGCTCCCGGGCGACGACGGGCGGTACTACGCCAACAGTTACGCCGCACTGCGTGACCTCGAACACCTGCTCAACGCCGACGCCAACGACAGCCTCCGGCTCCCGATTCACTCTCGACACGACCCCGACGGGGACACCTCGACGAGCGACGCTATCGACGCCGCCCTCGAGGAGAACGCCTTCGAGTTCGACACCCAGCCGTTCAACGACTACTTCCTCGTCGGCGTCAACGAGGACAAAATCGAGGGTGAACAGTCCTCCGCCGGCCTCGAACGCTACGACCAGATGATAGACAACACCGTCGCCGAATCCATCTACACGATGGCGAAACACGGCGACGACATGGAGAACGTCTCCGGCGTCTCCGACACCGACCCCCGGGTCGGAACCGTCGTCGAAACGGAAGTCGAGATTCCCCACGAGACGCTCCGAATCTACTGTGAGACGAAATCCGAAATCGAGGCGCTGGAGAGCCTGCTGTATGCGGGTCGCTCCTCGCTGGAAGCGACGGACTCGGACCTCGACGCCATCGAACACCTCGTGCGGAACTCGGATGTGGTCTTCGAGCAACTGGACCCCGAGGAGGCGAGCGAGACCAAACGCGAAGTCCGTGAGATAATCGACAACAGCCTCGGCGGCGGCGTCAACATGGTCAACCGGACCCGCGAGGACATCGCGTCGGTGCTCGACCAAGTCGAGGCCGAACACGACCTGCGGTTCGTCCCCTTCGCGCTCGACGAAATCGAGTCCGCACTCGACGAGCAAGAGCCGAAAGTTCGCGAGAAACGCGAGGAGACGGTTTCGGAGATGTGGAAACACTTCGAACTTTCCTCACACCCCGAGTTCGGCGACGTTTCTCGGGTCAACCAGAAGGCGCGAAACCTCTTCGACTTCCTCCGGGGCCGAATCGAGGACACCAAGGTCGAACTCGAGGAGGTCGAGGAGTCCTTCTGGGACGGCAAGCCCGGGATCAAAGGCCGCGAGGAGAAACTCAACAGTCGACTGTCGAACCTGAAGGAGGCACTCGAACGGCTCCGAGAGGTCGAGGACGACTACGACGGACTCAACGACCTCAGCGACGGCATCGTCGACCAGCGTGCCGAAATCGAGAGTCGACTCAAACACAAGAAACGCGAACTCGGCGACGCCCGAGACGACCTCAAGTCGCTTCGTCGTGAACTCACCGACCCCGACCAATCGGGGCTTCGCATCGCACGGATGCCCCTCGAACCCGAGGCCCTCGAGGAGGTGACGCTCGAAAAACTGGAGACGGACCTCACGGATATCGAGTCGTATCTCGACGAGGGATACGTCGACCGCGACGACTTCCTCGAGGCTATCGCCCGGCGCTACGAGCGGTGTTTCCAGAAGGAACCGCGACTCGTTCTCGACGTCGACGAGGACGACGCGCCCGACGACGCTCTCAATTACTTCCAGAGTCTCGGGATGATAGAGACGGACATGTACATCGTCTACGACGACGACAACGAGGATGCCATCTCCTTCGAGCGTGTTTCGACGGCGAGTTCGGGGTACAACCGCTACACGGACGACAGCTACGACTCCCATCGCGTCAAGTTCGTCGCCTACGTCCGAACCGGTCCAGTCGACGTGTTGCGACTGTATCAGGAACTGGACTCCTACGCCGACGACGGCGGCCTCGACGACCTCGTCGCCCAACACTGGGACGACTACCGACTGGCGTTCGCCTATCCCGAGTGGTACGGCCGCGATGTTCGGTCGGTGTTCGGGACCGACAAGACCATTCAGTTGCCGATGCCGCCGGAACCGAAACTGGAGTACGTCCAACTCGAAACCGGCGCCGCCGACGAGGGCGAACTGAAACACGAGTTCATCAGCCGCGACGGCGTCGTCAGCTACCTCTATCAAGGCGTCCTCTGGGATAACTACGAAGACGGTGCCATCGGGTTCCGCGGGTGGAAGCAAGCACTCGATGGGGTCCAACTCGGCTGGAACGCCGTCCAGGAACTCTCGCCCGCCTCCGAGAAGAAGCGCCAGTGGCTCGCCGGCAACGTCTCCTGGGAGGAACTGCTCGAGGAGTACGCCCGCGAGTTCGAGGACCGCGAGGGAATCAAAATAGAGTTCGTCGACGAGGAAGCGACCGCGGACTGAACCGCTCGACTACCAGTCGGGGCCGGAGTTGCGTCGACGATAGATGACGACGGCGCCGCCGATGACGGCGACGACGATGGCCAAAGCGCCGATACCGGCGAGTACCTGCATGACGAGGCTGGTCCGGGTTCCGTCCGCTATCTCTGACTGAAGGGACTCGATTCGGTTGTCGGGGCTGTTCGACGCGTTGGCTTGGGCGGTGAACGACGATTCGCCGGGCGTGCCGCCCGCGGTCTCGTAGCTCACCGTCGCCGTTCCGGCGTCGATGGTGTCGGCGGTGGTGCCGCCGGTGAAGTAGGTGGCGAACTCAACGCGGATGGTCGTCCCGGCGGGGATTTCGCCCTCTGCAGGCGTCAACCGAACCTCGCCGGCGCGGTACTGGCGGTCGAATGAAATGGACTGGCTCCCCTCGACGAACACCTCTATCGAGTCGGTGTCGAGGACGGCCGCGTCCGTCCCTTCGATGACGATTTCGGGGTCGACCGCGGTTTCGCCCTCGACGGTGAACTGCCCGTCGACGGTTATCTCGTTCGGCGTCTCGGCGTCTTCGCCGTAGCCGGCGAGGGTTCCGTCGAACTCGCCGCTGACTTCGATGTCGGCGGCGGCCACCCCAGCGAAGACAGAGGAGAACAGAGTCGCGACGACAACCACAACGGCAACCCGCTTTGCGTCTCCGTACAGTCGTGTCATGGACAGTATTCACCCGACACGGAGGAGATTTAGTTCTTTGGCAACCGTCCGCTGACGCGCTCCCACCAAGAGGAGTGAGTCTACAGGACGAGGTGCCCCCGTCCCCGGAACTTTTCAAGCCGCGCCGCGAACCGACAGGTATACCTGAAGTACGTCTCGACCGGGAGACGCTCGAGCGCTTCGACAACCTCCGCATCGAGGACGAATCCTACGACGAACTCGTCACCGAACTCATCAACATCTACGAGGCCGAAGAGTTGACGCTGTCACACGCCGGCGACCACGTCGGCGAGTAGCGTAACTGGAGGTCCTTTTTGCGGACGGGCACCGCTACTGAGACAGTCGTCGCAAAAATCGGGTCGTCTTCAGAGCCGACGACTCGGACTCGCCTTACTCCTCGTCTTCGTCGACGTCCTCGAAGTCGGCGTCGACGTACTCCTCTCCGTCGGCATCGCCGGCGCCACCGGGACCAGCACCCGCACCGGGGCCGGCACCGCCCATGCCGCCCATGCCGCCGGCGCCCGCCGCGCCGCCGGGGCCGCCAGCGCCTGCAGCACCGCCTGCGGCCTGTTGTTCGTACATCTGCTTGCCGATTTCCTGCAGTTGCTCCGAGAGGCTCTCGGTGGCGGATTCCAGCGCCTCGGAGGCCTCGTCGAGTTCGTCGCTGTCGACCTCGGTGTACTCCTCGAGGGCTTCCTCGACGCGTTCGATTTCGGCTTCGATGTCGGACTGGAGGTCGTCGTCGAGTTCCTCGTCGTTCTCCTCTAGCAGCGTCTCGGCGCGCTGGATGGACGATTCGGCCTCGTTGCGTGCCTCGACGAACGCCCGTCGCTGCTGGTCTTCCTCGGCATGAGCCTCGGCTTCCTCCTGCATCTCCTCGATTTCCTCGTCGGAGAGGCCGACGCCGCCCTCGATGGTGATTTCCTCGGAGTTGCCGGAGCCCTGATCCTCCGCGGAGACGTTGACGATGCCGTTTTCGTCGATGTTGAACGACACCTCGATTTGCGGCGTTCCGGCGGGGGCCGGCGGGATGCCGGTCAACTGGAAGGCGCCGAGCAGTTCGTTCTCCTCGGCGATTTCACGCTCGCCCTGGAAGACCCGGACGTTGACGGAGGTCTGGTTGTCCGCCGCGGTCGTGAAGATTTTCGACTCCTCGGTCGGGATGGTCGTGTTCTTGTCGATGAGGCGCTCGAAGAGGCCGCCCTTGACCTCGATACCGAGCGAAAGCGGCGTCACGTCCAGCAGGACGATGTCGTCGACGTCGCCGGAGAGGACGCCACCCTGAATCGCCGCACCCAGCGCGACGGCCTCGTCGGGGTTGACGTTCTTTTTCGGCTCTTGGCCGGTCATCTCCTCGACCTTCTCTTGGACCTGCGGCATCCGCGTGGACCCACCGACGAGGATGACCTCGTCGATGTCGCCCTTCGAGTAGCCGGCGTCGGAGAGCGCCTGCTCGGTCGGGCCGACGGTCCGTTCGACGAGGTCGCTCGTCAGCGACTCGAACTTCGCGCGCGTCATCTTCTCTTCGAGGTTGAGCGGCCCCTCGTCGGTCGCGGCGATGAAGGGAAGGTTGATGGTGGTCTCCTTCCGCGAGGAGAGTTCGATTTTGGCCTCCTCGGCGGCGTCCTTCAGCCGTTGGAGTGCCTGTCGGTCCTCTCGGAGGTCGATGCCGTTCTCCTCCTCGAAGGAGTCGGCGAGGTAGTCGATGATGGCCTCGTCCCAGTCGTCGCCGCCGAGGTCGTTGTCGCCGTTCGTGGCGACGACCTCGTAGACGCCGCCGCCCAAATCGAGGATGGACACGTCGAAGGTGCCGCCCCCGAGGTCGTACACGAGGACGGTCTGGTCGGACTCGTCGTCGAGGCCGTAGGCCATCGCGGCGGCGGTCGGCTCGTTGACGATGCGGTCGACCTCGAAGCCGGCGATTTCGCCGGCGTCCTTCGTGGCCTGTCGCTGTTTGTCGTTGAAGTACGCCGGCACCGTGATGACGGCCTTCTCGATGTCGTCGCCGAGGTACTCCTCGGCGTCGCGTTTGATTTTCTGCAGAATCATCGCCGAAATCTGCTCCGGCGAGTAGTCGTCGCCTTCGATTTCGACGGTGTAGTCGTCTTCGCCCATGTGCCGCTTGATGGACTGGATGGTCCGCTCGGGGTTCTGGACGGCCTGGTTCTTCGCGGGCTTGCCGACCAGTCGCTCGCCGTCGTCGGTGAAGGCGACGACGGATGGCGTCGTCCGCTCACCCTCGCCGTTGACGATGATTTCGGGGTCCCCACCCTCCATCACCGCAAACGCCGAGTTGGTGGTACCGAGGTCGATACCGAGAATCTTGTTGCTCGCCATGTTGGCCGTACCTATCGGTCTGAATCGGTTAAAAGTTGCTAGATACGGTGACTCACGCTCGCTACCGTCGTGGCTCCTTCTGGCGGTTTTCCGAACCTCCGGTATTGGCGACCGAGAAATATAAACAGAAGCGCTATTCGCCTTCCTCGGCGACGGTCACCTGCGCGGCCCGAAGCACCTTCCCCGCCATCTCGTAGCCGGGCCGTTGAACGGAATCGACGGTGCCGGCCGGTTGGTCGCTTCCGACCTTCAGGAGCACCTCGTGGCGCTGTGGGTCGACCTCCGAACCCGGGTCGGGTTCGATGGGGTCGACGTTCTCGGACGCGAGCGTCTCGTCGAGTTGCCGGAAGGTGGCCTCGACGCCCTCGCGGATGTCGGCGTCGTCGTCCTGCTCGAGTGCGCGCTTGAGGTTGTCCCGGACCTCCAGCAGTCGCGTCACGAGGTCCTCGGTCGCGCGGGCGCGTTCCTGCTCGCGGCGCTTCTCCTGTCGTTTCTTGTAGTTTTGGAACTCCGCCTGCTTGCGCTTCAGCCGGGATTCGAGGTCGTCGCGCTCGAGTTCGAGTTCGTCGTTTCGCTCCCGCAGCGCGGCGATTTCCTCGGCGATTTCCTCGGGGTCGGCATCCGCGACGCGCTCGGCGATGGCGTCGACATCGGCCGTCTCCTCGTCGACGAATTCGGCGGCGTCGGCCTCGGCCGTTGGCTCCTCGGCGTCGAGTGCCTGCCCGTCACCGTCGGCGGACTCCTCGCGCTCCGTATCGCTCATACTCCGAACGTGTTCTCGGCCGGCAATAAGGGTTGAGAAAGCGGTCGCACCGCAGTCGGTGAACCGTGGAATTAAGCCGGCCGGTCGCCGAACGCCGGTGTGGTCACGCTGCGTTACGACGAGGGGACGATACGCGTCGACGGGTCGGACGGCGAGGCACTCGATGGCCTGTCGTTCGTCGAGGTCGACGAGCGCTCGAAGAGCCGCCGCGCCCCCGCCTTCCGGTATCCGTTCCTGCTGTCGACGTGTCACAATCGCGGCTTCGCCGTCGAGGACCGCGTTCTCGATGTGCCCGACGTGGATGGCCTCTCGACGACGTACGAACTCCGGTCCTATCAGCAGAAAGCCCTCGATGCCTGGCGCGAGGCCAACGACCGCGGCGTGTTGGAACTCCCGACCGGCAGCGGCAAGACCGTCGTCGCCATCGCCGCGATGGCTGCCCTCGACACCGCGACGCTGGTCGTCGTGCCGACCATCGACTTGCTCGAACAGTGGCGGAGCGAACTCCGTGCGGAGTTCGACTGCCCCATCGGTCAGTTGGGCGGCGGAAAACAGCGCGTCGAGGCCGTCACCGTCGCGACCTACGACTCGGCGTACCTTCGTGCCGACGAGTTGGGCGACCGCTTCGGCCTACTCGTCTTCGACGAAGTCCATCACCTCGGCGGCGAGGGGTATCGCGACATCGCTCGCCTGATGGCCGCCCCGGCCCGCCTCGGCCTCACGGCGACCTTCGAACGCCCCGACGGCGCCCACGAGGCAATCGAGGAACTGGTCGGTTCGGTGGTTTACCGCCGCTCGGCCGATGACCTCGCCGGCGAGCACCTCGCTGACTACGATATCCGCCGTATCGAGGTCGAACTCACCGTCGAGGAGCGAGAACGCTACGAGGAACACCAGGGTACCTTCACCGACTATCTCAAGCAGTCGAACATTCAACTCCGAAGCGGTAGCGACTATCAGGAACTCGTCAAGCGGTCGGGAACCGACCCCCGGGCCCGTGAGGCGCTGCTCGCCAAACAGCGCGCTCGCGAGGTGATGATGAACGCCGACCGGAAGGTCGAGAAATTGGCCGACATCCTCGACCGCCACCGCGAGGACCGCGTCATCGTCTTCACCGCCTTCACCGACCTCGTCTACGACCTCGCCGAGCGGTTTCTCATCCCGCCGATTACCAACGAAACCGGCGCGGAGGAACGACGCGAAATTCTGGAGCGCTTTCGCCGGGGCGAGTACTCCCGCGTCGTCGCCGCGAACGTCTTAGACGAGGGTGTCGACGTGCCCGACGCCAACGTCGCCGTCGTGCTGTCGGGGTCCGGTAGCGAACGGGAGTTCACCCAGCGTCTCGGCCGGGTTCTCCGACCGAAGGAGGATGGGGGACGCGCTCTGCTGTACGAGGTCGTCACGAGTGAGACGGCCGAAGAGCGCGTGGCGAGACGGCGGCGCTGACGGACGTTCACGGCACGGAACGTCCCGTAGGCTTTTGCTGTTGGTGCTGTGAGTCACATCCGATGGGACGGTGGAACGTCTCGGCGACGGCCGTCACGGGCGCGCTCACGGCGGCCGTCGCGACGCCGCGACGCGCTCTGGCGACGCTGGCGGGCAACAGTCTGCTCTTTCGGGTCGTTCCCGACGCGCTCCTCCCGACTATCGGCAGAGTCGCCGATTCCTTCGCCGACACCGCCCTGATTCCCTTTGTCCTCGCTGTACTGGCTGTTCGGGGGGAGGAACTCCGTCTCGTCGGTGCCGGGTTCGACTGGCTGTTGTTGGGCTATCTCGTGTATCAACTCCTTCCGCGGTTGTTCTCGGATGCCGACCCAGCGGCCTCGGTCGTCGGGCGCCGGCGGTTCCGTCTGCTGACCACCGTTCTCGTCTGTGTGTTCGCCATCCCCATTGCCGACCAGATGCCGGGTGCGTTCAGCCGGTCGGTGCTCCCGTCGGTGGTCACATCGGTGGTGAATCAATCGGATGTCTTCGTTTCTGTCCTCGTCGGATGGATTCTCGCAAGCAGCACGCTCATCGGCCTCTACATCCACCGCTGGTGGTGGCGTGAGGCCACCATCGATGAACGTATCGCGTTCATGGACCAGATTCGCCCCGGGTCCCCGACCGACGAACAGAAAGAGGGCATGCGCGAAGACCTCTCGCGGGATAACTGGGTCGCCCCCGTGAGCAACGGCCTGGGGGTCGCCTCCTGTGCCCTCATCCTCGTCGCGGTCTGTCTGTTCCTCTCTTTCATCGTTGGGTTCATCGGTATCCTGTTCCCGCTACCGCAGGTCGTCGTGTTGGTCGGAGTGGCGGCGCCCGCGGTTGGCAAGCGATTGCCCGACGGCGTCGTCTCGAGTGGCACCGGAATCCGAAACCGAGCAGTCGACATCGAGATGCGATTCTACCGGGTGTTGAAATACACCTCGACCAGTCGAAAAGGGATGATGGTGGCGCCGTTTTTCGTCGTTGGAACGCTGCTTTCGATGCTTCTTACGCTACTCTCATTCGTGGCGATTGCACTGTTCGTGTTCATCGCTATCTACCGCCCCGACGTGTTCCTCTCTGCGCGCATCTCGGTTCTCACCCGGTGGAACATTGCTGGGTATCTGCTGTGTGCCACCGTCCCCGGCCTGTTCAGCCTCTGGTTTTGGGTCCGAGAGACCGAACGCGTCCCGCAGTTTCTACAGGACTGGGAGCGACGCCGTCCCGGAACAGCGAGCGTGGCGGAGGAATCGCTTCCCGCTCCAGCGACCAGACCGCCGGGCGTGTTGCTCGTACCGACGGCGTTCGTTTCGCTGTTTCCGGTTTTCTTCTGGATAGGCCGCCAAGAGACGGTGCCGTTCCTGCCGAATGCGGCGTTCGCAGTCGCGTGGCCGCTCGCACTCGGCCTCACGGTGTGGGCCGTTCGCTGGACGCTTCGAGCGGACCCCCAACCGCCGTGGACGGAGACCTACGCGCTCCCGGGGGCGTACCTCCTCCAACTCCTGTGGGTTCAAGTACTGTTCGACGCCTTGGACCAACCACTGCTTCCGACGGCCGAGTTCGTGGCCGTCGCCGTCGGTGGCGTTGTCATGTTTTTTATGCCGGACCTGTTGTCCCGAACCGACCGGACCACCGATAACGGTACGGTGCAGTTGGTTCTCGGTACGGGGCTTTCCGGGGGTGTTCTCGTCCTGTTCGGTGGTGTGCTGTACCTCTTCGAACAGCAATTAGGGTTGTTCGCGGTCGCCGGCGGCACGGTCGTTATAGCCCTCGGGATGATTGGCGCCGGCATCCTGTGGCTCGACGACCGCACCTAGCCGATGAAAAACGACGGGAGATACAACACGATACAGATGACGCCTTCGGTCAGCGCCAACGTCCACTGGCCTGTCGGCTGACCGAGTCAGTCCCGAACCGCCTCGGTTCCTCGCCACCGCTCACAGCAGGGTCGCCGGGCCGCCGACGAGCGCGAGGACGACGAGGAACCGGCCGAGACTCCCCGCAAACGTCGCCAGCGCGAACCTCAGGTCGTCCTCTTCGAGGACGGCGAAGGCGTATATCGATACCGTATCCGGGAAGAAGGGCACCGAGAGCGCGACGGCGAGGCCGGCGTACCCCCACCTGCGGGCGATTCTGACCGTCTGTTTCTCCGACCACTCGATGACGTTGAACCGCGAACGCCGGAGTCGCTGTACCACCGGGTCGGAGTGTTTCACTCCCTGTCCGACCCGGAAGGCGACGACGCTGCCGACGGTCTTGCCGACCGCACTCACCAACACGATGAGCGCGAGCGTCGCCGCCCCCGAAAGCCCCAGTTCCAGCGGCGCGACGAGGACGATTTCGCTCGGCCCCGGAAGGATGAACGCGATGAGAAACGAGTAGACGAAGATGATGCCGAGTCCCGTCCACCCAGTTGCGGTTTCGACGGCGTGTACTACCGCATCGAGAAACGCTGTGACGATAGATGCAACTTCCTTCGAGAGGTCCGAAACCAGCGGCGACGACGTTTCGAGGGCTATCAGGGCGACCTCGAACAACTCGACGGGGAGGGCGAGAGTCGACACGGGTGGCGGCTTCGAGTGGTTACTTGAACCGGAACGTTTCGAGGTTCTTCGGCGCGAACGTCCGCATGTTGAACTCGTGGTATAGCGCCGAGGAGAGGTCCTGTACCGATGACTCGTCGCCGTGGACACACAACACCTTCTCGGGCCGTGGGTTCATCGTCCGGACGAAGTTCATCAGTCCCTGCCGGTCGGCGTGGCCGGAGAAGCCGTCGACCGTCTCGACGTTCATGTTCAGAGACAGCGTGCCGCGGCCGTTCGAGCGGTCGTCCATCGGAATCTCGTCCCAACCGTTCTGGATGCGTCGGCCAAGCGTCCCCTGTGCCTGATAGCCGACGAAGACGAGCGTCGAATCCTCCTCGCTGCCGACGTGGCTGAGCCACGACATGATGGGGCCGCCCTCGACCATCCCGGAGGTCGACAGCACGATACAGGGGCCGCCGTCGGCGACCTCTTGTCGTTCTTCCTCGCCGCCGTCGATGTGGTTGAACTGGTCGGAGAGGAAGGGGTTCTCGTCGTCGTGGAAGATGCGGTCCCGGAGGTCGTCACGCAGGTACTCGGGGTAGGTCGTGTGGATGGCCGTGGCCTCCCAAATCATCCCGTCGAGGTGGACCGGAACCTCCGGAATCTCGCCCTTACGCATCGCCTCTTCGAGGACGAGCATGATTTCTTGGGAGCGGCCGACCGCGAAGGCGGGGATGAGTATCTTCCCGCCTTCCTCGGTCGTCTCGCGGATGACGCGCTTCAGTTCCTCTTCGGAGTCCTCCTGGTCGGTCTGGAAGTCGTTGCGGCCGCCGTAGGTCGACTCCATGACGAGCGTCTCGACGCGGGGGAACTCGTTTACCGCACCGTTGAACAGCCGCGTATCGTCGTAGTGGATGTCACCGGAGAAGGCGACGTTGTACAGGCCGTCGCCGACGTGGAAGTGCGAGACGGCCGACCCGAGAATGTGGCCGGCGTTGTGGAAAGTGAGTTTGAGGTCCGGCGCGATGTCGGTCACGTCGCCGTATTCCAGCGGAATACAGTGCTTGATTGCCTCACGAACCTGTTCGGACTCGTACGGCGGGGCCCGACCCTCCTTTGCGGCCACGTCGAGGTAGTCCAGCGTCAAAAGTCCCATCAAATCGCGGGTTGGTTCCGTACAGTAGATGGGGCCGTCGTAGCCGTACTTGAACAGAAGCGGGATGAGCGCCGAGTGGTCGAGGTGGGCGTGAGTGAGGACGACGGCGTCGATGTTCTGTGCGCCGGCGCCAAGCGCCTCCGGCACCTGCAGGTACGGGACCTCGCCTTCCGCGCCGGGTTTGTCGCCACAGTCGATGAGGACGCGCGTTTCGGGGGTATTGAGGATGAACGCCGCGCGGCCGACCTCCCGACAGCAACCCAGCGTGGTGATGCGGACCCACTCGTCGTCGGACATCTCCTCGCGGTGAATCTGCCGGCCGACCCGTTCGAGGATATCTCGTCGGTCGTCGCGTTCCTGTTTCAGGAAGTTCCGGACGTTCGACACCGTCGCGGATTCGATGGGCGGCGTGCGGACGACTTCCGGGGTCCAGCCGACCTGCTGGGTGATTTCCCGGAGCGTCGACCCGTGTCGACCGATGACCATCCCGGGTTTCTGGGCCTCGATGACCACTTCGCCGGTGTCGGCGTGGAAATCGAGGTCCGTGATGCCTGCCTCCTCGGGGACGACCTCCCGTATCTTCTTTCGGGCCTCCTCGGGTCGGGAGAGAACGTCGGGGTCCGGTCGCACCGTGATGCGCTTCCGGAGTTTCGACGCCAGCCGCCGAATCAAATCGCCGTCGCCGGCGAACTTCTTGGGGTCCCGCGTGTAGACGACGAGCTCCGGCCCCTCGTACTTCACGTCGGAGATGGAGATGTCGTTCGGGACTTCGCTCACTATCGTTTCCTTGATGTCTTCGAGTTTCCGCTCTACTGCACTCATGATGTAGAAAGCCTCGGTTGTGGGGTTCCGGCGCCGCGGTGCACCGCTTGTCGTGTGGGCCGATGGCCCGACCGGCGTGCGGTGTGACAACAGGTCATGGATGTCGTATCTACGGGTAACTGTGGTCTCTCGACCGCGGGAACGACCGGAAAACCCGCTCGTACCCGGACGTAACCCACCACTCATATAAAATCCTTCGCAAACGGAAGGCATGGAGCTCACGCCCGAAACCGTCGCGGCCGAGCGCGCCCGCGTCCGCGAAAACGAGACGATTCCTGCACTTATGAACGACGTTCGGTCCCGTCTGGGTCCGCTGTTCGGCGTCGAGGTCGACCGCGTGACGGCCGAGCAGTATCGTCGGGAGGTCGACGCGGTGTTCTCCGACGGTGACCGGGCGGTCAACGTCGCCGCCCTCTGTGGCATCCTCCGTGACCTCGACTGTGATGGCGATTACCCCGGGTTCGTCGTCGACGAGTTCCTCGGCCGCAAACTCGCTGCGACGATTGCGGGCGGCGAACCGCACGCCACCCTCGCGGAGGCGACGTTTCACTTTGCGGACGTACACACCCACGGCGAAGCGGACGACGCCGCGGGCGCCGACGACCTCGATGCGGCCCTCGCCGCCGGCTTTCAGACGCGTCTGCCGGGCTGGGAGTGGACCGAGGGCGACAGCCCGTTCGCCGTGGAGTAGGCTTTTGGTCGGGCCCTCGCTGGTGGCGGTATGGAACGTGTCACCATCGACGACATCGACCCGGAACCGCACCCGATGGGCGTCAACCGCGAGCGCCGCAACGTCAGCGACGCCCTCGGCGCCGAGGAGATGAGTGCCGTCCACTACGAACTCGAACCCGGAGAGTCCTTCTCGGGGGGCCTCCACACCCACCACGACCAAGAGGAGTGTTTCTACATCATGGATGGCGTCGCCACGTTCGAACACGGAACCGACGGCGAGGAAACCGAGGTCGAAGCCGGCGAGGTCATCCACTTCGAACCAGGGGAGTTCCAGTGTGGCCGGAACAAAAGCGACGACACCGTCGTCGGCCTCGCGTTGGCCGCTCCCGGCAGCCAACACAACTGGGAAGACCTCGAATCGTTCGCGCCCTGCGGTGAGTGCGGCGAGGTGACGCCGCACGGCGTCGAGGAACCGGTCGACGGCTTCACCATCTTCTGTAAGGAGTGCGGCAACGAGATGCAACTGGCCTGAGCGCCGCTGACCTTTTCCCGAATCGGCCAGCAGACCTATCAATCGATACGGGCGATTTCTGACGTGTATGCAACGACGGGAATATCTCATCGCGACCGGAAGCGTCGCCGCGGGCGCCTCGCTGGCCGGCTGTATCGGCAGTGCGACTGGCACGCTCGCTACGCAGGTCACCGACCAACCCGGCGACATCTCGGATTTCGAGTCGTGTGTCGTCACCATCACGGAACTGCGAATCAAGCCGGCCTCCGACGACGGCGAGGACGGCAACGAGACGGACGGCAACGGAACGGACGACGCTGCTGAGGAGACCTACGAGGTCGATGACGCCGAGGCCGACCTCGTGGAACTGCAGGACGGCAACACCCAGCTCGTCGACGAACAGGAACTCGACGCCGGCGACTACGAGTACCTGAAGATAGCGGTCTCGAACGTCGAGGCGACGCTGGACGACGGCAGCGACGCCGACGTGAGCACGCCCGGCGACGCGCCGCTGAAGTTCAACCAACCCTTCGAGATTCGGGAGGACACCCGAACGGTGTTCACCGCGGACTTCACGCCGGTCAAGCAGGGCCAGTCGGGCGGCTACGTGCTCCAACCGGTCGCCGACGGCACCGAAGTCTCCTACGAAGAGTAGGCCGACTGACTGTCTTTCCCCGAAAGACAACACATGTATCCCCGCCACCGGTAGCGGGACGTAATGTCTTCGCGACGTGCGTCGTTTCTGGATGGCGCCCGGACCGTCGCGCCGGTCATGGTCGGCATCGTTCCCTTCGGTCTCGTCGCCGGTGCGGCGGCCGTCCGGGTCGGCCTCTCCGGGTTGCACGCGGTCGGACTGTCCGTTCTCGTCTTCGCCGGCGCCTCCCAGTTGGCCGCAATCGAGTTGCTCGGTGAGAACGCACCCGCAGCAGTCGTCGTCGTGACGGTTCTCGTCATCAACCTCCGGATGACGATGTACAGCGCCTCGCTGGCGCCGTATCTACAGGAGTTCTCGACGCGGTGGCGCGCTGGGATGGCGTACGTCCTGACTGACCAGGCGTATGCGCTGTCGGTGACGGAGTTCCGCGCCGACGAGTCGGTCGACCGGAAGTGGTACTACCTCGGGACGGCGGTGCCGCTGTGGGTCGTCTGGCAAATCTGTACGGTCATCGGCGTCGTCGTGGGCGCCCGTGTCCCCGAATCCCTGCCGCTTGAGTTCGCCGTGCCGTTGACGTTTCTCGCTATCTTGGTGCCGACGATTACCGACTCTCCGAGTGCGGTCGCCGCCGGGGTCGGCGGGTCCATCGCGGTCATCGGGGCCGGCCTCCCCCTCAATCTCGGTCTCATCACCGGCGCCGTCACCGGCGTCGTTGCCGGATTGGTCGTCGAAACGGGGTGGTTTCGATGACTGACTCCGCGACGGTGTGGCTCGCCATCGCCGTGGCGGGCGTCGGGACCTTCCTGATTCGGTTCTCCTTTATCTTCCTCTTCGAGTACCTCTCGGAGGTTCCTGACGGCGTCGAACGGGCGCTTCGGTTCGTCCCGGCGGCGGTGTTGGCGGCGCTGGTCCTCCCTGCCCTCGTCATCGTCGATGGCACTCCGTCCGTCTCGCTCGGCAACGAGCGCCTGCTGGCCGGCACTGTCGCCGCAGTCGTCGCCTGGCGGACCGAGAGCATCTTCGCGACCATCGTCGTCGGAATGGTGGTGCTCGTCGGATTGCAGATGCTCTTGTAAGCGTAACCAAATAGAGTTATAAATTCTCGAAAATCAATTCCATAGAGTTACGTAGATGGCGGAACGACTCCTCATATGGACGCGCTCCGGCGGCGACCACACCAGCGACTCTCGCGAGCGGTCGTCAAGACGGTCGGCTACCGGTTGTTCATGGTCGTCATCACCGTGACCGTCGCCTTCTTCGTCGTCGGCAACGTCGGCGAGGCGCTCAGCATCGGCCTCGTCGCGAACGTCCTCAAGACGGGGACGTACTTCGCCTACGAGCGGGCGTGGGACCGAATCGAGTGGGGCATCTGAGCCGTTCCCACGGATACGCCGGGTTTAATACCAGCCTGCAGGACGTTCAGGTATGAGCGGCGAGCAGGAACTCGGCATCACCGAGAGCAAGGAGCACAGTCCCGGCGAGTGGTACGCCGAGGTCGTCCAGAAGGCCGGCCTCGCGGACTACGCGCCGATGGGCGGGTTCATCGTCACCCGTCCCCGCGGCTACGCGCTGTGGGAGCGACTACAGGACCACCTCGACGGCTGGTTCAAGGAGACAGGCGTCGACAACGCCTACTTCCCGATGTTCATCCCCGAGTCGTATCTCGAACGGGAGAAGGACATCGTCGAGGGGTTCGACCCCGAAGTCGCGTGGGTGACTCACGGCGGCCACGACGAACTCGAAGAGCGACTCGCCGTCCGACCGACGAGCGAGTCAATCATCGCGCCGTTCATGGCCGAGTGGGTCCGCAGTTACCGGGATTTGCCCCTGCGGCTGAATCAGTGGTGTAGCGTCGTCCGCTGGGAGGCCACCGAGACGAAGCCGTTCTTCCGGACCAAGGAGTTCCTCTGGCAGGAGGGCCACACCGCCCACGCCACCAGCGAGGACGCCTGGGAGGAGACGATGACCCGCCTCGGCCAGTACGAGCGACTGTACGAGGAGGTCATGGCCATCCCCGGGATGACCGGCCGCAAGCCCGAACATGACAAGTTCCCCGGCGCGGACACGACCACCACGATAGAGGCGCTGATGCCCGACGGCAAGTCGGTACAGGCCGGCACCTCCCACCACCTCGGCACCTCCTTCGCGGAGGCCTTCGATATCACCTTCACCGACGAAGACGAGGAAGAACGCATCGCTCACACCACCTCGTGGGGGCTGTCGTGGCGCGCACTCGGCGCGCTCATCATGACCCACTCCGACGACCAGGGACTGGTCATCCCGCCCGCGCTGGCGCCCACGCAGGTCGTCGTCGTTCCCATCTGGCAAGCCGACACCGAAGACGAGGTCAAGGAGTACGCCGCCGGCCTCGCCGCCGACCTCGACGAGCAGTTCCGCGTGGAGTTGGACGATCGCGACGAGCGCAACCCCGGCTTCAAGTTCAACGAACACGAACTCAACGGCATCCCGCTCCGCATCGAAATCGGCCCCAACGAGGTCGAAGACGGCGAAGCCACGCTCGTCCACCGCCCCGACGGCGAAAGCGAGGTCGCCGACGCGGACAGCATCGTCGAGTCGGTCGACGAAGCACTGGAGACGGTGTACGCCAAACTGTACGCCGCCGCCGAGGAGAACCTCGAAGAGAACATCCACGAGGCCCACGGCCGCGGCGAAATCCTCGGCACCATCGGCCAACACGGCGGGTACGTCAAGACCGGCTGGTGTGGTGACGAAGACTGTGAGACGGCCATCAAGGACGAAATCGCCGCCGAAATCGTGATGCTCCCCCTCGACGAGGACGAAGGGCCCGTCCACGACACCTGCGGCATCTGTGAGGAAGAGGCCGTCGAGACGGCGTACTTCGCGAAGAGTTACTGAGCGCGCGGTTCGATTTTCGGCCGGTACCTACAACAGCCGTGAAATCACGAGCAGCAGCGCGAACAGATACGTCAGCGCCACCAGCGCGTTGCGGCGATTCGCCCCGGGGCGCATCCCCGGGAGCGTCACGAGCAAGCCGACGGTCGGAACCCCGCGGATACGCATCAGGACTCGCCGGACACGGTTGTGTCAGCGGCGGCGTCTGACTCGTCGGTGTCTCCGTCCGTGGACTCGCTTTCGGCGTCGCTCGTCGAGGCGTCCGTTTCGTCGGCGGTCGTTCCGTCGGTCGAAGTGTCGCCGTCGGTCGTCCCGTCGTCTGCCGTCCCGGCGTCTGTCGTGTCCTCATCTGTCGTCTCATCGTCGGTGACTGCCCCGTCAGTGTCGCTACCGTCGGTGGATGAGGTGTCGTTCGCGGATTCGTCGTCGGAGTCGGTCGACTCGGTTTCGACACCGTCCTCCGTCGAGTCGTCCGCTTGCTCGTCGGTGGCTTGTCCATCGTCGGGAGCCTGCTCGCCATCGTCGGTGGACTGTTCGTCGGCTTCTGGCGTCTCCGTGTCACCGTCGGTCGAGTCAGCACCGTCGTCGGTCTGCTCTTCGGTCTCGGCGTCGGTACCGGCGTCCTCGTCGTCCGTGGTATCGTCGGCACTGTCGGCGTCGGCACCGTCAGCGTCCGCCTCGCCGGCGTCTTCCGACGTCTCGCCCTCGGGTTCGGCATCACCGGACCCGTCAGTGGATTGTGAACCGGCATCCGATTCGTCCTCGGTCGTCGAACCGTCTTCCTCGTCGTTCGACTCGGGCGTGTTTTCGCCCGGTTCCTCGGTGGGTTCTCCGTCCGGGGCCGTTCCGTCGCTGGAGCCGTTTTCGACCGTCGGTGAGTCGTCAGCCTGTTCGGTGGGTGGCTGCTCGCCGTCCGGCTGTTCGTCGTCGGCCGATACCGTCGTCGGGGCGCTGGTATCGCTATCGAGGCTGTCGCCACCGGGGCCACCTCCGCGTGCGAACGCGGTCGGTCCTCCGGGTGGACCGGCTGACGGCGGCGAGAACCCTTCGGCCGAAGGGCCTGTGTCATTGTCGTCCTCGACTGGCTGGACTGGCGGCGCCACGTCGGCACTGACGGGAACGGTCACCGATTCCTGGTCGGACAGCAGCGCGGCCGTTCCGCCGGCGGAACCGACCGTCGCGGCGACGAACACCGCCACGACGGCGACGACGACGGCGATGTCGTTTGCCATCTCAGTCACCTCCGGGGGTTCCGTCGGCGTCCGGGTCCGTCATGGCAACCGGTTCGGCGTCCTGCCGGCGAGTGCGGAGACGCTCTCGGCCCACCAACGCGGCGACCAGCATGAATCCGACGAGTGCGCCGGTGAACACGCCGACGCCGACGGCACTCGGGACGCCGGTTCGGCTCACTTCCGTGAAGAGCACGTAGCCGGCGTACGCGGCGAAGGCCAACAGCACCCAGAGCGTCAGCGACAGGTCGAGTCCAGCGACCTCGACGGTCTTCTGTGGTGACGTTTCAGAGGGGCTGTCTTCAGTTTCGGTCACAGCCACCTCGGCAGGCACACTTCCGTCCGGGGCGCCCGCTCCACCGTCCGTCGCCGCGGTCGCGGTGGCGTGTTCTTCCTCCGGGTCACGGAGGAAACGGTACACCTCCATGCCACCGAGGAGGACCAGCGGCACCACGACCAACAGCGCGAACCCGACGGTCGTGTTCGCCCACAGGATGACGTAGCCGATGAGCGGGATGACGACGACGACGTTCCCGAGGACCTGCGAGGGGTCGACGAGTCCGGCGTCGACGTTCTCGTTGGCGTCGCCTTTCGTCCGGTAGGCGCCGTCGACTTCCTCGACGATTCGGTGGGTCGTCGGCACCTCGTTGCCCGTCCGGTAGGTGATGACGTCGCCGACCGCGACCGGGCCGCTAGCGACGATGACGACGTCACCGGGCGAGATGGCCGGTTCCATGCTCCCCGAAAGGACGACGAACCCGTGGTCGGCGCCGATGGTCTGGGGCACCGCGAACACCACGAAGGGGACGACGAGCGCCACGATGAGGACGAACCCGAGAACGGCCGCGATACGGCGTGCCCGACCGCTGGTGGTGGTTTCGGACGACTTCTCCGGTGCCGGTTCCCGTTCCGGTTGGGTGTCGCTCATCGTCGCCTCCTCGGTTGCGGTGGTTTCGTCGGTCATTGGTTCTCCTCCTCACAGTCGGTCGAGCAGACGGCGACGGTGACGTGGCTGATTCCCCTGTCGTCGTCGGCGTACAGCAGGCCGCCGTCTTCGAGCGACGCCGTGTCGTTGGTCGGCTGGCTCCCGGCGGCGTAGAGCCGTGGGTCACCGGGCCCCGCCTTGATTCCCACCTCACACAGGGTTGGGGGCGTTCCACCGTCGGTTCGGCGGAGGCGGAACGCGACCGCCGTGGTTTCGGCGCCACCGTCTTTCTCTACAGTGTCGTATATCTCGATTTCGTAGCCGTCGCCCCCTTCGCTGAACGCGTAGACACCCGGTTCGATGTAGCTATCACCGATTCCGGGAGCCTCTCCGTCCTCGAACTCCAGTTTTCCGAGCCGGTCACAGCACACACAGGGGTCGTAGGTGTCACAGCGCGGCCGCCGTGGGAACGGGTTCGCTCTCGTCTCGTCGTTGCGACACTGGACGCCGTAGACGTCGAACGACAGCGCGGTGGCGTCGGTTCCGACGTACTCATCGTCCAGCCAGTACTCGACGAGGAAACACAGTTCGTCGGTCAGACAGTCGACCGACCCCGTCGAGGTGTCGGCGTCGAGGAGTTCACCGTTCCGTAGTCCGTCGGCGACGGAGCGAAGCGAGCCGTCGGCGATGGTAGCGCCGCGAGCACCCGTCTCACAGTCGGCATACGAGAGCCGAACCGAGAGGTGTTCCGACAGCGCCGACGCCGCCGCACAGTCCAACCGAAGCCAGACAGCCGCCGGATTGTTGACGCTCTGTGGGAGGTCCGGAAGGGAGACGCTGACGAGTGCCGTCCCGCTGTCGTCGCTCGCGGTGAGTCCGGCGACGGGCAGTTCGAGCGTCGGTCCGTTGTCACGCCCGGTGGTTCCCGCGTTCGGTCCGGCCAACACCTCGTAGCCGACTGCGAGGTCGACGGCACCGGCGCCGACGGCACCCGTGAGACGTTCGCCGTCGTTCAACAGGGCGGCCGTCCCGCCACCGGTGACAACGCCCGCGCCGCCGGCGGTCGCGAGCGCCGCCAACACGCGGCGTCTGCTGAGCGTCATTCGGCCACCTCCATGCTAAATGGGTTCTCGCCGCCACAGGCGACACCGGCGAAGGCGATGTCGAAGCCGATGCTGTCGGTCTGGACGACGTTTCCCACCTCGAGTGGGACCTGCCACGACAGCGAGAGACACCGGGTCGACCCAACGGACAGACAGTCGATTGCGAGTTCGCCATCGTTTGCCAACTCCCCCGCGAACGCCGACTTCATCGACCCCTCGGCGATGGCGGTCTCGCCGAAGCCGGCCATCGGTTGGAACTGGCCGTCACAACTGCCACCTGGCACGCCGTCACGCCAGAGAACGACTTCGGTCGCGGCACCGAGTTCCCCCTCGCCACTGTCGGGGTCGTCCCCGGCCGCGAGTTCGGGTCCGTTGACGCGGTTTTCCGCATTCTCCGTCAGCGCCGCGCGCACGTAGACATCGAGTGCCTCTGCGCCCGCTTCGTCGACGACTTCGAGTCCGACGACCAAGGTACCGCTATCCCCGGGGACGACGTTCGAAAGCGAGACGACCGGGCCGTTGGCTTCGACGACGTATTCGGGGTCCATCGCCGGGTCGAGGGCGTCGGTGAGCGTCACCGCCTCGGTCCCGTTTTGGTGTTCGAGGAACGCGCCGTTGTATCGCTCGTACCACGCGACGCGGAGCCGGCGGTCGTCGGTATCCGGTGCCGCGTAGGTGTATCTCGTGAACGTAGGGTCGGCTGGCCGAGCCGCGGCGATGCCGCCGGCTGCGAGCGTCCCCCCTCCGATTCCTGCCAGCAGTTGTCGTCGTGTGAATTGCATTTCATCAGTCTCCGGCCGCAGTCGGCCGCTCGTGTTGCTCTCCCACTGGGGAGGATATCGCATAGGTATGGGTCGAGTGTCGCTCCGTCGGCGAGCGGTAGGGTATCCGTACCGGTGTTGAAGTCGGCTGTAAATCGTCCTACGGTGCGACGAATTGGGAGTTATCCAGCCCGCCAGTGTCGTTCCCGTTAACGAACTCGCCGCGAATCCTGAGCGCCGTCAAATCGCCGAGAACGGCGGCGATTTGTGTCGATGTCGCCGGTGTTCGGCTCCCGTACGACCCGCTGGTGCCGATTCGCCAGCCTGCACTCGTATCGAGCGGAATCTCGTACTCGGACCAGGCGGGTGTTAGCGCTGGGAAATCCGCCGAAGAGTCGTAGCGGTACGTCAGCGTCGTTCCACCGCCGACGAGGACTATGTCGTCGCGAACCAACGACCCCGCCGGAGATTGTGTGAGGTCGTAGGCTAGACTTCCGCCGGCGAACGCGGACTGGTCACCGAGGAACGATTCCGGGGCATCGAAGTACCAGATACCGCCGGTAGCCGTGTCGACTCCCTCGAGGTATGCCCCGGGATTACCGCCGGTGCTCACGACCTGTGCTTCGGAAGTCGTGGCGTCTCCGAAGAGCTGCCAGCCGCTGTCCTGTCCGTCCTCGAAGTCCGTATTCGGGGGCTCGTCGGCCGGCGCTTCGATGTCCTCACCACAAGGGTTCTGCGTCCCGTTGGTGTTGCGCGCCTGCACCGCGTGGAATTCGACGTTGAACGCCAAGGAATCGCTTTGCACCTCGTTGCCAACCTCGAAGGGGAGTTCCCACTCGAAACAGACACATGGTCCGGTGGTTGCGCCGCGCTCGCTGCTGGCCGGGTACGGCGACTGCTCACCCGGGGTGGCGTCGACGCCGTCGCCGTTCAGGGGCGTACCGGATTCGAACGCCGCGAGGAGTCCCGCGAACGTCACGCCCGAGGCGATTTCGCCCCCCTCGAGCGGCGTACCGTCAGAATCGCAGTAAGCGGCGTCGACGAGGATGCTGTCGTCGAGTTCACCGAGTCCGTCGGTGTCGACACCCTCTGCAGTGATTTCGGGGCCGTTCTGTCCGTTTTCGGCGTCTTCCGTCCCCTCGGTGCACAGCCAGAGATAGGCTGGGTTGGTGTTCAACTCGAAACAGAACTGAAACGACCCGGAGTCGCCGGGTTTCACGTCGTCAAGCGTGTAGAACAGTCCCGCGGGGCCGTCAGCCGTTCCCGACGGCATCTGAGCGAGGTTCTCGGCTGGAGCGCCGTTGTACGTCGACTCGTAACCGACGAGTAAATCGAGCGTACCGGCCGTGATGGTGTTGCCCTCAAAACTCTCGGTGTCGCTGAAGAACGCGGAGGTACCGAGCCCAGCACCCGCCGAAGCGAGGCCGACGGCACCGGCACCCACGAGTAGCTTTCTCCGGGTTAGATCGTACAGTTGGTTGTCTCGTGTCATAGGTGTTCTCCGCGTGCGGAGATGCCCACCGGAGGAGTCGAACCCCCGTACGCCAGCGTGGGAAGGTAGTAGGATGTGTGCCGTTGGGTCAGGCCTGTGCCGACCCGCTTCCGTCGTTGTACCGCGCCTGTTCGGTGTAGAAGCCGAGGTTGAAACCCAGCGTATCGCCCTGCACCTCGTTGCCGGCCTCGAAGGGCAGTTCCCACGAGAATCCAAGACAGTACATCTGTCCGCCGGCGAACGGTTCACGGTCGTCGTCGGTCGCCGATTCAACGAACTCATCGAACGGCGTCGAAACGTTGCCGTCGAGCGGGAGTCCGTTTCCGCTCTCTAGGACGGCGAGTGCATCCGCCAGCGACCCGTTGAATATCTCCGACTCCGGACCGACGGCGTTCGAGAGGATGCCGAAGACGGTCGGAATATTGGTCGGGTCGTTCACGTCGAAGAAGTAGGCGGTCGCACCGCCCGCGCCGCCGGCGGGTCCAGCCATCGACTGGAGGACGCTGTCGTTTGCGCTCCCGACGGAGATGGTGTAGAGGTTCGTCGCGGGCGAGGCCGGCGTCGGACTGCCGTGGGTCGGTGACCCCTGCGGGTCACGGGCGTTGTCCGCGGCTTCCGTCGGGTCAGAGAACTGCGTCGGTCCCTGCCCGTTGAACGACTCGCCGTCCGAGAGAACGATGTTCACGTACTCGACGCCGGAACGACCGTTGTCACGGAGTTCGACTTGCGCTTCGTTGACGCCTTCCCCGATGTAGGTACCGGTGGCGATACCGCCGCCAGCGGAGGGGTCGGCGTTGCCGTCGTTGGTGAACGGGTCGTTATTCGCGCCGGAGACTACGTTGGCGAGTTTCTGCCGGAGATCGGAGACGGCGGTGTCGACGGCGCTGAGGTCGTTGGTGAGTCCCTGCAGGAGGCCCACTCGGGGCCCGACGTTGTCGGCGCCTTCGCCGTCGAAGTAGGCGACGCCCACCTCCACGTCGGCGTTCGACTCGTCGAGGTATTCGATGAACTGCTTGACGCCCAACTCGACGAGATCGATTTTCGTCGTCTCGTCGTAGGTGTCTCCGTCGACCTCGATTTCCTCCTCGTTGACGACGCCGCCGAACTGGTCGTACAGCATCGACCCGGAGAAATCCAGCGTCAGCATGATATCGGCCGGTTCGGCCTCGTCGTAGACGTTGTCGCAGTCGGCGTCGTACCACAGTTTGACGGCGATTTCCTCCGCGAGGTCCGGGAGGTTGTCGGCGTCGACGGCCATCTCCGGGTCGGGGTGGTCCCCCCCGCTCTCGGAGACATCGGAGGCCTGCATCCAGACGTAGCCGGGGTTGTCACAGAGGTGCAGCGAGAACGTTACCTCGCCCTCGTCGCCGGGCTTGATGTCGCTAAACTGCATGAGCGTCTCCATCGGTTTTTCGGTGATGGGGTCCGTGCCGAAGTCGGCCTCCGACAGCGGCGGGATGTTCTCGCAGTTCAGCCCCGCGAGGTTGCGGGACTCGTCGGTGTATCGAGAGACCTCCTCGGTCTGGGGGTCGATGATGGACTGTTCACCGTCGCCGTCGTGGTCGGGGTGTGCGTTGACGAACGTAGTGATTTCCTCACCCCCCATCGAGTAGCTGTAGGTCTGCTGCCAGTCGACGAGCAAGTCGAGTTCCCCCGCTGTGAGGGAGTTCTCCTCGAAGGTCTCGGTGTCGTTGAACAGCGCCGAGGTGCCGAAGCCGGCACCCGCCGAAGCGAGGCCGACCGCGCCGATGCCCGCGAGCATCTTGCGGCGAGAGAGGTCGTACAGTTTCGGTTCTGGGTCTTGAGTCATGATAGTCTGTTTATGCTAATGGTGGATTATTGGGGTCCAGTCGGCGTGGGGGTCGGAGTGGGCGTCGGCGTACTGACGCTGTTGTTGAACGGATCGTCGTTGTTCCGGACCTGTTCGGTCTCGAAGACGAGGTCGAAGCCGAGGCTGTCGCCCTGAATGTCGTTGCCGACCTCGAAGGGGAGTTCGAGCAGGAGGCAGAACGAGTAGACACCTTCGCTTTCGGTGTCATTGACTGGAAGCGGGTCGCCGTTTGCGTCCTTGATGATGTAGTTCTCGAGTGCGTCGTTGGCCTCGCGTGCGGTGGTGTAGTGCACGTCGCCATCGACGACGCCGTCGAGGTCGGTGGGTGGCTGGTAGCCGCCCGACAGCTCCACGTCGCTCGAACTGTTGTTGAAGACAGGGTCGAGGTTCGCGAGGTCGCCCTTGGAACTGCCGGACCCCGGGAAGTTCTGCCAGACCGTGGTCAGGAGGAATTCGCCGAGGTCAGCGTCGTTGTCAGTATCGCCTTCGGCTTCCTGTTCGGGTTCGGGGTTCTCGCCGCCGTCTTCCGAGAAGTTCTCCGTCGAGACCATCACGTAGCCGGGGTTGTCGCCAACTTCGATGTCGAAGCAGATGACCGCCCAGTCGCCGGGCTTGATGTCATCGACGACGAGACCGGCGACGGCCTCGCTGTCGTCCGCCGTGAGGCTCATCCCGACTGCGTCTTCGAAGTATTCGCTGGCCGCCTCGATGGTCGCGGTGACGTTCATGTCGAGCGTGCCGGCCGTGAGGGTGTTGTTCTCGAAGGTCTCGGTGTCGCTGAAGAACGCGGAGGTGCCGAGCCCGGCGCCGGCGGAGGCGAGGCCGATGGCCCCGAGTCCGGCGAGTGTCTTGCGGCGCGAGAGGCTGTACGTCGTGGGTTTGTTGTCGTCGGTCATGTTGGTTCACTCCCCGCGGGTCGTGGGCCGTTCCCTGACGCCTCGGGATAGGTTTCCCTCTGGGGGGAGGGGGCATAGGTAAAGACAGCGGACCATGCACGGAACGCGACGTTGAGACCGGCTGAACGCCCCGTTCGTCGAGGCGGTACGATGGTCCTACCCGGCTAAACGCTCGGTTTTCGTCCCGGTATGGTCACCGTTCCGGCGACTCTCCGTCTGGCGAAACCGACCGGTCGAAACCGGTATGCTCCCCATGGTTATTACCCCGTGGGCCTCTGTTGGTGCATGTCGAGTGGGGACACGGTAGCAGGGCGCTACGCCGAGCACCGTATTTCGGAGACGACCGTACACCGCGTACTGAGCAGTCCGCGCCGGGCAACGGCGCTTCGGCTGCTCAGCCACGAGGGGACGATGTCGGTTTCGCGGCTCGCTGACGCAGTCGCGGCGGCCGAAGCGGGCTGTGACCAGCCCCCGTCGCCGCTTCGTGAGAGCGTGTACAACTCGCTGCGACAGACCCACGTCCCGCGGTTGGCCGACCTCGGGTTGGTGTCCTACGACGCCGATAGCCGGGAGGTTCGGGCGCTCGCCGCGGCCCGGTCGGTTCGACACTACGCCACGCCCGTCGCGCTGTTCGGCATCTCGTGGTCGGAACTGTATCGTGGCATCGGCATCGTCGGCCTCTGTCTCGTCGTCGGCGCACTGGCGGGCATTCCGGTGGTATCGTTTCTGGACCCGTTGTTGTGGGCCAGCGCGGCGCTGGCGTTTCTCGCGGGGACTTCGCTGTGTCACCTGCTCGCGGACCGACGTAGCCTGCGTTCGCTCACCGAACCCGGGGGGCCGTAACCCGCTCACACCTGATATGGCAACCATTTATAAGTGGTGTATATACCACATGGACGCGTTTGGTTCGAACAGGGGAATAGTTACATGGTAGCAATGGCCGCAGACGAGAGGGGGATTGGGGGGAGCGACCCCGACGGCGCAGACGGCACAGACGGTTCCGTGCCGGAGTCGCTCTCGACGGAAGCGGTGTTCGAGACGCTGAGTAGTCAGCGTCGGCGGTACACACTTCACTACCTCAAACAGCGACAGGAACCGGTGACGGTTCGGGACCTCTCCGAACAGGTCGCGGCGTGGGAGAACGGCATCGACCGCGAGGCGGTGACGCCGAAACTGCGCAAACGCGTGTACACGGCGCTCCATCAGACCCATCTCCCGAAGATGTCGAAACTGGACGTCGTTGAGTACGACAGCGACCGCGGTGTCGTCGGGATGACCCCCCGCGTCAGCCAACTCGACATCTACCTCGACATCGTGCCGTCGAACGACCTCCCGTGGAGTCAGTTCTACCTCGGCCTCGGCGCCGTGTTTACCGCCCTCGTCACTGTCGCGGCGCTCGGCGTTCCGCCGTTCGATTCGGTCCCAGGGTTCGGATACGCGCTGTGTATCGCGCTCACGGTGTCGGGTATCGCGGCGTATCACACGGTCCGTGACGGCCGCTCACGACTCGGCGGCAACGACGACCCCGTCGAGGAAATCGTCCCGCCGCCGGAGTCTCGGGAGATGGCCGATTCGGCCACCGGTGACGATTGAGCCGTCCATCCGTCGAGCCCGAGTTTATTAAAAATATGACATTATATTGCCTTATATGGGGTAAACTAACCTTTAGTCTTTGAGGGGAAGCCTCTTATTGAGGTGTCCGTCACTGTGTGGTATGCCTGAGCGAATCGACTCCTCTACGGGTTCGGCCGGACTCGTAGACTCCGACGACTACCGCGCCAACTGTGGGGTCGGCGTCGTCATGGACCTCGACGGCGGTGTCACCCACGGAACGGTCGCGGACGGTATCGAACTGCTCGAAAATCTCGAACACCGCGGAACGACGGGTGCCGACGAAGGCACCGGCGACGGCGCTGGCATCATGCTCCAGACGCCCCACGACTTCTTCGCCGACGAAATCGACGACCTCCCCGAGCCCGGCGAGTACGCCGTCGGTTCGCTGTTCATGCCGCAGGACACCGACGAGGCCGCACATCTACAGGACCTCGTCGAATCCGTCCTTTCGGACCACGGACTCGACGTGTTCGCTTGGCGCGAGGTGCCGACGGACAACAGCGAGTTGGGCGAAACCGCGACGGAGTCCGAACCCGCCGTCGTTCAGTGTTTCGTCCGCTCCGACCTCGACGGCGACGCCTTCGACCGCGCGCTGTATGTCGGCCGCCGCGACCTCGAAAACACCATCGAAGAGCGTCGCCCCGACGGTTCCGGTCGCTTCTACGTCTGCTCTCTGGACCGCGACACCGTCGTCTACAAGGGTCTTCTGACCGCCGAGCAACTCCCGGCCTACTACCCCGAACTCGGAGACGAGCGCATGAAATCCGTCTTCGCGATGGTCCACGCCCGGTTCTCGACGAACACTCTCGGCGCGTGGCACCTCGCCCATCCCTACCGTAACATCATCCACAACGGCGAGTTCAACACCATCCAAGGCAACATCAACTGGATGCGCGCCCGCGAGGACGACCTCGAAGACGAGGCCTTCGGCGACGACATCGAGACGCTGCGACCCATCATCAACGACCCGAACCAATCGGACACCGCTTCCGTCGACAACGCCCTCGAACTCCTGATGCAGGGCGGCCGCGACATGCCACACGCCCTCCGGATGCTAATCCCCGAGGCGTGGCGTGGGGAGGCCAACCGCGTCCCCGAGGAGCGCCAAGAGTGGTACGACTACCACGCTTCGCTGGTCGAACCGTGGGACGGGCCCGCCCTCGTCGCCGCGACCGATGGCGAACGCGTCGGTGCCGTCCTCGACCGCAACGGCCTCCGCCCCTGCCGGTACGACGTGACCAGCGACAACACGCTCGTGATGGCCAGCGAGGCCGGTGCCCTCGAACACGACTTCGGTGATATCGTGCGACGGGACCGCCTCCAGCCCGGACAGTTGTTCCTCGCCGACCCAGAGGAGGGCCGTGTCATCCCCGACGAGGAAATCTTCGACGACCTCGTCGACGACAAGTACGCCGAATGGGTCGACGACGAGCAGGTCACCATCGACGACATCGCCCAATCCGACGACGCGCTGCCGCGAGACGACGTGTCGAGCCTCCGCGCCCATCAGGCGCTGTACGGCTACACTCACGACGAGATGAACCACCTCTTGGAGCCCATGGCCCGAGACGGGAAGGACCCCGTCGGCTCGATGGGCGACGACACGCCGCTCAGCGTTCTCTCGCAGTTCAACCGCCCGCTTTTCACCTACTTCAAACAGCTGTTCGCACAGGTGACGAACCCGCCGCTGGACTACATCCGGGAGGAACTCGTCACCTCACTGGAGTCGCGTCTCGGCTACCAGCGGAATCTACTGGACGAGACGCCGGCCCACGCCCGACAGCTCGTCGTCGACTCGCCAGTCCTGACCGACGCGAAGACGGCGTCCATCAAGAACCTCGCAGGCGACGACGGCGAACTCTCGACGTACGTCCTCGACATCACCTACGACCCCGACGGCGACCTCGAAGCGGCCGTCGAGGCCATCCGCGAGGAAGCCACCGAGGCCGCACGGGACAACGACATCATCGTGCTGTCGGACCGCGAGGCCGGCCCCGAGGCGCTTCCGATTCCCGCGCTGTTGGCGACCGGCGGCGTCCACCACCACCTCGTCCGCAACGGCCTCCGAAACCACGTCGGTATCGTGCTGGAATCCGGCGACCCGCGTGCGGTTCACCACGTCGCGACGTGTATCGGCTACGGTGCCGGTGCGGTGAACCCCTACCTCGCCTATCAGTCCATCACGGACCTCGTCGCCGGCCCCGACGGCGCCGACGAGGAGAAGGCCATCGAGGCCTACATCAAGGCCGTCGAGGACGGCTTGCTCAAGACGATGGCGAAGATGGGCATCTCGACGGTCGAATCCTATCAGGGCGCCCAGATTTTCGAGGCGGTCGGTCTCGATTCCGACTTCGTCGCCGAGTACTTCGAAGGGACGACGGCCCGGACGGAAGGCGTCGATATCGAGGACATCGAGTCGGACCTCCGGAAGCGCTACGAGGTCGCCTTCGGCGAGGACCCCGACCTCGAACACCAAGGCGAGTACGAACACCGGTCTTCGGGGATGTTCCACGAGTGGAACCCCGAGTCGGTCGGCACGCTCCAGAAGGCGGTCCGACAGGGCGACTACGAGCAGTACCGGGAGTTCGCCGAACTGATGAACGACCAGACGGAGAACCTCCAGACGCTCCGCGGCCTGCTGGAGTTCGATTCCGACCGCGACCCCGTCGACATCGACGAGGTCGAACCCGTCGAAGACATCGTCAAGCGGTTCTCGACGGCCGCGATGAGCCTCGGCAGCCTCTCGCCGGAGGCCCACGAGAACAACTCAATCGCGATGAACCGCCTCGGCGGCAAATCCAACACCGGCGAGGGTGGCGAACCGCCCGAGCGGTTCAACACTGAAAAGGAATGCAGTGTCAAACAGGTCGCCTCCGGCCGCTTCGGCGTCACCTCTGATTACCTCACCAACGCCGACGAGATTCAAATCAAGATGGCACAGGGTTCGAAACCCGGTGAAGGCGGCCACCTTCCCGGCCGGAAGGTCAACGAGATGATTGCCCACGTCCGGTACTCGACGCCGGGCGTCGGTCTCATCTCGCCGCCGCCGCTGCACGATATCTACTCCATCGAGGACCTCAAGCAACTCATCCACGACCTCAAGGCCGCAAACCCCGAGGCCGACATCAACGTCAAACTGGTCTCGGAGGCCGGTATCGGCACGATTGCGGCGGGGGTTGCGAAGGCCAACGCTGATGTGGTCCACATCTCGGGACACTCCGGGGGGACCGGCGCCTCACCGAAAACCTCGATTAAAAACGCCGGCCTGCCGTGGGAACTCGGACTCGCCGAAGCCAACCAGATGCTGTGTTCGACGGACCTGCGCTCGCGCATCCGCGTCACCGTCGACGGCGGGATGAAGACCGGCTACGACGTGGCCGTCGGCGCCTTGCTCGGCGCCGAGGAGTACGTCTTCGGTACCGCACCGCTCGTGACCTCCGGCTGTGTGATGGCCCGGCAGTGCCACGAGAACACCTGTCCGGTCGGCGTCGCGACCCAACGCGAGGAACTCCGCCAGCGGTTCCCCGGCGAACCACAGCACGTCGTCAACTACATGACGTTCATCGCTCAGGAACTGCGGGAAATCATGGCCGACCTCGGCTTCGAGACCGTCGAGGAGATGGTCGGACAGGTCGATACGCTTCGACAGCGCGACGATGTCGAACAGGAGAAGGCCAAGAAACTCGACCTCTCGGCGGTTCTCGCCGAACCCGCGGGCGACCAGCGGACGAAGACGGACCCCCAGGCCCACGAAATCGACGAGGCCCTCGACTGGGACCTCATCGAGGAGGCCGAGGACGCAATCGAAACCGGCGAACCGGTCCACATCGACAGCGACATCTCGAACGTCAACCGGGCGGTCGGCGCGACGCTGTCGAACCACATCTCGAAGGCCTACGGCACCGAGGGCTTGCCGGACGACACCATCACCGTCGACTTCGGCGGCACCGCCGGACAGAGTTTCGGCGCGTTCCTGCAAGACGGCGTGACGATGCAGTTGACCGGCACCGCAAACGACTACGTCGGCAAGGGGCTCTCCGGCGGCAAACTCGTCGTCAACACGCCCAACGACGCCCCCTACGAACCCGAAAAGAACATCCTCATCGGCAACGTCGCGCTGTACGGCGCCACGCAGGGTGAGGCCTACATCAACGGGATGGCCGGCGAGCGCTTCGGCGTCCGCAACTCCGGCGTGAAGGCCGTCGTCGAATCGGTCGGCGACCACGGCTGTGAGTACATGACCGGCGGCGTCGTCGCCTGTCTCGGCCAGACGGGCAAGAACTTCGCCGCCGGGATGTCCGGCGGTGTCGCCTACGTCCTCGACCGCGAGGGCGACTTCGAGGAGAAGGTCAACTACGGCATGGTGTCGACGATGGACGAACTCGACGCGAAGGACCGCGAGATGCTCCGGCGCCTGCTGGAGAACCACGTCGCCTACACCGATTCGGACCGCGCCGAGTACATCCTCGACAACTGGGAGGAGGAACTGCCGAAGTTCGTGAAGGTACTGCCCGACGCCTACGCCGACATCATCGAAGAGCGCGAGGAGGCCGACGTGCGCACCGAACTGCCGGATTCGGCGACACCCGACGCCGCCGCCGACCAGGCGGGTCACGTGGCGAGCGACGACTAACACCCACTTTTTACGAGGTGGGGTTTCCTCGCTCGCTTCGCTCGCTGCGGGAACCCCACCTCGCAAAAACTTGGGGAAAAACTATCCGGCGACTCGGCCTTCGGCCTCGTCGCCGGCGAACCGCTCGCTCCCTACGGTCGCTCGCGGATGCTGGACATACAACGGATGGTGATGTACGCCGAGCGAAGTCGTTCGAGAGAGCGCAGCTCTCTCGTGATGACGAAAGACGCCTTCGGCGTCTTTCGAACCACGAGGCGTTTCCCCGATGCCTCACGCCTTCGGCGTTCGGCATCGGTAGCGCGCACGGACTGGCGCGAGCGAAGCGAGCAGAAGGAGTACGCGCTATTTTCCCCACGTTTTTGCCGAGAACCGGGGTCGCGCGCCGGACGGCGCGCGACCCGCGTTCTCGTGCAAAAAGTGGGTTTGTTTGGATAGGTTTGTCACAACGTTTTGTAAGTGATAGTGGGTCTGCTCGTGTGAGAGACCCATGAGCAACGACGACCCATTCGACGGTTCGCCGGTGTCGCGCCGGCGGTTCATGCAACTGTCGGCGGCGACCGGTGCCGCCCTGACGCTTCCCGGGAACGCGACGGCCGACGCAAGCGCCTCGGCGTTCTCGACGGAGTATCAGTACGTACTGAACCACACGCCCGAGGACTACGAGGTACCGACGCTGGTCCGGTTTTCGGACGCCAGCGGCCCGACAGCGATGGAGGGGCTCCTCGATGTCGAGACGGAGACCATCACGTCGCCGGAGCCGGCCGGCTACGCCCAGTTGACGACGACACAGGCCTCGACGCTCGCGGAGTTGCCGTCGGCATCGGAGTTCCAGTTCGCGCCGGGGTCGAACCCCTTCTGGCGAATTGGTTACTACCCGCTCGGCGTCTTTCCGGAACCGCGGCGGTCGGTCGACTACATCGGTTTCGAGCAACTGAAAGACGGCCTCGGCGTGCTCGAAGAGCGCTACCCCGACCGAATCCGAGTGAAGAACGTCGGTCAGTCGCCGGGCCACACCAACACCATCACCGACCGCCCCGACCCGAAGGGGATGTACGTCGTCGAGTTGACGAACTTCGATTCGACGACGGACTTCGAGGACAAAGAGAAGGTGTTCTTCTCGTGTTCGCTGCACGGGCTGGAGATGGCGGGCCGCGAGACTGGCGCTCGAGTGTTGGAGAACGCCGCCCGCGGCTCCGAGCCGGACGTGCCCGGAAGCGACGCGAAACTCGAACCGCTACTCGACGATGTGGTCGTCATCATCGGTTTCGTCAACCCCGACGGCTGGGCGGTTCGGAACCCCCAGTACGACTCCGGATGGCAGGTCGGCGGTCCGGGGACGGGACTTCCACGGGCACCGGCCGCACCGCTGTACGAACGCGGCAACGCCGAGGTGTTCGACACGAACCGACAGTATCCGGCCGTCGGTTACATCAACCCCTCACACTACCCGGCGGCACCCGCCAACTACGAGGGCGAGGAACCCACCTTCGTCAACGAGAAGGTTCCGGACTCGAAGGCGCTCGTCGACTACTTCCAGGGCTACGAGAACCTCAACTACGGCGCGGACCTCCACGGCGGCCCCGTGTTCAACAACTTCGTGTTGGGGCTCATCAGCCAAGACCAGTTCAACACCCGTGAACTGCATGAGGTCTACGAGATGTGTCTCAACATCAACGACACGCTGGCGGAGGCCCTCGACACCTGGGAGACCGTCGGACAGGCCCGTGTCGACCTCATCGGCGACGAACAGATATCTCCGGTGTTGTTCGGCGTCGTCCCGGAGAGCGCATTCGACTACGCCACCATCTACGACACCCTCGATTACACGGTCTCGGGGGCGTTCCTCGATTGGATGGCTCACCCCGAACCCATCGGGCTGGATATGACGACGCTGGACTTCGAGATGTCGTTCAACCACATGCTCGGTGGCAACGTCTACAACCCCGAGTTGTTCGAGATGGAGGTCACTGGCTACCGGGCGGCCATCCGAACCATCACGCAGTTCGCGGTCAACAACACCGACACGCCGACGACCGAAGAGCAGTTCAGCACCGAAACCGAGACCGGCGGCGAGTCGGTTGCCTACATCACGACGGGCGAACCGGGCAGTGCCGACGACGCCCTGCGACGGACGGAGAGTCAACTCAGTTTCGACCCCGAAACCCAGTTCTACGATACGACCGAGGAGACCGAACTCGCGGCCGACCGAACCGAGTTGACCTTCGACGTGACGGAGACGAACCTCAACAGCATGGGCGTCCACCTCCACGGACAGGACGTCATCGCGGACCTCGAACTCCTCTCGCCGTCCGGCGAGACGGTGTACGAGTTCGAGGGCGTCACCGACGAGCGTGTCGGCGGCAAGTGCTGTGGCTTACCGGAGTTCACCGTCAGCGACCCCGAACCCGGCACGTGGACGCTCCGCATCGCCAACTACCAGGAGGCCGGCCAACTCGTCGAGATGCAGCGGTGGACGCTGGCCGCTCAGGGCAACCCCGACCCCAAGAGTGTCGACAACTGGGGCAACGAGGGATACGAACAGATTGCCTACGACGTGACGCCGTTCCAGTTCTTCGAGGACTACCAGTCCGCCGAGAAGCGCGGAACCCTGCGGACGTTCATCGACGATGGTACCGTCGACCCGGTCACCGTCGAGGAGGTAAAACAGGGAGCACTCGCCGAGTACGACCACGCGGTCCTCATCCACGACTACGTCTCGCCGACCGACCGCATCTCCGAGGGCGTCTCGGGGAACGTCAACGCGAACGCCGACATCGCCGAGGGCGTCACCGACGACACCTACACCGGCGCCCTCGACGACTTCGTCGACTCGGGTGGCAACCTCGTCGTCACCGACACGGGAACCTACGTCCTGCCGGAACTCGACAACGACCTGTTCGATGGGTCTGCCATCGGCGAGTCGAACGTCCAGCGGCAGTTCCTCAACGTCGCCGAGTACAGCGACAAGAACCTCGACCATCCGCTGTTCGACGACAGCGTCCGACCCATCCAGGACCAACTCTGGAAGGTCCAGCCGCTCGGCTACCAAGTTAGCGGTTCGGCACCGATGGACCTCCTCGATGAGTCTGCCTTCCTCTCGGCGGCCAACCAGGGTGTCGCCTCCGTCGCAGCGCGAACCAACGGGCTGGTAGCGACCGGCTCGGTCACCGAGAGCACAGACAGCGGCCGCGGAATCCACTACATCTCTTCGCTGCTCCCGCCGGCGACGCAGGCGAACCTCCATCCCTTCGGCCTGCAGAACTACGCGGTGACCTTCCTCGGGAACATCGTGTTCACCTCGGCACTCGGGTTTAAACAGATTCGTGAGACGGGCGAGACGAAACGCGAGTACGGCCGTGTCGACGACTGGAGCGTCGAGCCCGGCGGCGTCGGTGCGACTCTCGCCGCGTCCGGGAGTCGGAACGTGGATGCGTCGGTGACGCCCGGCGGACGCGCAAACCGCGTCACCGTCACCGTCGATTCGGTCGACGCCGACGCCGAGTCGGTCGAAATCCGGGATTCGTTCCCGCCGGAGTGGGAACTGCTCGAATCGTTCGGTGATGGCGAGAAAGACGGCGACGGCGTCGTCTCCTTCGGCACCTTCGACGCCGAGGACTTGCCGGACGGCGACGGCGACTCGAAGACGTTCACCTACTTCATCGAATCACCCGACAGTCCCCAGGACACCAACGCCTACGAGGTCGGCCCCGCCGAAGTGCTGGCGATGATCGACGGCGAGGAGCACTCTGCAACCTTCGCGCCGGCGGCGAACGTCGTCGCGGTCGGCGTCTCTCTGTAGGCTTCGCTCGCCGTCCACACCCTTTTTCGCCGCGCGGGACCAGCCACCGGTATGACAGACCACGCACTCGTCATCGGCGGCACGCGATTCATCGGCCGACACACCGTCGAGGAGTTCCTCGATGCCGGCTACGACGTGACGATGTTCAACCGCGGCAACCACGACGATCCCTTCGCCGCCGCCGACCGGGTTTCCCACGTCTCCGGCGACCGGACCAACGAGGCCGAACTCCGCCGGGCGGGACTCGATATCGACCCCGACATGGTCGTCGACTGTGTCGCCTACTACCCACGCGATGTCCACACGGCGACCGATATCTTCAGCGATGTCGACGCCTACGTCTACATCTCCTCGGGGGCGGCCTACGGCGACGAGCGGGTTCCGAAACGCGAGGGGGAAACGGCACTGTGTGACTGTTCGACCGAGCAGGCAGTCGACGACTCGATGGACTCCTACGGCCCCCGGAAGGCAGAAGGCGACCGTGCCGTCTTCGCCGCCGCCGACCGTGGTGTGAACGCGATGAGCGTCCGGCCACCGGTCGTCTACGGCCCCTACGACTACACCGAACGGTTCAACTACTGGATAGACCGCGTCGAGAGCCACGACCGCATCGTCGTCCCCGGCGACGGGACGAACCTCCGGCACCTCGTCTACGTGAAGGACGTGGCCTCGGCGCTCCGAACCGTCGCCGAGGAGGGTGCGGCCGGCGAGGCGTACAACGTCGGCGACGGCCACGCGCCCGTCCTCGGCGAGTGGGTCGAGTCCCTCGCCGACGCCTGCGACACCGATGTCGAGACGGTTCACGCAAGCGAGCGGGAACTCGGCGCGGTCGGACTGTCGCTGGGCGATTTCCCCATCTATCGCGGCTACCCGCATCTGTTGGAGACGAGCAAACTCCGGGCGCTGGGCTGGGAGTCGACGCCCCACGAGACGGCGTTGGCGGAGACGGTCGAGGACTACCGCAACTCCGACCGGACGGGGCAGGACAACGGCCCGGACCGCGAGACGGAAGCGCGCCTACTCGACGTACTGGAGACGGTCCAGTAGGGGGAACGGTTTTTACCCGTCCTCGCACACGTCCGCTATGTTCGAGAAGTCGTCGTGGATTCGCCTGCCGCGAAGCGTCGTCGTCGGTCACGGCGTCCTCGACAGCGCCGTCGAGGTCATCGACGAGTTGTATCTCACCGGGCGGCCGCTCATCGTCACTTCGCCGACGCCGGAGGAGTTGGCCGCAGACCGCCTCATTGAGGCCTTCGAGGCCGCCGGCTTCGACCCCGCGACCGCCATCGTCGAGGAAGCCACCTTCTCCGCCGTCGAGGATGTTCTGGAGACGGCCGAAGCGGTCGATGCCGGTTTCCTCATCGGGTTGGGGGGTGGCAAGCCCATCGACATCGCGAAGATGGCGGCCGACGAGCGCGGGTGTGGGTTCGTCTCGGTGCCGACGGCGGCCAGCCACGACGGCATCGTCTCCGGTCGGGGGTCGGTGCCCGACGGCGACAGTCGCCACTCCGTCGCCGCCGACCCGCCGCTTGCGGTCATCGCCGACACGGAACTCATCGCGGAGGCGCCGTGGCGGCTGACGACCGCCGGCTGTGCCGACATCATCTCCAACTACACGGCGGTGAAAGACTGGCAGTTGGCCCACCGGCTGAAGAACGTCGAGTACAGCGAGTACGCCGGCGCGCTCTCACAGATGACCGCCGAGATGCTCGTCGAACAGTCGGAGTCTATCAAACGCGGCTTAGAGGAATCGGCATGGGTGGTCGTGAAGGCGCTGGTGTCTTCGGGTGTGGCGATGTCGATTGCGGGCTCCTCGCGGCCCGCTTCGGGTGCCGAACACCTCATTTCCCATCAGTTGGACCGCATCGCCCCCGGCGCGGCGCTGCACGGCCATCAGGTCGGCGTCGCCTCCATCGTCACGGAGTACCTCCACAGCGGCGAGGGCGGCGAGTGGCACCGCGTCAGGGATGCCCTGGCCGGCATCGACGCGCCGACGACCGCCGAGGACCTCGGCATCGACCCCGAGCAGTTCATCGAAGCGACGACGACGGCCCACGAGATACGGGACCGCTACACCATCTTGGGTGACGGCATCGAAGAAGACGCCGCCATCGAGGCGGCGACGGTTACCGGCGTCCTGTGAGATTCCGGATTGGACGGGTTTATGTGGCTCCCGAACGTCGACGCGTCAATGAGTTCTCCCGATATCTCCGGCGGCGTCTCCGCGTATCTGGATGCGCTCTACGAGCGATACGAAGGATTCGACGTACAGCAGACGACGGTGTCCGTCGACAGGGAGGAGTTCGAATCAATCGAGGGCCGCGGTAACATCGCAGAGGTTCGGGTTCGCGTCGAAGGCGCCGACGGCGTTTTGGCCGTCAGCGGCGACGACGAGTGGGTGACCCCCGGCGGCGTCGTCGAGAGCGGGTCACTGCCGGCGGCGGCAAGCGAACTCGTCGAGCGACAGACCGGCGTCGACTGCCGAATCGAGGCGCTCGACCGCGTCTCGTTGGTCTGTCTGCAGTGTGACGACTCCGGGAGAAAGGTGTGGCAACTCTCGGCGCTGTTCGAGGCGAGCGCCGACGGCGACGCCGAAACCCCGACGCCCGTCGAGGGTGCTTCGTGGCGCCAGAGCGTCTCGGAGTCGTCGGCCGCGTTCTAGCGGTCCGAGGCCAACAATCCGTACCGAATCACGTCGACGCGCTCGCCGTCGACGTAGCCGTGTTCCCGGAAGCGACCCTCCTCAACGAAGCCGTTCTTCTCGAGGACGCGCTGACTCGCCTCGTTGGTCGCGAGGGCGTCGGCGTTCAGTTTTTCTAGGCGTCGCTGGTCGAAGGCGTACTCGGCGAGTAACGCGACTGCAGCGGTCGCATACCCCTGCCCGTGGGCGTCGGGGTCGACGTAGTAGCCGACCTCGGCGATGCCCCAACTCGGGTCGATGCCGTTGAGGCCAATGATGCCAACGGGGTCGCCGTCGGCACAGATGAGCAGGTGGACCTCGCCGTCGGCGGTGACGACGTTCTCGTAGAACGCCTGCTCGTCGGCCATCGTCTGTGGGTCGGCGTTGAACAGCGACCGCCAGACGCGTGGGTCGTTGACGAGCCGATGGAGGAACGGCAGGTCGTCTTCCTCGACCGTGTGGAGGTCGACCGAATCGCCACGGAGGAAGGCTGGACCGGGCATACTCTCCCCGTGGGCGGAGAGTGAATTGAAACTACCGGGAGTATGTTACAGTATGGCACACAACGTCGTCAACCCGATAGCGAAAAGGGGGAGCCACCCACCCATCGGGTATGGGAACGCCGCTGGAGTCACGCGAGGGACAGGCAATCGAGGTGCTCGACCGACTGTACGAGCAGTACCCCGACCCCGAGATTTCACTCGATTTCTCGAACCGACTGGAGTTGCTCATCGCGGTGATGCTGTCTGCGCAGTGTACCGACGAACGCGTCAACAAGGTCACCGCGGAACTCTTCGAGAAGTACGACGGGCCTGAGGCCTACGCCGCGGCCGACCAGGAGGAACTCGCCGAGGACATCAACTCGATTACCTACTACAACAACAAGGCGAAGTACATCCGCTCGGCGTGTGAAGACATCGTCGAGAAACACGGCGGTGAGGTCCCCGACACGATGTCGGCGCTGACCGACCTCGCCGGCGTCGGCCGGAAGACGGCCAACGTCGTTCTCCAGCACGGCCACGACCTCACCGAGGGCATCGTCGTCGACACCCACGTCCAGCGCATCTCGCGACGACTCGGCCTCACTGACGAACAGTCCCCGGAGAACATCGAGGAGGATTTGATGGGTATCGTCCCCGAAGACGACTGGAAGGAGTACACCCACTTGCTCATCAGTCACGGACGGGATACCTGCACTGCCCGGAACCCGGACTGTGACGACTGCGTGTTGGCGGATATCTGCCCTTCGGAGAAGGGTGACAGCGCCGTCGACTTGGCGGACGGCAGCGAGTGGTGAGTCAGAACACGTACGCGCCGAGGTACCGCGTAAAGCCGGTCAGGAAGGCGATGAGCCAACAGCCGACGTAGCCGAAGACGCCGATGCGGAGGCGTCGGCGCCAAAACTCCATGTTGTCGCCGCCGATTTCGTCGAGCAGCACGTCCTCGTCGTACTCGCTGTAGAGGTCGTGTTCGTACTTCGCCCGGAAGATGCGGACGATGCCGGTGAAGCCGAACGCGAGGAACGCGTACGCCTGCAGGCCGAAGAAGGCGTGGGCGGCGGCGAACCCGCCGAACTGTTCGAGCAGGCGCGGGAGCATCCAGAACAGAAGCGGCACCGTCGTCAGCGTCAGGCCGGTGAGGATGAACTTCAGGTGATACGTGAGAATCCCCCACGTAATCTTCTCGTTGTCTATCATTATCCACGCGCCGTACAGAAAACAGGGGAAACTGGCGGCGACGGAGACGACGACGAGGGTCGCGATTTGTGCGTCCGTGGCCATTGTCGGCAGTAGGTGCGGCGAGGGTTTGAGTGTGCCGTGTCGTCCGCGGTCGGAAAGCGTAAGCCTTCGACGGCCCAACATCCGCCAATGGCCGACTCGCGGGACCCGACCGAGGAGGCAGCGGACGCCACGGATTCGGCGTCGAGGGACACCGACGCCACCGAATCCGACGGCTCAGAGCCGGGTGAGGGCGCCGGCGAGACGGAAACCCTCTCGACGGAGGAACTGCGCCAGCAGGTCGAAGCACAGTACGACTTCGACGACTTCGGCCCCGCGGAGATGGCGGAGATGTCCGCCGACGAGTGGGAGGCCGTCTTCGACTCCGATTCGTGGATAACGGGGTCGGAACTGCTCGACCGCGTCGAGGACGAACTCCGGGCGAACGTCGAGCGTCGGGAGGTGTTCGCCGTCGTCGAGCGCGTCGGCGAGGGCGACGACGACCGGGTGGTCGCGTACTCCGACGAGGGGTACGTCATCGTCCGCCCGGACGGGTCGATTCAGGGTACCGGGACGATTCTCCGCGACGTCGAGCCGATGATTGCGCTGTGTGCGATGGAAGAGTACGACGTCCCGGAGGTCGACGACGACGCCGGCCTACCGCACCCCGATACGGTCCCGGAGGGAAGCGGCGATTTCGGCAATCGAATGTTGCAGGTCGTCGCGGGCGCGACGACGCTGTCGGGAGTCCTGTTCCTCATCGTGTGGCTGGCCGGGGTCGTCGGCTTGCTCGACATCGGCTTCGGCGGCGCCATCATCGTAACGCTCGGGCTGTTCTTCCTCGCCATCGGCTTTTTCCTCTTTTTGACGGTGGCGAACGCGCGACTCTCCGACCGGATGCGCTCCGAGCAGTACAGAGACCGGTTGCGTGCGGTCGGCGCCGGCTCCGACGAGCGGCCGTCGTTTCTGCCGGACGAGGCCTTCGAGGCCGGCGGCCGGAAACTCGAGACGGCGATGGAGCGAATCCACCGAGAGGCCATCGAGGAGGCCGACGACCCGAGCGAGATTCAGTCGGGGGACCGATAGGAGTGTGTGCTTTGCGAGGAGAGGAGAACGCAGAGACAGGCGTTTAGACGCCGCTACAGGGGCCTCTCACGAAGGCGCCATCGGTGGGTTTAAGCACAAACAGTCCTGACCAACAGGTGTATGAAAAGGCGGGACTTCATGCGTGCTGCCGGTGGTGCGTCGGTGGCCGCGACGGCGGCCGCGGGCGCGGCACAGCCAGCCGCAGCGTCATCCGCGGAAGGCGGAGAAGGCGGCTCGGGCGGCGGCGGAAACCTCGAGCCGGACTTCGGAGCCTATCTCGACGATGCTAATCTGTACGAGTCGGCCGAGGACCTCCGTGACCAAGACGAAGTGACCATCTCCGTCGGTGGCGGGGACGGACTGGCGTTCGACCCGCCGGCGATTTGGATTTCGCCGGGGACCACGGTGACGTGGGAGTGGACCGGCGAGGGTGGTGCCCACAACGTCGTCGCCAACGAAGGGCCGGCAGAATTCAACAGCGGGGACCCCGTCGACTCCAGTTCGGCGACATACGAGTTCGAGTTCACGGAAGACCACGCCGGTATCACGACGTACTACTGCAACCCACACGAAACGTCCGGCATGAAGGGCGGTATTGCCGTCGGCGACGATGTGCCCACCATCGACACGAGCGGGCCGTCGCTGAAGGACCCCTCGCACTTCGGCGTGGACATCCACGAACACTGGGTCGGCGTCAGCGTCATCCTGATGATTACGGTGTCGCTTTTGTTCACGTTCTTCATGCTCAAGTACGGCGAATCGCCGCACACGAGCGGAGGTAACTGACCATGTCCGACAACAGTTACGGCGCAATACACCGGTACGAACCGGCGCGGGAGAGCACCGTCGCCGCGATTACCATCGTGTTGCTGTCGGTCATCCAAATCGTCTTCGTCGGCGTGTTCACCTACGGCTTCACCGCCGGGTGGGGCGTCGGTACCTCCACCGGCACGGAAGCCGGTAACGTCCTCCTTGGACTCCTGCTCGCGGCCATCTTCATCAACCTCGCGTTCATCCTGCTGCTGTACCGCAAGGAGTTCCTTCCGGACGTGATGGTCGTCAAGAAGCGCCGTCGCAAGTGGGAGGACCTCTACATCCGCGAAGAGGACATGCACGGTGAGGAAATCACCGACGGCACGCTGGACAAACTGAAGCGTGCCATCTACCCATACTACAAGAAATAACAATGAGTGACAAGTATCCAAGCGAATCCGGTCGTCGTCGCTTCGTGAAAGGCGTCGTCGGGAGTGCTGCGCTCTCCGGCGTCGGCGTCGGGGGCGCTGCGACAATCGATATCGCCACCCAACCGGCCGGCGGTGGCGGTGGTCCGACGCAGTTCGCCGCCATCCAGCAACTCGGCGGTCCAGCACCCCGTGGGATGCCGTACATCCCCGTCGAAACTGACGAGGAGGGTTACCTCCGCGGCGTTTGGCCGGAAGTCGAGACGGTGACCGAGGAGGGTGTCACCTACGATGTCGCCGAGATGGAACTGGGCGGACAGACGTACTCCTCGGCGTGGTACCAGTACTGCGGTCGGCAGAACGCACCGGGCGTCCAGCCGTCTGCAGACCAGAATAACTACTTCCTCTCGGCGGGGAGTCCTGATTACGAGTGGCAGGCGGAGGAACTCAGCGAGGGCGACCAAATCCACGTCGACGATTTCGCGGGCTACGAGGACTGGGGCAACGGCTTCGGCGACGATGGCGTTGGCAAGCCGGCACAGGCAACGTGGCGCTCCGAGGGCACGGATAACGTCCTTCCCGTCGTACTCATCCGGAGTAAGCGAGTCGAAGAGTTGGCCCAAGAGGACAGCGAGGCTGGCAACTGGATTGAGGCGGCCTCGACCAACGGCATCATCGCGTACCTGAACGTCTGTACGCACTTCTGCTGTGTCCCGGGATACAAAGAAAGCGGAAGTGCAGCCCAGTACGACGCCGAAAACGGCGTGTACTGTCAGTGCCACCAGTCGACGTACGACCCCTTCACCCCCGAGTTTGGGACGTTCGTCGCACTTCCACGACCTGACTAACAACCATGAGCCTAGAACGAAAAGACGAACACGACCACGAAGGGTGGATGGAGACGAAGGACCTCTCTCCCATCGAGGAGGTCTACCTGACCACCCTCATCTGGCTCGACAAACGGCTCCGCATCGTCGACTACCTGGAGCTGCTGGAGGACATGTACTACAAGACGAACCTCCAGATGCCGAAGAGCCACACCGAGCAGTACAACCTCGACAACAAGTTCTGGTACTGGTACCCACTGTACGCGTTAGGGTCGTTCAGTACTATCGCCTACGTGGTGGCCGCCATCACGGGCGCGCTGTTGGGCTTCTACTATGCCCCCTCGACGGCCGCGCCGTCTGCGGATGCGGCCGCCTCGGTCGCTTACTCGAACGTCCTGTTCATCATGGGCGATTTGAACTTCGGGACGTTCCTGCGGAGCCTCCACCGCTGGTCGGCGCAGGTGATGACCGCCGCGGTGTTCCTGCACATGCTCCGCGTGTACTTCACGGGCGCCTACAAGGAGCCGCGTGAACTCAACTGGATTATCGGCATCGTCCTCATCTCGCTGACGATGGTGTTCGGATACACCGGCTACCTGCTGCCGTGGAGCCAGTTGTCGTACTGGGCCGGCCAGATTGGCGTCGAGATGGCGCTGTCGATTCCGCTCATCGGCGACTGGGTCGCACAGCTCATCTTCGGCGGCTTCACGTTGGGTGAGGCGACGCTGCAACGAATGTACATCCTGCACGTGTTCCTGTTGCCGTTCGTGGTGACGCTCGTCATCGCCATCCACATCGGCATCGTCTGGATGCAGGGCATCGCTGAACCGCACTGATACAATGAGCAACGACGAACCCAAAACCGACGGCGGCGAACCGAAGACGGACGGAAGCGGCATCGTCCCGCAGGACGACCAGGCTCCGACGTGGAGCGAACGGAAGGAGCGCACGCAAGGACTGGCTCGGCTGACCTACGAGTACTTTGAGCGGTCCCGACGAGAGGACGAGGACCTCCGTCGTGCCTCCGACTACGTCGAACGCGACGTGCTCGCGTTCCCGACGTGGCCCCACGAGATGATTCGCAACCTCGCGATTACGTCGTTCTTCCTCGGAGCGATGTTCTTCATCTCGGCGGCGATTCCGCCGCACATCCCGGGCCCGGCCGACCCCAACTCCACGCCGGCGGTCATCCTGCCGGACTGGTATCTGTACTGGTCGTTCGGCCTGCTGAAGCTGACGCCCATCAACCCCGAGCTGTCGCTGCTCGGCGGGCAGAAACTGATGTCCGACCGAACGTACGGCGTGCTCGCGAACCTCGTCGTCGTCGGCGTCATCGCCATCGTCCCGTTCCTGAACAAAGGGAGCGCACGGCGGCCCGTCGAGGAGCCGTTCTGGGCGGCCGTCGGCGTCGGCGGCGTCATCTTCGCGTTCACCATCGCGGTGCTCGCAGTCCAGAACCTCATCACGGACCTGCTCCCGATGACATCCGGTGAGCTGTTCGTGTTGACGTTCATGCTCCCGTTCGCGTTCGCCTTCGTCGCCTACTCGGTGCTGAAGACGATGCGTGAGGGGTACATGTTCGAACTCAACCGCCGGTACTACCGGCTCCGCCCGCCGAAGTAACGCGGCTCGCCGTCTTTTCGTTCTCTCATGGTTTCAGACGACACTCCCGACGACGACAACAGCGACAGCACTGCCTCCGACGACGACCCTCGCGTCTCCGATGCGGAGGTGGCAGTCGGCGCCTCGGGTCGGGACATCGTGGTTCCACTGCGGCTGTACAAGACGGTCACCGTCTTCTCGACGCTCATCGCCATCGTCTCGATTCTCGGGGGGTTCGTCCTGCTTGACCGGGGCACCCAGCGTGCGACGGCGAGTCCGGAGGACGTGAACCTACTTCTCGTCGCCGTCGGGCTCGCGCTCATCGTCGGCGGGAGCGCAGTGTATGCGTTCTCGACTCGCTTCCGGACGGCGGGAATGGGAAAGTCTAAAGACGACACCGCCGAAGATTCGGATAATGGCTGACGAATTCGCGAAGGGACTCGCCATCCTCACGGGCGGAGGGCTCGTCTGGATGGCTATCTCCGCGTGGCTGACGACCGAGAGCTTCGAAGGGACACAGCTCATCGCGGCGCCGCCGGAGGACCCCGGCACGTACGCCGAGTTGGTGTTGCTCCTCCGTGACGTGACCGCCGGGTTCGTCATCATCGGAGTCATCACGTTCTGGTTCCTCATCCCGGCGTTCTACGAACTGCGCGACTACTTCGACGAGCGAAGCGCCGAGGCGTAACGTCGACTCTTCTTCGACAGCAGCACGGAACACGGATTCTTCTGAGGGGAGTTCGATACGGACAGCGGCGGGCACGTCCCTCCGGAAGTCGGTGTCGACACTCGAAGCGACGCGTGGCGTCGACGGACAGCTATCGAAGCCGAATTCGGTGGGTCCATCGGGTGGATGCGGTTCGGCGTGAAAAGAGACGAGAGCCGCGAGCCGCCAGTTAGACGATAGCGCTCCAGAACGGCTGAATGAGGAAGAACAGCGTCTGGTAGGCGATGTACGCGAGCGCGAATCCGGAGGCGGCGATGGAGCCCCACGGCCGTTCGACGTCCCACTCCTGTCGTGCTTCGACCTTTCGGGATTCGAACTCGAAGACATCGGCGACGACCATCGCGACGACGAACAGCGAGACGACGAGGCCGGCGTGGCGGTTCACCGTGAGGTAGTAGAACGCCCCGGCGACCAGCAGGAAGTTCGTCGCGACGCGGAGCGGGTTGCGGCTAACGGCTTCGGCGCCGTCTTGAGCTTGTTTTGCGATTCGTTTGTACTCGATTCCCCGGCCGAGAACGTTGAGGAGGATGAGCGCCAGCAACACGTACCCGATGACCGGGGCGAGATACGTATCGACCGGGCCGAACAGCGTAACCGATGGGTCCATACGTTGGCGTCGGCACGGAGCCCATTAATGTGTTTCCAAATCCGGGGCGCTATCGTTCCCGCTCGACGACGAACTCAGCGAACGACCGGAGCTTCCGTTCCGGCCCGGCTTCGAGGTCGACACCGTCGAGGTGGGCTTTCGACTCCGCCGAGAGGTCTTCGGCGACACCGCGTGCGTAGTCGACGCTGCCGGCGGATTCGAGGATGTCGATGGCTTCCATGACTTCCTCGTCGGTGTTCTCTTCGGCCCACAGCAGTTCCTCGAGGCGCGCCACGTCTTCCGGGGACGCGTTGTCGGCGGCGTGGATGACCATCAGGGTCTTCTTCCCTTCGCGGATGTCGTTGCCGACGCCCTTCCCGAAGGAGCCGCCTTCTTCCATCGCGTGTTCGACGTCGAGTACGTCGTCGGCGATTTGGAAAGCGACAGCCATGTCCTCGGCGTAGTTCGCGGCGGCGTCCTCGGCGTCGGGGTTTTCGGTGACGATGGCGGCCAACCGAGCGACGATGCGCCCGAGACAGCCGGTCTTGCAGGCACACATTTCGAGATACTCGGGTTCGGTGATGCGGACCTCCTTTTCGTTGTGCCAGCAGATGTCCATTCCCTGGCCGAGATGCGTCCGATTGAGTTCGAACGTCAGCATCTCGTAGGCGGCCAGTCGGGTTTCGGGGGACAGGTTCGCCGGGTCGCGCGTGATGACCTTCAGCGGCAGGAAGTACATCGCATTGCCGGCGTTGAGCGCCACGTCAGTCCCGTGGGTGTGGTGGAGTGCGGGACTGCCCCGGCGGTGGGTCGCACCGTCCTCAACATCGTCGACGATGATAGTCCCGTTGTGCAACACTTCGGGGATCGTGGCGTACTCGAGGAATGCCTCGGGGTCCTCGCCGAATGCATCGACGAACAGCAGAAAGAGGACGGCCCGCCAGCGCTTGCCGCCGCGGTCCAGCAAATCCCAGATGGGGTCGGCGAGAGCGTTCTGTATCGCCGTCGGGTCGTAAGCGAAACTCGCCGCGCCGAAGAAATCCGTGAGGTACGCCTCGTCGACCTCGCGGGGAAGCAGCGACTCGATGGTCTCGTCGACTATCGGCCGCCACTCGTCGAGTACGCTACGCATATCTCCTCCGTTGCGGTGGCGGGACAAAAACCCTCCCGTGCGCCGGTCGCGGACGGGGCCTTTTTGCCCTCCCCGGCCGTCCCTTCGGGCAGATGAGTCAGCGCGTCGGTGTCGTCGGTGACGAGACGTTCGCGGTGGCCGTCGAAGCAGCCGGCGGCGACCCGGTCGTCGGGGCGGCGAGTGACCTCGACGGCATCGAGGTGGCGGTCGCGGACGGCGAAGCCGCGGTCGTCGACCTGCTGCGAGCGGAGGTCGGGGTGCCCGTCCTCCCGGTCGATGCCGGAAGCGGCGTCCGCTCGGTGTCGTCGTCGGACCTCGAACCGGCGCTCGAACGCGTCCTCGACGGTGCCTATCGAACCGAACGCCATCCGGTCGTCTCCGCCCAGCGCGCCTTCGACGGCGTCCGCGCGCTGTTCGACGTGACGCTCGTAGCCGCCGAACCGGCCCGAATTTCGGAGTTCTCGGTTCGGTGTGGTGGCGAGAGCGTCGCCAGGTTCCGGGCCGACGGCGTCGTCGCCTCGACGCCCGCCGGAAGCGTCGGCTACAACAGCGCCGCGGGCGGGCCGGTGGTCGCGACCGGAACCGACGTGGTGTCCGTCGTTCCGCTCGCGCCCTTCGCGACCGACGCCGACCAGTGGGTGTTGCCGCTGGAGGAGGTGACCCTCTCCGTCGAGCGCGACGAGACGCCAGTCGAACTGCTGGCAGACGGCCGAACCGAGCGCACCGTCGCCGCCGGCGAACCCGTCACGCTGTCGACGACCGACGCCTTCGAGACGGTGGTCGTATCCGAATCGGCGCGGTTCTTTTGAACGGCGGAATCTGGCCGCTTAAATCGCTCGCGCCCCGATTCGAAGGCATGACGGACGATTTCGACGACGACCTGCTCGTCGCACTCACCGAAGCGCGCGGCGTCCCGGGATACGAGGATCGCGTGCGCGCGCTCGTTCGCGAGGAACTCGAACCGCACGTCGACCGGATTCGCTCCGATGCGATGGGCAACCTCGTCGGCAGTGTCGGGTCGGGAGAGTACGACGTGGTCGTGGCGGCCCACATGGACGAAATCGGCTTCATGGTTCGTCACGTCGACGACGACGGCTTCCTCGAACTCGACGCTCTCGGTGGGTGGGACCCCAGAATCCTCCGCGCCCAGCGCGTCACCGTCCACACCGACGACGGCGACGTTCCGGGCCTCATCGGGTCGGTGCCGCCACACACGCTGTCCGATGAGGAGCGCGAGAAACAGCCCGATGTCGACGACATCCACGTCGATTTGGGCCTTGACGCCGAGGCCGTCTCCGAGCGCGTCTCCGTCGGCGACCTCGTGACCATCGACCAGACCACCGAACGCGTCGGCGAGTTCGTCACCGGCAAGGCGCTTGACAACCGCGTGTCCGTGTTCGCGATGCTGGAGGCTGCCCGCCGTCTCGAAGCCCCCGATGTGACCGTCCACTTCGCGGCGACGACACAGGAGGAAGTCGGCCTCCGGGGCGCGGAGGCGCTCGGCGTCGACCTTGACCCGGACCTCGTCGTCGCCCTCGATACGACCGTCGCAAACGACGTGCCCGGCTTCGAACCGGGCGAGCAGGTGACGCGACTCGGCGAGGGGGCCGGCATCAAACTCAAAGACGGCAGCGTCATCACGAACCACAAGGTCCACCGTCGGCTCCGTTCGGTCGCCGAAGACGGCGACATCGACCACCAGTTCGAGGTATTACCGGCCGGCGGTACCGACACCGGTGGCCTCCAGCGGACTTCCGGTGCGACGCCGGCAGGAGCCATCTCAGTGCCGACGCGGTACCTCCACACGCCGACCGAAAGCGTCCACGTCGACGACGTGGATGCGGTCGTCGACCTCCTCGTCGCGTTCCTCGATAGCGAGGACGGGAGTCACGACTACACGCTGTAGCCGACTGAGCTGAAGCTATCTCGGACCACAAGAGTCCCGGTCTTTGATTGGATTAGTGTAGCATCCGCGAGCGACCGTAGGGAGCGAGCGGTTCACTGCGCGCCTTTGGCGCGCAGGACCGAGGGCCGACTGTAAGGAGGCCCGATGTGTCTTTTTCGTCGACGTTTTTGCCGGACCGGCTCTGCCGGTCCGTGCAAAAAGGTCGGCGCGAATGAACAGATTCAGTACGGGGTGGTGGCAAAAGGTCGGTATGAGCACGAACGACATGAGCCGTCGTGGGTTCATGACGGCAGCGGCGGGGACGGCCTCCGTTGCTGCCGCCGCGGGGACGGCTGCCGCACAGACGGAGGTTCCCGAGTTCAGCGGGTATCTCAGCGAAGCGAACCTCTACTCGGAGGACGGCGTTCAGGACGCCCGCGGACAGGAGGAACTGACGATTAGCGTCGGCGCGGGCGACAACGGACTGGCGTTCGACCCCGCGACGGTGTGGATTTCGCCCGGAACGACGATAACGTGGGAGTGGACCGGCGAAGGCGGCGCCCACAACGTCAACACCAACGAGGGAGCGGCCACACTCGACAGCGGGGACCCCGTCGACGAGGAAGGGGCGACCTACGAGTACGAGTTCACCGAAGAGGACGCTGGTATCACGGAGTACCGCTGTATTCCTCACGAACCGCAAGGCATGCGAGGTGGCATCGCCGTCGGTGACGATGTCTCGACCATCGAGGTCGGCGGCAGCGAAGGGCCAGCCATCATCATTCCCGACAGCGCGTTGGCGCTGACTGTCGCGACGTTCATCGGGCTGGCGACGACGCTCGGACTCGGCTACTTCTTCATGAAATATGGAGGAGACTACGAGGAATAACCACCGCGAGCGAACGGTGGTGTCTTCAGGACGTTTCGATTTCTAGTTCCACGTTCCGGTGATCGCCTTCGAGGTCGGCGACGATGCGTCGGACGACGCGTTCGGCCTCCGACTTCACCTTCGGCGTTATCTTGTCGACGACCCAGTCCAGCGAGACGAACCGCGGGAGGTTCAACGCGTTTCCGTTGGCGGAATCCGGCGCGTATCTGATGCGCATCGTCACCTCCGTTCCCTCCCCGCTTGCGTGGGGTTCGACGAGCCACTGGCCGACGGCGTCGATGTCCTTGATGATGTGCCAGTCGATGCGGTTCGGCGGGTCGACGTCGGTGACGCGGGAGCGGGCGGTGTAGGTGAGTTTCCACCACGAGAAGTCGAGTTCGTACTCGGTCCCCGGTTCACCGTCCCCGAACTGCCTGACTCCGGTGAGATGCTCGGAGTACTCCGCGTAGCTTTGGAAGCCGAGCAGGAACTCGTAGACCTCTTCCGGCGGGAGATAGACGACGGTCGTGACCTCGACGGTGTCCACACCCCTCGTTAGGGCGGCGATGTGGTAAGCGTTGGCCCGACTACAGGCGGTCGGCGACGGTTTCGACTGCCTCGATGCCGTGGACCTCGCCGCCGAGTCGCGGCACGAGCGTCAGCGGCAACTCGAAGCGCTCTTTGGCCTCCTCGATGCGTTTCTGCTGGCTCCCGTGGGTGTCCTGACAGAGTTCACAGCCGGGGGTTGGGTCCTCGATGACCTTGTTGACGATGGCTCGACTCGCCGGGATGTCGTAGCTCTCTAACTCCGCGAGCAGGCGCTCGGTCTCCAACACCGCCATCGTCTCGGGGATGAGTACGACGCGGAACTCCGTCCGCTCGGGGTCGCGTAACACCTTGGCGACGCGTTCCATGCGGTCTTGCAGTTCTTCGAGGTCGATGTCGGTCTCCGTATCGTCGTCCTCGTCGTCCTCCCCCGACCCCATGAAGCTCCTGACGGAGTCGGCGAGACTCGACACCTGCGAACGGACGGAGATGAGTTTCCCCATCGCCGAACTCATCACGTCGGGGAGTTTGAGCAACCGAAGGGTGTGCCCCGTCGGTGCGGTGTCGAAGACGATGTACTCGTAGCGGGGGTCGTCCATGTAGTCCAGAAAGAGGTCCAACGCGGCGGCTTCGTCGGTGCCCGGAGCGACGCCGGCTTCGAGAACGTCGTCGACATCGCTTTGGTCCAGGGAGATGCCGAGGTCTTCGAGTTCTTCGAGTGCGGCGCCGACCTGTCCGCGGTACTGGCCGATTCGGTCCTCGGGGTCGATTTCGACGCCCCAGAGGTCGACATCGTCGTGGATTCGCGTCGGTTCGTCGCCGACTGGCGCGTCGAAGACGTCCGAAAGCGAGTGTGCGGGGTCCGTCGAGACGACGAGCGTCGAGTGGCCCTCGCGGGCGTACTTCAACGCGGTCGCGGCCGCACAGGTGGTCTTGCCGACGCCGCCTTTCCCGCCGTAGAGTACGTACTGCGTCACGTGCGCTTGTACGGCGCCGTCGGCTTAAACCGTCCCCCGGTCCGAACCGGGGCGTTTGTAGGGGGTGGATGAAAACGGCCGGGTATGAGCGAAGCCGAATCTCCCCGCGTCGCCGTCGTCGGCGGCGGCGTCACCGGACTGACAGCAGGAACGTTCCTCGCACGAGCTGGATTCGACACCGCCGTCGTCGACCACGGCGAATCCCTGCTCCGTCGGAACGCCCACCTCGAAAACGTCCCCGGGTTTCCGGCCGGCGTCAACTCCCGGCTGTTCATCGAGTTACTCGAAGCCCAGGCGGGCCGCAACGGCTGTCTGTTCGAACAGGGACTCGTGACGAACCTCGAACTGGGCGAGGAGGGGTTTCAACTCCGCGTCGAGGGCGACGAGGAGTTCGACCTCCGGGCCGACTACGTCCTCGTGGCGTCGTGGGCCGACACGGACTACCTCGAGGCCATCGACGGCGTCGGCCTCACCAAACGCGGCTCGAAGACCTACGTCGACATCGACGACGACGGCCGGACGGGCGTCGACGGCCTGTACGCGGCCGGCCGCATCGCCGAAAAAGCCCACCAGACGGTCGTCTGTGCGGGCCACGGCGCCGACGTGGCGCTGACGCTCGTCGACGACTCCGAAGTGCCCTACTACCACGACTGGGTCGCCCCGGAGGGGTACTTCACCGAACGCGGCCGGGAGGTGCCGCCGGGGTGTGAGGAAATCGACGAAGAAGAGCGCCGCCGCCGCGAGCGGGAGTCGATGGAAGTGATGGTCGAGGCGTTCGAAGACCACCACCCCGACGAACCGACGATGCATCCGAGCGTCGTCGAGAAGCGCCGCGAAGAAGGGGAGTAACGAACTCAGTACTCGAAGTCGGTGTCGATGTCCCGGCCGGTTTCGGTCATTTCGACGGCGGCCTCGCTGTACTGCAGTACTTTCTGCATGTCACCCTCGATTTCGAACTCCCCGGACATCATCCCGTCGACGGGGCCGAGTTCGCCCTCGAACAGTCGAACCCAGTTGGAGTAGGGGCCACGGAAGACGAAGCCGTAGTCCTCCTCTTCGGGGTCTTCGACCTCGTAGGCGTCCGTACACTCGCCGTTCACCAATCCGAGGAAGAAGTACACCTCCCCGCCGTCGTAGGCGTCGTCCGGTTCGACGACGAAGAGGAAATCACCGTTGAAGCCGTCGCCCCAGCCCTCGCTGGCGTCGTCGTAGTCGTCGTTGTCGTTGAGCAACTCGCCGTACTCTGAAATCCAGGCGTCTCCGTCGCTTGGGAACTGAATCGCCATACATGTCGTGGAACTCCACAACGGATTGGCTGTTCTCCCGTGCATGCGGCGTGGGTTTAAGCCCCGTGGGTGAACGTGTCAGGATTCGGGTCGTGACGCCCGAGGACGGCACGATGGTTTTTATTCGGGGGCGTCGAACATCCGCCGATGCTCGATGGTGTCAACGTCGCGCTCGGGGTGTCGGGTTCCATCGCGGCGGTGAAGACGGTCGAACTGGCCCACGAACTCCGACGGCAGGGCGCCGACGTGCGCGCGGTGATGACCGACGCGGCGACCGGTATCATCCACCCCTGGGCCCTGGAGTTCGCCACCGACAATCCGGTCGTCACCGAAATAACGGGGTCGGTCGAACACGTCGAGTTGGGCGGGTACGACGGGTGGGCCGACGTGTTGCTGCTGGCGCCGTCGACGGCCAACACCATCGGAAAGGTCGCGAGCGCCGTCGACGACACGCCCGTGACCACGACCGCGACGACCGCTCTGGGTGCTGACCTCCCCGTCGTCGTCGCCCCGGCGATGCACGCGCCGATGTACGACCACCCCGGCGTCCTCGATGCCATCGAGACGCTGGAGTCGTGGGGCGTCGACTTTGTCGACCCGCGACTCGAAGAGGGGAAAGCGAAGATAGCGACCGAGGAATCCATCGTCCTCGACGTGGCCCGCGCGACCGGCGAGAACCCCCTCGCCGGGCAACACGTCGTCGTCACCAGCGGTGCGACGAGCGAGTCCATCGACCCGGTCCGGGTGCTATCGAATCGGTCGTCGGGTCGGACCGGCCGGGCGGTCGCGAAGGCCTGCTACGTCCGCGGTGCCGAGGTGACCGTCGTTCACGACGGCCCGGATTTACCGTACGCCGACGTCATCGAGGTCGAAAGCGCTGCCGAAATGCTCGACGGCGTCCGCTCGGTCGTCGACGATGCCGACGCGCTCGTCTCGGCGGCCGCAATCAGCGACTACACCGTCGAAGCGGCGCCCGAGAAGATACGCTCGGGTCAACAGTTGTCGCTGGACCTCGAACCGACGCCGAAACTCATCGATACGATTCGCGCCGACTACCCGGAGCTACCCATCGTCGGGTTCAAAGTCGAAACGTCGGGTGACGACGACGCCCTCGTCGAGAAGGCCCGCGAGACGCTCGAACGGGCGGACCTCGCCTTCGTCGTCGGCAACGACGCAAGCGTGATGGGCAACGACACCAGCCGAATCCTGCTGGTCCGGCCGAATTCCGTCGCCAGCCACCGAGGCAGCAAAACCGAAATCGGCGGGCACATCGCCGATGCGCTCGCGGCCGAGTTGACCGAGTGAGCGGTGCTCGAACGAGGACTTTTGCTGGTCGGTGGTGAACGCGCAAGCGTGTTCGACGACCGCGCACAAAACGAGGTGACCGGAATGGTCGTCATCGTCGGCTTAGCGGTCATTCTGTCGCTGTTCTTCGGGTTCGTCGTCTTCCAGAACTTCACGACGCCCGGCGACGACGTTCCGAAGGTCGCCTTCGATTACACCCACGACGAGGTGGCCGGGGAACTCACGATTACCCACGACACTGGGGACTCCTTCGCCGCCGATGAGGTGTTCGTCCTCGTCCGCGACGCCAACGGGAGCGTCACCGGCACCCGGGCGTGGGGTGGCACCGGAACAATCAGTTCGGGAGATTCTATCACCGTCAACGGGGTCGAACGCGGTGCGAGCGTTCGCATCGTCTGGGTAGCGGGCGCCGGCGAACGGACCTACGTCATCGGTCGGTGGGACGGGTCAAGTTCGTAGTCACGGGCTGACTGGACTATCTTTCGTCGATTAAGGCACTCCCGTTCGGGTAAATCGCTATCGTCAACTTTTACCGCTCGCTTCCAGTACGGCGGACATGGACCAACTTCGGCAGTCGTTGCTCGAAGCGCCGATTATCGAGAAGGAGGGGTATCACTACTTCGTCCACCCCATTAGCGACGGCGTCCCAATGCTCGAACCGAGCCTCCTGCGCGAAATCGTCATCAAAATCATCCGCAAGGCCCAACTCGAAGACGTCGACAAAATCGTCACGCCCGCCGCGATGGGTATCCACATCTCGACGGCCGTCTCGCTGATGACCGACATCCCGCTCGTCGTCATCCGAAAGCGGGAGTACGGACTCGACGGCGAGACGCCGTTGTTCCAAGAGACGGGCTACTCCGAGAACCAGATGTTCATCAACGATGTCGAAGCCGGGGATAACGTTCTCGTCCTCGACGACGTGCTCTCGACGGGTGGCACCCTCACCGCTATCTGCGGTGCTCTCGAAGATATCGGCGCCGACATCGTCGACGTGGTCGCCGTCATCAAGAAGGTCGGCGGCGAGAACAAACTCGAAGACTCCCCCTACACCGCCAAGACGCTCATCAACGTCGACGTCATCGACGGCGAGGTCGTCATCGTCGACGAAGACGGCGATTACTAACCACTTTTTATTTCATCGGGTTCGCGTTCGGCGAACCACTCTGCTCACGGCGGCGGAGTCACCGTTCGCACGGTCAGCGGAACCAGAAGTCCCGTTCGATTCGGCAAAACGTGGAGAAAACGACTCCCTCTGTAGAGCGGCCAATAGACCTGTGAATCGGGCGAATATATCTCCGAATGGAGGGTCTTGTTGAGTTCTGTTACTCACTTGCTCACAAATTTGTGGGGGTGAAAAAACGAGCGAGGTATACCGGTACGAAACGACCAAAATACATGGTCAGTAGTCCCAAGCAGACAACCGATTCTCGAATCGAGCAGGATACTTCTTCGAAGGGGGAGTTCTTTTGTCCGAACTGCAGTCACCAGAGTCAGTATGACGGTGACTGGAATGTCGTTACGAGTGGCCAGTGCTCCCGCTACCTTTGTCCAGACTGTCGAACAGAAATCACGTCACGACCTCCCCCGGAAACGCCCCGTTCACCGTTCTCCAACTATGGCCCTTGGCAGACGTGGCAGACAAACATTCGGCTGCTGCAAAAAATATTCCGGATATAGACGATGCTTTCTTCTCAAAAAAGTAGTTAGATGTCCTGTATCGACCGATTTGTGGAAGGCTCCGATTACAGACGATTCCGGAGAGAACCCGCTAAAAGAGTCGGTCAGTAAACCTACTTACTAACCGCTTGAGCTTCTTTCAGACCAGTACAGGAAAACGCCACTAGCGAGAAGCAGGGTTCCGAATATCAGGCTAAATACCCCATCGGGAAACATTTGTGAGAAACCAAAAATCGGGTCCGTAAGGAGTACCATGCCGATGATGAATAGCGATAGGGACGGTGCGTTTCCTTTGATTACCTGTCGGAGGTCCTCCGCCATGGCGGCGTACTATCCTCTCGCTGATAATAAGTTAACACACTATCTGTCCGCCCCAGCCGAATTCGAGTATCGGTGAGCGCGGAGCGCTCACGGTTCTACCGCGCCGAACGAACTGAGGTGCGGGACCGAAGGCCTGACGTGTCTTTTTCATCGAAGTGGTTCGAGAGTCGCCTCTGGTGACTCTCGTCATCTAGCGAATCGCCAGCGGCGATTCGCATGGATTTTGCCGGCGTGCAGAAAGCTCGTCGTGCAAAACGTTCGGAGAAGATAGCGGGAGGTAGATTTGAACTACCGATCTCCGGGTTATGAGCCCGGCGGAATCTCCTGGCTATCCCATCCCGCTACATCTTCGTACTTGGGTCCGACCATTAAGGGTTGTGATGTGCGTGCCGTCTGTGGAATCCTACCGCGAGTCGTGGACCCGCCAGGTGATGAGACTCTCGGCGACGTAGTTCAGCGTCATCCCCACGCCGATGCCGATGACGTTCGCGACGGTCGGCCAGAGGTTTATCCCGCCGACGACGAGTCGAACGTCGGTCCACGAGGTGAGGAAATACAGGACGCCGAAGGCCACCGAGAGGCCGCCGAGGCGGACGGCGTGAGATTTCGCGTAACGCCGTATCAACGAGCGAACACCGCTGTCGCCCTCGTCGGCGAACGTCCAGCGGTCGTTGAGGAGGAACATCAGGGTGATGGATGCCTCGGCGCCGACCGCCTTGCCGGCCAGCGGTGGGGCCGTCAGTCCCGCGATGATGCCGGAGGTCAACAGGGCAACGATGACGGTTTCGAGTCCTGCCCCGGCGACGCCGACGGAGACGAACTGGCCGATTCGCTCGGCGGCGACGAGGGCGCGAAGTCGGCCCTGGATGCGCTGAAGCAGTCCATACTCTTCGTCTGCCGTGCTCGGCTCGTCGTCTGGGGTGTCGGACTCCGCTGTCGTCATCACTGGCCGTGTCCTCCTCGACCCTCGTTGGGACGGTCGACGAGCGCCGTCTCGTCCCGTGTCGCGGCGATTGCGTCGTGAAATCTACTGTCCTGAATCCGTTTCGAGCGGTGGCGTGCGGTCAACAGCGCGGCCCCGAGGTCGACGGCCGTCGAGAGCGGGTCGACAGTCGACCCCGGTTTATCCTCCCACTCGATTGGGACCTCTTCGACGTCTAATCCGAGCGCGGCGGCCATCGCGAGCAGTTCTACGTCCCACGCGAAGCCGGGTTCATACAGGTGGCTGCGAACCGTCTCCCACGCCTCTGCGGTGATGGCTTTCGCGCCACATTGGTAGTCATAAAGGTCGGCATCGAGCAATCGGCGGGCCAGCCACGCGAAACCGTCGCCGAGATAGCGCCGGGCGAGGGTCTGGTGGCTGGTGACCGTCGCATCGGGGTGGCGGCGTGACCCCGCAGCCACATCCGCATCGTCGAGTGCGCCGACGATGCGGCGCAGTTCGGTAGCGGCGGTGCTTCCGTCGGCGTCCGCGAATGCGAGGCGGTCGGTTTCGAGCGCCTCGAACCCGGCGGTGATGGCGGCGCCCTTGCCGCGTCGGTACGGCACCGCGTTGGTTTCGACGATTGGAATACCGAACCCGGCGATGTCCTCTAACACGGCCGGTCGTGGATCGTCGATTTCGACTCGCAGCACGTCCGGCTGGAGTTCCTCGGCAACCGCACGGAGGTACGCTTCGAGGCGGCGGCGGTCGGGGCGGAAGGCGGGGACGACGACCCCGAGCGTTGACATACCCCTCTCTCGCGCCCGGGCGATGAAAAACCGTTCGGCTCGTTCGAATCCGGACTCCACAAGAGGTATAGGGGCTCACGTCCGCCGTACGGGTGATGGAATACGGGCTCGTCGCGCTCTGGCTCGTGATGTATCTCGCCGTCGGTCTCGCCGCCCTGCCGCTGTCCGGGGCGTTGTTTTCACGGTTTCACGACGGCGGTGCCGCGTTCGCGATTCCGGTCGGCCTCGCGACCGTCGCCGTCGTCGGCTACCTCGTCGGACACGTCGCTTTCGGCTGGCCCGCGCTTCTTGTGGCTCTCGCGGTTCTCGTTCTCGCAAGCGCCGCACTTCGGGACTACGCCGACATAGACGAGCGCGCGTTCGCCGAGGCCGCCGCCGTGTTCGCGGTCGCGTTCTGTTTCGTCGTCGCGATTCGGTCGGTGTCACCGGCCATCGCACCGCTGCCGCTGTCGACCGGCGAGAAGTTCCTCGATTTTGGACTGCTCCGGACGCTCCTTCAGGCCGGGACGCTCCCACCGGAGGACATGTGGTTCGCCGGCGAGTCGGTGCGATATTACTACGGCGGCCACATGCTCGCCGCGCTGTTGACGCTGTTCACCGGAACCGCGCCCCGGTTCGCCTACAACCTCGCGTTGGCGGGGTTTTACGCGTCGCTCGTCACCGGCGCCTACGGGCTGGCCGGGGCTATCGCGGCGAACCACGACGCTCCACGTCGGCTCGCGGCGGGATTGGGAGCGTTCTTCGTCGGCGTTGCCGGCAACCTCGAAACGACGGGGCGGATGTTGGTGTGGCTCCTCCCGGATTCGGCCGTCGTCGCGGCGACCGACATCCCCGCCGACGCGGAGGTGCTGTCGTGGACACCGAGTGATTTCTCCTACTGGGACTCGAGCCGCGTCATCGACGGCACAATAAACGAGTTCCCGCTGTTCGCGTGGCTCAACGGCGACTTACACGCCCACATGATGAGCACGCCGTTCCTGCTTCTCGCCGCGGCGCTGTGTTACAGTTACTGGCGAACGCCCGAAACTGAACGGACGCGCCGTCGGCTCCGATTGGCCGCCGTCGTTCCCATCGCCGGGCTGCTCGCGATTGTCAACACGTGGTCGTTCCCCACCGCAGGCGGGCTGGTTCTTTTGACCGTCGCGTTCGCACCGTCCGACCCGGCGACCCTGCTGCCCGCTTCGGTGGCTGCTCGGCTTCCGACCCGGTCGGGACTGGCCGAAGAGTTCCGACGGGACGGCCTCGCACTCGCCGTCGCCGTCGTAGCGCTCCTGCTCGCTGGCCTTCTGGTGTTGCCGTTCTGGCTCGGCAGCGCCTCCTCTCGCGGTGTCGGACTGTTCCCGCCACGGAGCGGACTCGGGCCGCTGTTGCTCGTCCACGGTGGGTTCCTGCTCGTCTTCGCGCCGTATCTCGCTGGGCGGCTCTCGAAACCCCTTGAGGGGATTCCAACCGACAGGGGCGTCGCCGTCGTCGGCGGAACCACACTCCTCGCTTTCGGCGTCTGGTTCGCCGGGTTCGCCGCGCTCGCGCTGTTCGGGCTGCTACTGGCGGTCGCGTGGCTGTTGCTCCGAATCCGGTCCGATGTGGGCTTCGAGACGCTGTTGATGCTCGCCGGCTTCGGGCTCGTCCTCATCGTCGAGTTCGCTCACGTCGTCGAACCGCAGTATCAGGGGTCGAACCTCGAACGCCTCAACACGGTGTTCAAGACGTACATGCAGGTATGGGTACTGTGGGCGCCGGCGGCCGGCGTCGCGCTGGCACGGCTTTTGGACCCGGCCGAAGCACTCTCCTCGGTCGACAGTTCGGCGTGGCGAATCGCAGGCGTCGCCGTCGCCTGCGTCGTTCTCCTGACGACGGGGCTGTATGCGGGGTTCGCCGTGCCCTCCCACTTCGAGGGCGAACCGGTCGGCGCCGATAGCCCGACGCTGGACGGCACCGCCTACACGCACACCGTCTTCCCCGAGGAGGCCGAGGCGATCGAGTGGCTCGACGCCCGCGAGGGGCAACCGACAATCGTCACCGCGGCGCCTGGCGGATACTGGTGGCGACCGGAGGAGGGAGACGGCGCCTCCGCGCCGGCGAGTCTCACCGGTAATCCGACGGTACTGGGGTGGTTCCACGAGGAGCAGTACCGCGGCGAAGCGGCCTACGAGAAGCGACTCGGAGACGTGACGACGATTTACGAGGGGTCGACGGACGAACAGACCGAACTACTCGACCGCTACGGGGTCGAATACGTCTACGTCGGTCCTGCCGAACGCGCCCGCTACGATGTGACTATCGAGGAGCATCCGGCACTGGAAGCCGCCTTCCAGCGCGGTGACGTGGTCGTCTACGAAGTTCGGCGCTGACGTGGGGGTATCGAACAGGCGGCGTCGTATCCGACGGCCGGCCGCGCGGTATCCGAATGGCCGTCGGTGGCTACTCAGCGCATACGCGGCGTGGCCGCGTTCTCGTATATAAATCGTCGGAGGAAGGGTCGTGGCCGACTCAGGACGTCGCCGGTTCGGCCTTTGTTTTGATGACTTCGACGGCATCGGCGTCGACGTTGTCCACGTCGAGGTGCATCGGGACGAAGTTTCGCTTAGCGAAGTCCTCGCGTTCGGCTTCTTTGCCGATAGTACACCACAGCTGGACGCGGTCGGGGCCGTGCCACTCGCCCTGCCGGGAGATGCCGAAGCAGACGTACTCCTCGCCGTCGTAGTCGATGACGGCGCCCTTGCGGATGCCGGGGTCCCCGCGGATGATGAGCCGCTTCATGGGCGGGCCTTCGTGAGAGTTCGGGTTAAGCGCTTCGAAGCCCCCACGCATCGCCGACCGTCTGTGGGCAGCCGTTCGGCCGCAAAACCAAACCCGTTTTAACCCACGACGCGTTAGCCGTCGATAACTATGGAAATGCCACGCCGGTTCAACACGTACTGTCCGCACTGCAACACCCACCACGAACACGAGGTGGAGAAGGTCCGAACGGGCCGCTCCTCGGGGACGAAGTGGGACGCCCGCCGCACTCGGCGCGGGAAAGCCGTCATCGGCAACGCCGGGCGGTTCTCGAAGGTGCCCGGTGGCGACAAGCCCACCAAGAAGACGGACCTCAAGTACCGCTGCAGTGACTGTGGCAAGGCCCACCTCCGCGAAGGATGGCGTGCCGGCCGACTCACCTTCCAGGAGTAAACGATGGCAGGAAACTTCTTCCGCGTCCAATGTGGGGACTGTGAGAACGAGCAGGTCGTCTTCGGCAAGGCCGCAAGCACCGTCACGTGTGCGGTGTGTGGCTCGACGCTCGCGACGCCGACCGGCGGCGAGGCAGACATCCTCGGCGAGGTCGTCGAGACCGTCGAAGCGCGATAGACGGCAACCGGCGGGCGAACGGTGCTTTTATTCTCGTCAGACGGGTAGCGAAGGGTATGAAATACAGTGGCTGGCCTACGCCGGGAGAACTCGTCGTCGGACGCGTCGACGAGATCGAGGATTTCGGCGTGTTCGTCGACCTCGAAGAGTACGAAGACAAACGGGGGCTGGTCCACGTCAGCGAGGTCGCCTCCGGGTGGATCAAGAACGTCCGCGACCACGTCAACGAGGACCAACTCGTCGTCTGTAAGGTACTGGAAGTCGACGAGGACGCCCAACAGGTCGACCTCTCGATTAAGGACGTCAACGACCACCAGCGCTCCGAGAAGGTCCAGGAGTGGAAGAGCGAACAGAAGGCCGACAAGTGGATGGAGCTGGCCTTCGGCGAGGACGTCGAAGACGAGACGTTCCGCGACATCGCAAACGAACTCATCGACGTTCACGGCTCGCTGTACGCCGGCTTCGAGCAGGCCGCCATCCACGGACCCGAGGCCCTCGAGGGAACCGACCTCTCGGATGCGGAACTCGAGGCCATCGTCGAGACGGCCCGCGAGAACGTCTCCGTCCCCTACGTCACCGTGACGGGCTACGTCGACCTCGAAGCCCCCGGCACCGACGGCGTCGAGGACGTTCGCGAGGCGCTGAAAGCCGCCGAGGGCAACGGTGAAGTCCCCGACGAGGTCGAACTCGACGTGACCTACGTCGGCGCACCGGAGTACCGCATCAAGGTGAAGGCGCCGAACTACAAGACTGCCGAGACCCAACTGGAGGAAAGCGCGACACGGGCCAGCGAGGCCATCGAGGCCGTCGGCGGCACCGGCGAGTTCCACCGTGAGCGCCGCACCGACGAGGAGTAGATGAAAGCCGACATCCGGGTGTGTTCGGCGTGGGAGACCGAACACGACCGGCCGGTGTACACGCTCGGGGAGCAGTGTCCGGAGTGTGGTGCCGACGCCGAAAACAGCGCGCCAGCCCCGTTCTCGCCGGAGGACCCCTACGGGGAGTACCGGCGGCGGGCACGGCGCCGGCGTTCCTGAACCGTCGACTATCGCCGCGTTCTTAAGTCGGTGGACCGCCAGTGAGTCGCATGGACGAGTTCGACATCGAGCGACCTGCCGACCCCGATTTGGACGACCCGGTGTTGATAGAAGGGCTCCCGGGCGTCGGCCACGTCGGCAAACTCGCCGCCGAACACCTACTCGAGGAGTTCGACGCTGAGTTGGTACGCCGGGTGTACTCCGAGCACTTCCCGCCGCAGGTAACCGTCGAGGACGGCAAGACGACGCTGGCGTGTGCGGAGGTCCACGCCATCCGCGACGCCGGCCACGACATGCTGGTGTTGACCGGTGACCACCAGGCCGGCGACGGTCCCGGCCACTACCGCCTCGCCGACGCCTTCCTCGACGTGGCGGCGTCCTTCGAGACCGACCGCATCTTCGCGTTGGGCGGCGTCCCGACCGGCGAGTTGGTCGACGAACCGGATGTGGTCGGGGCGGCGACGACTGACGAGTTCATCGAGGACCTCGAAGGCGTCGGCGTCGAGTTCCGCGAGGACGAACCCGCCGGCGGTATCGTCGGCATTTCCGGACTCCTCCTCGGATTGGGCGAGCGCCGCGGCTACGAGGCCGCCTGTCTGATGGGCGAGACGAGCGGCTATCTCGTCGACCCCAAGAGTGCGCGTGCAGTGTTGGAAGTTCTCCAGGAGGCCGTCGGCTTCGATATCGGCTACGACTCCCTCGAAGAGCGCGCCGAGGAGATGGAAGAGGTCGTAAAGCGCATTCGGCAGATGGAACAGGGCGCCGCCCCGAGCGACGAGGACCTCCGGTACATCGGCTGATTCTCGCCACGATAACCGCACGGTTTGCCGAATCCCAACACGCTCTTATGGTATTCTCCCCTAGAGTGGGTGTGGTCGTCGAATCGCTACTCGGATTGCCGCGATGGCTCCTCCTCGGCGTGTCCGTCGGCGCGCTCGTGAGCCTCGTCGTCGCGGCGACGTTCGTCGTCGCCTCCCGGATGTTCCCGGACGGCAACGAGAGCCGGTCGACGTGGCCCTCCAGCGAGGGCCGCCGTCGCGCCGAAATTCGACGCTATCTCGACGCTATCGGCGAGCGCTTCGCCGAAGACACCCGTGCCCACGGTGAACCGGTCGCCTTCTATCTCCCCCACCGTGACGTGGCCGTCACGTTCGACGCACGCACGTTCTACGCCCTGGAACACACCTCGACGTACGCCATCCTCATGGAACACGAGATGCCCGGCATCGCACTCGGCAACCGACTCCCCTTCGAGACGCCAGACGTGGATTTCGGCGACACCGGCCGCGGTTCCGGACGCCGCTCGCACCGCTCGAACCGGAGCGTCGACCCGGCGGAGACTGCCTACGCCGTCCTCGGCCTCCCGAGCGGAGCCAGCGAGGACGCGGTCCAGCAGGCCTATCGCCGCCGCGTCAAGGAAGTCCACCCCGACCAAGGCGGTGACGAGGCCGAATTCAAACGAGTCCGTGAGGCGTACGACACCGCCAGGCAACACGCCTCGTCGTGACCCGAGTTCCCATCACGGAGACGGTCGTCGAACAACTCCGCGAGGTACTGGACTCGGGTCGACTGGACGCCCCACACAACTGGATGGCCGCACAGTTCGCGGCACAGGACCTCGGCCACGAGGAACTGGCGACGTTCATCTACGAAGCCGACGCGGCGACGTACTACGAGGCCGTCGAACGGGCACAGAGCGACACGTAGTAGCGTTCTACACGTCGTCGACTTCGTAGGCCAATCCGGCGTCACGAAGCGCGTCGGTGACCCGTCCGGCGAGGTCGGTTGTGGCGACGACGACCACGTCGAGGCCACGGCCTGCGGCGTCGGCGGCGACTTCGCCGGCCGCAAAGGTCACGTCGGCGTCGATGCCGGAATCCCGGAGGGCGGCGACGGCCTCGACGCCAGCGGCGGCGACCACGTCGGCGGCGTCGGCGGCCGCTCGAAGCGACTCCGACCCTGCCGGCGTCCCCGACCGAATCGGTGCGACCTGAAACACCGTCACTTCGCCGGGTTCGAGGTCGATGATGCCGGCAAAGCCGGTGACGCCGACCACTTCGCCCTCGCCCGCGTCCGTCGTGGCGACGCCGGTGGCAGGGCCCTCCTCGCCGGGGGCGGCGTGGAGGAGGCCGTCCTCGATGAAAAGCGACACCGAGTCGCCGGATTCGATGTCGGCGGTGGCGAGGGCGGCGTCTTCCTGCATGCTCCCGAGTACGTCCTCGGTGACGTGGTCGGCGAAGCGGCGCACGTCGGAGGCCTGCTGGAACAGCCAGTCGACGCCCTGCTTGGTGACGCGGTACCGCGAGCGGGCCTCCTTCTCGACGAACCCCTCGTCGACGAGTTCGCGGATGTACTCCGAGACGGCCTGACTCGTCACGCCGACGGCGTCTGCGATTTCCCCCTGATTGACCGCCGGCTGGCGGTCCGCTATCTCGACGAGAACGCGGAACTTCGTCGCCGAGCGCTTGTTGTCGAGGACATCGACCATACCGGTCTCTCGGGACGATTATTTATAAACCCCGGCGACACCCCCGCCAGCGCTTTGCCGCCGCCGACCGTACGGCCGACATGGAGTTCGAACCGCACGACAGAGCGGTGTATTTGCCGGCCGCCGACGTGCTCGTCTGTGCGGACCTCCACGTCGGCCGCGCCGCCACCTCGAACGTCGAGTGGGGGCTCGGAGAACACGCACACACGACCCTCGTCGAGCGGTTCGAGGCGCTGCTCCAGCGGTTCACCCCGTCGGAAGCCGTAATAGCCGGCGACGTGCTCCACGCCTTCAATAGCCTCCCGCGAGGCACGGCTGAGACGGTTCAGGAACTCCAGGGCGTGGCGGAGGCGGCCGAGACCCGACTCCTCGCCACGCCGGGCAACCACGACACGATGCTTGAGGAACTGTGGGACGGCCCGATAGCCGAGGAGTACCGCCTCGGCCGCGTCGTCGTCATTCACGGCCACGAACGACCGGAAACGGACGCCGACTGCTACGTCGTCGGCCACGACCACCCGACCATCGAAATCGAGGGACAACGCTGGCCCTGTTTCCTGTACGGTCCCGAACAGTACGGCGATGCGGACGTGTTGATGCTACCGTCGTTCAGTCGGTTGCCGGCTGGCGTCGCCGTCAACGGAATGACCGCAAGCGAATTTCAATCGCCGTTCGTCACCGACGCCGACGGACTCCGTCCCGTCGTCCGCGACGAGGACGCCGACGAAACCCACGAGTTCCCGCCGCTCGGGGAGTTCCGCCGACTGCTGTAGTCAGTCCTCGTCCGCGAGAACCGCGTCTGCGGCCCGCTTTCCGCTCTCCAAGGCGCCTTGAATCGACGACCACCGGGTGTAGTCGCCGGCGAGGTACACCGGTCCCTCCGGGGCATCGGCGGTGGGGAGCGACGAGCGGAACCCCGGCTGTTGGGCGAACTGTGCGAACTCGATTCGGTCGACGGCGACGCCTTCGAGTTCGCCGAAGTGGTTCTCGGGATACCACGAATCGAGGGACTCCCGAACCGTCTCGATGAGTTCCTGGTCGCTTTCGTCCTGTTCGCCGAGGTACGTCGCGCTGAGGAGGTCACGGCCCTCGGGTGCGTACTCCGGGGCGGCGGCTGACATCGGCGCAACGGTGTTCGGACGGTCGTCGGCGGCGTTGAGAAGGATGCGTGACCCGGTGTCCAGCGTCTGGTGGTCCGGCACCGAACAGTGGACGGTGACGCAGGCTTTCGCCTCCGTGGGCGTCTCGATTCCCGTCAGGTCACCGGCCGACTTCGGGTCCGTGGCGACGACGACGGCGTCGGGTGAGCGGTGTTCGTCGTTCGTCTCGACACTCACGCGGTCCTCGTCGGCATCTATTCGGCTCACTGCGTCTTGGGTTTCGATAACCGCACCCGCTGCCTCCACCCGCTTCCGGAGTTGCGCCGGAATCGCACCCATCCCTGCCGCGGGAACGACCGTCTTGCCCTCCGAGAGCGCCTTGAACGTGTACTCGAAGACGTGACTCGACGTCGACAGCGAGCGGTCCAGCGTGATGCCGCCGTAGAAAGGTGCCGCGAAGTTCTCGACGAACGCCTTCGAGAAGCCCTGCCCTGCGAGGTACTCCCGTATCGAGGCGTCGTCGCCGTCGAACAGCGTCTCCCACTCGCGACGCTTCAACTCCCGCTGGAGGCGAAACAGGCGGAGTTTGTCGCCCGTCCGAACGTCTCGGTTCAGAAGCGTCGGTACCGCCGCGCTCGGTTGTCCGAGCGGGTCCGACAGCGTCGAGCGGTGGTTCGGCCGGGCGATGGTCGCGCCGGGGGCGAAGCGCCGGAGGTCCAGCGCGTCGAGGTCGAGTTCGCGTCGAGCGGCGGGATAGGCGGAGAACAGCACCTGAAAGCCGCGGTCCAGCGTGAACCCGTCGACGGTTCGGGAGCGAACGCGGCCGCCGACTTCCTCGCGTTCCTCGAACAGTTCGACTTCGGCGCCCGCCTCCGCGAGGCGTCGGGCGGCGACCAGTCCGGCGAGTCCGCCACCGGCGACGACGACGTGCATACCATCGAATTCGACCGGCCACCTCAAACGCCTTTCCGTCCCGACACCGCGAGTGAGGGTGGGTCCGTCTGACCGGGAAGGACAGGGCTTTGCCACCGCCGTCCAAACTTCACGTATGACGAGTTTCGAGGGCTTTCGCTGTACTGACTGCGGTGAGACGGTCGACGACGAGGCTCCGACCCGATGCCCCGACTGCGGCGGGACGCTCGATGCGACCTACGACTACGACGCCACCGAGTTGAGTCGGGAGACGCTCGCCGGCCGCACCGGCGCGTGGGCGGCCCGCGAACTGTTCCCGGTCGTTCCCGACGGAATGGGCGAGGGAGCGACGCCGCTGGTCGAAGCCCCACGGCTGGCCGAGGAGTTGGGCGTCGATTCGGTCTACATCAAAAACGAGGCCCACAACCCGACGGGAACGGTGACCGACCGCGGTCTCGCCGTCGTCGCCGAGGCCGCCAACCGGGCCGACGCCGATACGCTCGCCTTGCCAACGACGGGCAACGGGGGACAGTCCGCTGCGGCCTACGCCGCCCGCGCCGGCCTGCTCTCGCGGGTGTTCGTCCCCAGTCGCGCGAACTTCATCAACAAGGCGATGATAAACGTCCACGGCGGCGACATGCGCGTCGTCGAGGGGCGCTTCGACGACGCCCGCGAGACCTACGAGCGCGAACGCGAGGAACTGCCGGCGGCCGACGAAGAGGAGTGGTTCCCCGCCGCCGCCTTCGACTCGCCGTTCCGCCACGAGGGACTGAAATCGGTGTACCACGAACTCGCAGAATCCCTCGATTGGACGGCTCCCGACGCCGTCGTCGTGCCCGTCGGCCACGGGGCCACCGTCTCGGGGCTCTGGAAGGGTGCCCGGGAGTTCGACGAACTCGACCTCGTCGACGGTACGCCCCGTCTGTACGCCGCCCAACCGGACGGCTGTGCGCCCATCGTCGAGGCCGTAGAGAATGGCGACGACCCCGAACCGTGGGAGTACCCCGACACCGTCGTCGGCAGTCTCGAAGTGCCCGACCCCGCCGGCGGACTGCCCGCCGTCGAGGCCGTCCGCGCCAGCGGCGGGTCGGGCGTCGCCGTCGACGACGAAGACCTCCTCGACAGCGCCGCGACGGTCGCCCAACACGAGGGACTGGAGGTCAGCGTCGCCTGCGGAGCGGCCGCCGCGGGTGCGTGGGACCTCGCTGACACCGGCGCCTTCGATTCCGACGACACCGTCGTCCTCCTCAACACGGGAACTGGAAACAAAGACGCCGACATCGTCCGCAGTCGACTCATGGGTCGGGGGATGTAGGTGCTTGCGGCGTCCGCGATGAACGTCGCGAAATCGTGATACGAACTCTCATCACGCCACGCTTTTGTTTAGCGGCGTGATACTGCAGGGAGATGACTCTCCTTTCGACGCTTTCGGCGGGCGTGCTGTTCGGGTTGGCGTTGGCGGCGCCGCCGGGGCCGATGAACGCCGTCATCGCCGAGGAGTCGGTCCTGCGGGGGTGGACCGCCGGGTTCCGCGCCGGACTGGGCGCGATGACCGCCGACGCCGTCTTCCTCGGATTGGCGCTGCTCGGCGTCGTCGCCGCTATCGAGGAGATGCCGACGCTGCAGTCGGTCATGGTCGGGGTCGGTGGGCTGTTGATGCTGTATTTCGCCTACGGCGCCGCCCGCGGCGCACAGGAGAGCTTTCGGGCCGCCGAGACGCCCGGCGACGAGGATAGCCGTGGCTTCTCGAAGGCGTTCATCCTCGCGTTGACGAATCCCTATCAGATACTGTTCTGGGTCACCGCGGGCACGGCGCTTCTGACACCCGGAACCGTCGACGTGCTGTCGTACGCCAGCGAGGCGCTTGCCGGCCTCGTCGTCGTCGAGACCGGTAGTCCGGTCCTGTTAGCCGGCCTGTTCGGCGGTATCGGCGTCTGGATAACTGGCTTCCCCGCGACGCTTACGGCCGCTCGACAGCGCATGGAGTCGCTGGCGCCGGCTATCGCCTACGGGAGTGCGGTCGTACTCGCTGGGTTCGGCGTGTACTTCCTCGCCGACGCCCTCTTTTTATAAGAGGTCAGTGTTTGGGTCTGGTGGCTCCATCTCGGCGATTTCGCCTTCGAGCCACTCCTTGAACCACCGAACGCGTTTGATTCGCTGGTGGGCGATGCTCTCTGCGGTGTCCGAACGGACCCGGGAGATGGCGTCCTCGCCGCGTTCGAGGACGCGTCCGACCATCTCGTTCGCGTCCATGTGGGTTCGGGCCTCGTATCCCATCCGAAGCAACATCAGCGTCGTTCCGTTGGCGCCGACCTTATCGAGGAGGTCGGCTTCCATGAGACACTGGGTCTCGAGTGGGACGTTTTCGAGGTCGCCCTCATAGGAGTGGGTCTCGACGGCGTCACACACCTGCTCGATGAACGATTCGGGGTAGTCGGTCCGCGAGCGGAGGTACTCGCGGGCGACGCGAGCCCCCGCCTCGGCGTGGACGTCTTGGTCGGCTTCGAGTTTCGCGATGTCGTGAAACAGCGACGCGACGCGGGTCACGTCGACGTTCGCCCCCTCCTTTTCGGCGATTTCGATGGCGAGTTCGGTCACGTTGAGGATGTGGTTGTACCGGTACTCCGCGGAGTGCCACGGGTACCACCGCATCCGTCCTCCCTCGTCTTCGCCCTCGACGCTCGCCGCGAGGTAGTCGTGGACGAACTGCTTCATCTCCTCGAACTCGTCATCGGAGACGGGCGATTCCCTTATTTCAACACCCATGTATCCCCCTCCGAACGAAAGAGTCGAATGCGTCGGTCATCTTGCCCGAAAAAAGGCAGGTTCGACTCTTTAGGCTTACGACAATGTCACAGCGTGTCGAGGGGCGAGGGGAACGGTGTCGAGACTCCCGATGTGCTTATACGACCGAACCGCCTTCGTTGAACTGTATGATGCTGCCGACGCACGCGCTCGTCGGGCTTGCGCTCGCGGCGCCGCTTGCGGTGTACGCCCCGGAACTGGCGCCAGCGGCGCTTCTCGGCGGGCTCCTCGGCGGAATATTCCCCGACCTCGATTTGTACTCGGGCCACCGGAAGACGCTGCACTACCCGACGCTGTACCCGGTTGCGGCGCTCCCGGCAGTCCTCGCCGCGTTCGTCTGGACGGGGCCGATTTCGGTCGCCGTCGCCCTGTTCCTCCTGGGTGCCACCCTCCACTGTCGGATGGACGTCTACGGTGGGGGGCTCGAACTTCGGCCGTGGGAAGGCACCTCCGAGCGGGCGGTGTACGACCACACTCGCAAGGAGTGGCTCCCGCCCCGTCGGGCAGTCGCCTACGACGGGTCTCCCGGTGACCTCGCGCTATCGGCCGCCGTCGGCGTGCCGCTTTTCGTCGTCCTTGACGGCGCCTTCGCGTGGGCTGTCGTCGCCGCACTCGCGGTGGCGGCGGCGTACGTCACGCTGCGGCGCCGACTCGCCAACCTCGCGCCGAGGGTGTTCCGGTACGTCCCCGAACCGTTCGCCGCCTACGTGCCCGAGCGCTACGGGACGAACTGACCCCGTTCGGAGTCGTCTTTTCGCCCCGCTGTTCGAACCACCGGTGAACATCCGTGCAACGCCTAGCGGTGGCGTCCGGTTTTATGACACCGCGGGTCGTACCTCACGTGTATGGAGGTACGCGAAGCAACGGCTGACGACGGCCCGACGGTACGGTCTATCGCGCTCCGGTCGATGGAGGCGTCGTACTCGTTGAGTCCGAGCACCATCGAGGGAGCGATTCGACAGTGGTACGGGGTCGACAAATTCGCCGAGAAACTCGACGACGACGAGGTACAGCTCCTCATCGCCGAGGAGGACGGCGAACCGGTGGCGTTCTCCGAGAGCGCCCTCGTCGACGACCGCGGCGACATCCACTGGCTCCACGTCGCCGCGATATACCGCGGACAGGGAATCGGGCATGCCCTCTACGAGGAGACCCGCGAGCGACTCGAATCCGCCGGCGCCGAGACCATCCGCGGACTCGTTCTCGCGGACAACACCGAGGGTAACCGGTTCTGGGAGAAACGCGGACTCACGAAAGTCGGGGAAGGAAGCGTCGAAATCGACGGTACCGCCTTCGTCGAAAACATCTACGTCGACCACGAGGGCTCGGAAATCCAGCCCATCGTCGTCGACGACCGCGAACTGTACGTCGACCGAAGCGACTCCGACCGCGGCTCGAAAGCCGCCTTCTACACCGTCTACTCCGACGAAGACCGGGAGAACAAGTACGGTTACTACTGTGGCTCGTGTGAATCGCTCGTCACGTCGATGGACTCGATGGGGCGACTGGAGTGTGACTCCTGTGGCAACCAGCTAAAACCGACTCGCTGGGACGCCGCCTACATGTAATCGGCCGGCTCGGTGTTACAATCCGAGCTCTCGACCCAACACGAGGTGTTGGATTTCGCTCGTTCCCTCGCCGATTTCCATGAGCTTCGCGTCCCGGTAGAAGCGCTGGGGAGCGAAGTCCGTCGTGTAGCCGTAGCCGCCGTGGACCTGCACGGCGTCTTCGGCGATTTCACGGCAGATTTCGGAGGCGTCGAGTTTCGCGAGCGAGGAGATGCGCGTCACGTCCTCGCCGTTGTCGTACATCGTCGCGGCCTTGTGGGTGAGCAGTCGCGCCCGCTCGATTTTCCGGTCCATCGAAACGACCATGTCGCGGACGGCGTCGAACTTCGAGATGGGACTGCCGAACTGCTCGCGTTCGGTGGCGTACTGCCGGGCGGCTTCGAAGGCGCCGACGCCGAGGCCCGTCGACAGCGCGGCGATGGAGATGCGACCGCCGTCTAAGGTCTTCTTCGTCTGGTTCCACCCCTCGCCCTCCTCGCCGAGCAGGCGCTCTTCGGGAACTCGAACGTCGTCGAGTTGGATTTCACAGGTGGGTGAGGCGTTCAGTCCCATCTTGTCCCACACCGTCGACACCTCGAAGCCATCGTCGTTCTCGGGGTCGACGATGAACGTCGAGATGCCGTCGTAGCCCGCGCCGGGTTCGGTGACGGCCTTCACGAGGACGCTGTTCGCGACGGTTGCGTTCGTGATGAACTGTTTGGTGCCGTTGATGACGTACTCGTCGCCGTCCTTCTCGGCCATGGTGTCCATATCGGAGGCGTCGCTCCCGGAGGAGGGTTCGGTGAGTGCCCACGACCCCATCCCCTCGCCTTCTGCCAGCGGCCGGGCCCATTTCTCCTTCTGTTCTTCGGTGCCGAACTTGACGATGGGCATCAACCCGAGTGAGGTGTGGGCGACGTACGAGAGGCCGACCGACCCGGAGACGCGGCCGAGTTCCTCGGCGACGACGGCGTACATGAGGTAGTCGCCGCCCGCACCGCCGTACTCCTCGGGGACGGGAACGCCCATCAAATCGAGGTCCGCCAGTTCCTCGAATATCTCCTCGGGGAAGCGGTGTTCGTCCTCGATGTCCTGTGCGATGGGTTCGAGTTCCGCCTCACAGAAGTCCCGGACGACTTCCCGAATCATCCGGTGTTCGTCAGGCAGTGTGAAGTCCATACACACACCTTCGACGGCGCAAAAATAAACGTGCCGCCACGAGCAACCCTCTCACGTCGATGTGGTCGGCACTCTGCAGAGCGAAATCATTTATGACGCTCGCTGCCGTACCGACTGTGAATGGCATTCCGACGACTCCTCAAGGCGACCGTTCCGGACTCGGCGCTGCAAGCGGTCGCCGAGGAGGTGGCGGCCCGCTACGGGGAGTCGTCGGCGGAGTACGAGTCGCTGGAGGCCGACAACTGGCTGTCGGTCCCGCTCGTCGTCAACGAGCAGTGGTTCGTGAAGGTCATCGCCGACCAACACACCCTGCTTCACGGCTTGTTGACGACCGGTCGGAACCTCGGTGCGCTCTCTTCAGGGACCGAGGGGTTCTTCGAGCGTTTCTCGACGCCCTACGAGATGGCCGAACACGAACTGGAGTCGACGAGTCGGATGCACGAACTCGGCATCAACGCACCCGTCCCCATCGAGGCGTTCGAACACGACGGCTTCGGCGTCCTCGTCTTGGAGTATCTCCCCTCGTTTCGGACGCTCGACGAACTGCCACCGGCGGAGGCGGAGTCGTTTACCCCCGAGCTGTTCGAGAACCTCTCGCGGATGCACGAGGCGGGACTCGCCCACGGCGATTTACGCGAGGAGAACGTCCTCGTGGCGCCCGACGACGACGGCGCGGAAGCGCTGTACTTCATCGATGCGACCCGGGTTCGGGAGGAGGCAATCGAGGATGCGACGGCCTACGACCTCGCGTGTGCGTTGGCGTCGCTGGCGCCACATCTCGGGGCGACGGTGGCCGTCGAGGCGGCCAGCGAGTGGTACTCCGACGAGCAACTGCTCGCCGCTCGGGAGTTTCTCGACTTCGTGAAGATGCGGCCCGACCACGACTTCGACGGCGCGCTCGTCAAAGGCGAAATCGAGAAGTTGGCCGCATGAAGGGGCGGGTCACTCCTCGTCGTCTTCGAGCGCCTCGTCGATGAAGTCGTGGGCGTCTTCGAGTATCTCCCGGGGTCCGTCCTGTGTGATGGTGTTGATGGCCTGCTCGTAGTCGCGCCACTGCAGGTCGCGGTGCTCCGAGGACAACTCCGCCGACGCCTCGTAGGACTTGGCGACGAACAGGTGGACTGTCTTGTGGATGGTGTTTCCGTTCGCTTCGAACACGTAGTCGTAATCTTCTCGGAAGCCGTCTAACAGCCGGAAATCCTCGATTCCGGCCTCCTCTTTCACTTCGCGGATGGCGGTCTGCTGGAGTTCTTCCTCGCCCTCGACGCCGCCTTTGGGGAACTCCCAATCGCCGGGCCGGGACTTGAGCAGCAGGTACTCGCGCCGGCCACGCGTATCGCGAAAGAGGATGGCTCCCGCGCTCGTGGCCTCTATCATTACCTCGGGGTAGTCGGTCATTACGTAAAGGAATATCGGAGCCTCGACGGTGCCATGTCCCGGCAGCGCCCGCTGGCCCCACCTCGGGGTACTGCGAACCGATAGATGCGTTTTTGAGTGTCGAGCGTGCAGTAGGCTACATGCCCTTCGTCACTACCCTGACGCTCCAAAGCGGGGACCGAGACGTCCTCGAACGCGTCGCCGGGGACATCAAGGAGCGTGCGGAACGCAAGGGCGTCGAGTTGCGTGGGCCACACGCCGAGTCGCCCGACGACCACTCGGTGCCGCAGTCGAAGCGTCTCGACGCCGACGCCGCGGCCTTCGGTTCGTGGCGGTACACGATTTACACGCGGACGATGGAAATCGTCGGCCACGACGAGTTCGCCCGCAACGCCGCCGGCCAGGAGTTCCCGCCCGGCGTCCACATCGATGTCGACGTCGAGCGCGTTTCCGCACCCGGCTCCCGTTAGGCCAACTCCGTGAACCGAATCGACCGCTGCCGTATCCGAACGTCCAGCGTCGACTGTGCGTCCGGTCGGTACCAGTCGTAGCTGTCGGTCGGTCCATCGTCGGTCGCGATTCGAACGCGCAGCGGCGCGTTCGGGACGGCCCCGGCTTCGAGGCTGAAGGCGCCACCCTCCGCACTGAGCGTCGTCCGTTCGACGACGACCTGTTGGAGTTCACTCGTCGCCGGCGTGTTCGTGGTCTCGGTTCCGTTTTCGCCGTCGCTTGATTCGGGCAGTTCGTAGATGCGAAGCGTCACCCGAAGCTCCATGTCGGACTCGTTGGTGACGAAAAGCGGTGTCGACGTTCGTCGCGACCCGGGGTCGCCACAGCCGGCCAATCCGGCGGTGACGGCGACGCCGACTGCGGTCATCGCCCGCCGACGTGACACGTCCATACCCGATGTAGCCGCCGGGACTCAAAGAGCGTGTCGCGTCCCGTCGGCGACCCAATCGCGGAGGCTTATACTCGCGGGGACTCACGTCCGGGTATGAGCACTGACCGCCGCAGCCGGCTGGTCGCGTTGCGCCGCGAACTCCACCGTCACCCCGAACCCGCATGGAAGGAGTTCTGGACGACGGCCCGCATCGTCGAGGAACTGCGCTCCGTCGGCGTCGACGAACTGCACGTCGGCCGCGACGCCCTCGGCGAGGAACGCCTCTCGGTACCCGACGAGGCGGAACTCGACGAGTGGGTCGACCGCGCCCGCGAGGCCGGCGCTGACCCCGACCTCGTGGAGGCGATGGCCGGCGGCTGGACTGGCTGTGTCGCCGTCATCGAGCAGGGTGAGGGTCCCGTCGTCGGACTGCGCGTCGACATCGACGGCCTGCCGCGTGCGGAGTCAACCGACGACGAACACCACCCCGCACGCGAGGGGTTCCGCTCGGAAACCGGGGCGATGCACGCCTGCGGTCACGACGCCCACGCCACCATCGGCATCGGCGTCATCGAGGCCATCAAGGAAAGCGACTTCTCGGGGACGCTGAAGGTGTTCTTCCAGCCCGCCGAGGAGGTCATCGGCGGCGGCAAGCCGATGTCGGAATCGGGTCATCTCGACGACGTGGCGTACCTCTTTGCCCTCCACGTCGGCCTCGACTTCCCGACCGGCGAGGTCGTCGCCGGCATCGGTGACATCCTCGCAGTCACGCAGTTTTACACGACGTTCACCGGCTATCCGGGCCACGCTGGCGCCCGTCCCGAGGAGGGACGAAACGCCGTGCAGGCGATGGCAACTGCTGTCCAGAACCTCTATGGGATTCCCCGTCACAGCGAGGGTGCCTCGCGGGTCAACGCCGGCCGCGTCGGCGGCGGTACGGCGACGAACATCATTCCCGAGGAGGCGTTCGTTCACGGCGAGGTTCGCGGCGAGACGACCGAAATCCGCGATTTCACCTTCGAACGCGCCGAGAAGGTGTTCGAGGGCGCGGCGACCTCCCACGACTGCGAGGTCGACATCGAAATCGAAGGGGAGGCCCCATCGGCCGAGAGCGACGAGGCGCTCGTCGATGTCGTTCACTCGGTGTCGTCGGCCCACCCCGAGGTGACTCAACCGACTCGTCGTGGCTCTCTCGGCGGCAGCGAGGACGCAACGTTCCTCATGCAGTACGTCCAGGACAACGGCGGACTCGCCACCTACGTCGGCATCGGAACCGACCACCCCGGCGGCCACCACACAGCCACGTTCGACGTAGACGAGGACTCCCTAGAAATCGGCGTCGACGTGCTGAGCGAGGCTATCGAGACCGTCTGCCACGAGCGGCCGTAATCGAAAGTCTGCCTCAGTGGTCGTCTTCGCGCCACTTGTGGTCGCACTCGACGCAGGTGAAAAAGCGGGTCTCGGACTCGTCGGCCGCGCGAATCTGTTTCATCTCGTAGCGAGCACGGTCGTGGCCACATTTCGGGCAGTTGACCTTCGTCGTCGGACCGATTTCGGCATCGTCGACTTCGGACATGTCGACCGGGCCGCTGTCGGTGTCTTGGCCCTCCGTCGTCGTCATGCTCGCTTCGTTTTCGGTGTCGCGGGCCTTCTCGAAGCCACAGGACTGACACACCCACGTGTCGTCCTCGCTGTGCATCATCGAACCGCACTCGTCGCAGAACTCCATATCCGTGTGTGACGGTACGGGCCGTATTTAAGCGGCGGGGTTCAAGCGTCGCCCGCTGATTGGCCGGGTCGCCGTGGGCAAACACCGTCGGTGTTCCGTCTTCGGAAAGGTGATACGACTCCTCCCCGTCGTTTCGGTAGATGTTCGGGACGGACCGTCGAGTCATCGTGCTCGCGTTGGCGCGGATGGCCGACGCCGTTGCCAACTCGTTTCTCATCATCGTGCTGCCGCTGTACATCGCGAGTGGCGAACTCGCTCTGCCGGGGTTCGAGGGCGTCTCGGTGCTCGGGATTCCGGTCACCATCGAGTTGCTCATCGGCGTGGCGCTGTCGCTTTTCGGCTTCCTGAACAGTTTCGCCCAGCCCTTTACCGGGCGACTCTCGGACCGGACCGGCCGCCGGAAAATCTACATCCTCTTCGGGCTGACGGTGCTTGCGGTCACCTCCGTCGCCTACGCCGTCGTCGATAGCTACGAGGCGCTGCTTGTCGTCCGCGCGCTGCAGGGGCTTGGTGGGGCCTTCGTCATCCCGACGACCATCGCCTTGGTCAACGACCTCGCCCGCAGCGACGCCGAACGCGGCGGCAACTTCGGGGTGTTCAACACCTTCCGGCTCATCGGCTTCGGCTTTGGGCCCGTCGTCGCCGGTCTCGTCGTCCAGGGCGGCCCCTACGCGCTTCCGGCCGGCGTGACGCTGTCGGGGTTCAACGCCGCCTTCGGCGTCGCCGTCCTCGGCGCGCTGCTCAGTTTCACGCTCGTGACGCTGCTCATCAGCGACCCGCCGAGTACGGAAGCCGACGCCTCCGACGACCTCTCCGTGTCGGTGCTGGGCGAAGACAGACTGTTCGACCCCGTGTTCGTCCTCGGCGTCGGCACGCTGTTCATGGCCATCTCGATTGCGCTGTTCGCGACGTTACAGGAACCGGTCAACGCCCGACTGGGTCAGGGCTCGACGTGGTTCGGAATCCAGTTTTCGGCGGTCGTCGTCGCCAACGTCGTCCTGCAGGTCCCCATCGGTCGCGCCGCCGACAGAATCGGCCGGAAGCCGTTCCTCGTCGGCGGCCTCGTCATCCTCGCGCCGTCGGTACTCGCACAGGGGCTCGTCACCTCGCCGTGGACGATGCTCCTCGCCCGCCTCGCTCACGGGATTTCGGTGGCGATGGTGTTCGCGCCGGCCCTCGCGGTGGCCGGCGACCTCGCCAAGGAGGGGCAATCCGGAACGACGCTGTCGGTGCTGACGATGGCGTTCGGGTTCGGCACCGCAATCGGGCCGCTTGCCTCGGGAGTGTTGTTCGGCTACGGCTTCGTCGTCCCCTTCGCCTTCGGGGCGGCGCTGGCGCTTGCGGCGCTCGTCTTGGTCGCAACACAGGTCGAAGAAACGCTCGAAGGCGCGGTCGTTCCGGATTTCGTCCCCGGCGGCGATTAGCGAGACGGCTACGCCGAGTCGCTCACCGGTTCCGACCGAGTGACTCGTGGCTGGTCACCCAGTCGGAGGCCGAGATGGCGGCACCGAGCGAGATTTCGCCGGCCAGCACGGTTGCGGCGGCGATTTCGGCGAGTTTGTTGACGTTGCCGGGCCCGGAACAGTCGAGGATTTCGAGACACTCCTGTTGGGTCGCCATCCCCGTCCCACCGCCGTAGGTGGCGACGATGAGCGAGGGGATGGTCACCGAGATGTGCAGCGAGTCGTCGTCGAGCAGCGTCGTGTTGAGGATAGCCGCCGAGGATTCGGCGACGTTGGCCTCGTCCTGTCCGGTGGCGATAAACAGCGCGGCCAACCCGTTTGCCGGGTGGGCGCCGTTGGTGTTCGCCCCCGAGAAGAACGAGCCGAGTGTCGCGATTTTGCTGTGGTGGGCGAGGCTGTCCGGTTCGGCGCCGAGGTGGTGGATGCAGGTGTCGCGGTCCAGCGTCACCTCGGCGGTGACGCGCTTGCCGCGGGTCATCATGTCGTTGACCTTCGAGGCCTTCTTGTCAGTCGCGAAGTTCCCTTCGAGATAGAAGTTCTCGACGTAGCCGGGGTACTCCTGCAGCACCCAGTTACACGCCGCGAAGGTGGCTTTCCCGACCATGTTCTGTCCGGCGGCGTCGCCCGTCCGATAGCTGAACCGCAGGTGGGCGAAGTTGTTGGTCATGTAGTCCTCGACTTCGACCAACTCGGCGACGCTGGAGGTTTCCTCGGCTTTCTCCTTGATGGTGTCGTAGTGCTCGAACACCCAATCACGGAAGTCGCGGGCGTTGCGGGCGTCCTCGAAGACGAACACGGGCGCGCGGTTCATCCGGTCGTCGACGACCGTCGTCTTCGCGCCACCCGAGAGGTTGATGGCCTTCATCCCGCGACTGTAGGAGGCAACGAGCGTCCCCTCGGTGGTCGCCATCGGAATCGGGTACTCGCCGTCGGCGTGCTCGCCGTTGATTTTGACCGGTCCGGCGAGGCCGAGCGGCATCTGGGCGACGCCGATGAAGTTCTCGATGTTGCCCTCGCCGCGGGCGGCGTCGAAGGAGAACTCCGGGACGTGTTCGAGTTCGGTGCCGGTCTTCTCCTCGAGGTACTCGTGGCGTTCGGCGATGGCCTCTTCGCTGTAGTTGTCGTCGTCCGAGCGCGGAATGCCGGGGATGGCGTCCTCCCCGCGGATGGTGTCGCCGATTTCCAGGGTGAGTTCGCCGAACGGTTCGGCGACGAAGTCGACGTGGATGTCGTGGTCGCCGGTCGGAAGGTTCATCTCCTCGACGACGACGGTGACGGTCCGGCCAACCGGGAACTGAATCGGACTCTCCTTGGTGACTTCGTCGAGTCGGAAGGAGTCGCCGTCGGCGGTCTCCAGTCGGACCCGCTCGGGGTCGACCTCGTCGCCGTTGATGACGAGGCGGTTGATGCCAGCGAACTTCGCGTCCTGGAGGCGGTTTTTCACCTCGAACTCGACGCCCCGGTCGGTATCCTTCAAACTCCCGTAGGTGTACAGCCGTTTGAGTATCTTCTCGGGGATGTCGAGGGAGACGAATCCACCCGACCCCACGATGTTGGCGTAGATGCGCTTCAGAATCCCACTGTCTGGCGTTGGTATAACCATTTGCGTGCCTCATGCTCCGAGCATACCGTTAAAAAGATTGTGTGGAAAACATACTATTACCTAAATGAATTAATTCTGATATAGTTGGTGCAACGCTTAATTGGCCGGTATGAGACGGTTTGGAGGCTGTTCTCGTACCGTCCGGTACCGACTCTCGTGATGTTCAGTCGTGTGCCAGACGTGTCCGGGACGACTCCGACCCTTTTTCTAGGAGTAGGCGCCTACCAACTCCACATGACCCTCTCGGAGGAGGCCGAATCCCGGTTGGCGGACATCGTCGCCCTCCAGCCGACGAAGAACGGCGAGTTACAACAGCGGTGGGGCATGGACAGCGGCAGCGAGGTTCACCAGTACCTCGAAAACGAACTGAAGGAGTACTACTACCGCGACGAGGACAGCCTCATCCGAGCGACGCCGGAGGCCGCCGCCCTGGTCGGTATGGACGACAGCGAGGAAATCGTCCGCGTCCCCGAACTGCAGGCCCGAATCATCGACGTCCTCGCCGGTCCCGACGAGGACCCCCAAAGCGTCGTCTCCGTCCTCCATGACCTCCGTGATGTCGGCGTGGACAGCGACCCCGACGCCGTCCGCTCCGGACTGCGCAGCCTCAAGGACAAAGGCATCGTCTCGCTGATTCGCAAAACCGTCCCCACGTTCCGGTTGGCCGTCGAGCGCGACGCCATCGAGGTCAAGGTGCTGGAAGACCCCGTCGAGAGCTAACGGCGCCGCCGCCGCTTTTCCGCGAGCAGCCGTGTTATCGCCGCTCCCGGTCCGCCGTCGATGGGCCACTCCTTCGTTCGCCAGACGGGTGGTTCGGGTTCGAACGACCGACAGCGGGCCGAACACTCCGCGGCGGTCTGCTCGCGACCCTTCGCCGCACACCGTGGAAACGGCCCCGTCGGCTCGGCCACCTCGAAGTGCCGACAGTCGGGGCGCATCGTGTCGGCATAGGAGCGCCAGCCGCGCTCGTAGGCCCGTTCGGCGATTTCCAGCCGTTTGCGGCGCTTCCAGTCGGGGTCGGCGTACTCGAAACGCGCCGCTGAAGCGTCGTATTCGTCCCCCTCAGGTCGGTCGAGAATTCGCGTTCCCGGTTCGGACACCGAAAGCGAGCGGGGGTTCCACACCGGTTCGGCACGCCAGCCCTCTGGCCCTTCCGACACCGCGAGGATACCCACCTCGACGGGCATCGCCTCCAGAAGCGCCGATTCGAACTCCTCGCGGGTCGCCTCCGTCGCCAGCCACACCTCGTCGGCCAGTCCCAGCGCCACGTCGTGTTCGAGTTGTTCGGCCAGCACGCGGGCCGCCGAGGCGTCGAGGTCCGGTTTGTTCTCGATGGCGACGATGCGGTCGACCCATTCGGGATACCGGTAGCGCCGCCGTAACTCGATTCGGTTGCCGTCCTTTCGGGTCTCGACGAACCCGCGGTCGGCCGCCCTGTGGACCGCTTCCCGGACGTAGCGCCAGGGGTAGCCGGGGTCCGGGAGCGCCTCCCGGTAGTACGTCCAGGAGGCGGGAGCGTTTCGGGCGACGTGGAGCAAATCCGAATCCAGTCGGTCCTCACCGAACGGTGCGCGGGCGTCGAGGGTCGCCTCCGTCGTCTCGACGACGACGGTGTCCCAGCGGCGCCGCTTGGTGCCGAGTTGCCGGGCGACGAGCGCGGTGGCGTCCTCGCCTGCGACACCCACGGGTGGCCAGTTCCGTTCGGCCCACGCACACACCCGCAACTCGAAGCCGAACTCCTTCACGCTCGGCGGTGGGAACCGGGGAGATGTAAGCCGTTCGACCGAAAGCATATGCGGTCGACTGCCGAGGCCATCCCTATGTCCCTCCCGCCGAAACAGGCCGTACTCCTCGTCGGTCCGCCGTCGGTGCTCTTCGTGCTCGGGTTCGGAGCGGTGTACGCCCTTCTGCCTCCCACCCGCTTCGAGGAGACGACACAGTCGGAGACGCTCGCGGTTGGCGTCTCGACGGCCGCCCTCGCGACCGTCGGGTTGCTCGGATTCGGTCCCGTCCCCGACCTCTGGATGGTGGTTCCCGCGATGATCATCGCCAGCGCCTTCGGGTATCTGGCGACGGTCGGTGGGCAGGCGGCCACCGTTCTCGGGGCCGCTGTGACGTTGCTCGCGATGGTTGGTTCCCTCGTCACTCGTGTCTGGACGTTCTCCGGCGAATTACTCGGAATCACAATCGTCTGGACCGTGGCTACCGCGTTGTTCGCGGTCCTCGCCTGTGCAGTCGCGTACACCTTCGGCGTTGCAGTCGCACACCGTTCGGGCGCAAGCGATTCCCGAGGCTGACTACCTTTTTCACCACTGCCGTGCAATAATTGCCGCATGGCCGAGTACGAACACTACATCGACGGCGAGTGGGTGAGCGGCGACGGCGACGATTTCGCGAGCGAGAATCCGGCGACTGGCGAGACGCTCGGGACCTTTCCCCGGGGCACCGAATCGGAGGTCGACCGCGCCCTTTCGGCGGCCGACGACGCCTTCGAGGAGTGGCGCTCGCTGTCGTACGTCGACCGCGCGGAGTACCTCTGGGAAATCTACCACGAACTCCGTGACCGCCACGAGGAGTTGGGCGAAATCGTCACAAAGGAGTGCGGCAAGGAAATCTCGGAAGGGAAAGCCGACGTGACCGAGGCTTGGCACATGGTCGAGTGGGCGGCGGGCAACGCACGCCACCCTCACGGCGATGTAGTGCCCTCCGAAATCGCGAGCAAGGACGCCTACATGCGCCGGAAACCCCGCGGCGTCGTCGGCTGTATCACGCCGTGGAACTTCCCCGTCGCCATCCCGTTTTGGCACATGGCCGTCACGCTCGTCGAGGGCAACACGGTCGTCTGGAAACCGGCCGAGCAGACGCCGTGGTGCGGCCAAATCGTCGCGGAGATGTTCGACGACGCCGGAATCCCGGACGGCGTGTTCAACATGGTTCAGGGGTTCGGCGACGCCGGCGCCGCCATCGTCGACGACGAGCGCGTCGACACGGTTCTCTTTACGGGCAGCGCCGAGGTGGGTCACTCCATCGCCGACACCGTGGGCGGGACGCCCGGCAAACTCGCCGCCTGCGAGATGGGCGGCAAAAACGGTATCGTCGTCACTGAGGGGGCCGACCTTGACGTGGCCGTCCATTCGGCGGTGATGTCGAGTTTCAAGACGACGGGCCAGCGCTGTGTGTCGAGTGAGCGACTCATCGTCCACACCGACGTGTACGACGAGTTCAAGGAGCGCTTCGTCGACCTCGCGGAATCGGTCGCCGTCGGCGACCCCCTCGACGAGGGAACCTTCATGGGACCGGTCGTCGACGAGGACCAAGTCGAGAAGTTCGGCCGGTACAACGACCTCGCCCGCGAGGAGGGCGCGAACGTGTTGGTCGACCGCGAGGAACTCGCTGGCGACGAGATACCCGACGGCCACGAGGACGGTCACTGGGTCGGCCCGTTCGTCTACGAAATCGACTACGACCCCGAGTTGCGCTGTCTCAACGAGGAGGTGTTCGGGCCTCACGTCGCGTTGGTCGAGTACGACGGCGGCATCGAACGCGCCGTCGAGATTCACAATGACACGCCGTACGGGTTGGCTGGAGCCATCATCAGCGAGGACTACCGCCAAATCAATTACTACCGCGACCGCGCCGACGTGGGACTCGCCTACGGGAACCTCCCGTGTATCGGCGCGGAGGTGCAGTTGCCGTTCGGCGGCGTGAAGAAGTCCGGCAACGGCTACCCCTCCGCCAGAGAGGTCATCGAGGCAGTCACCGAGCGTACGGCGTGGACACTGAACAACTCCACGGACATCGAGATGGCACAGGGCCTCTCCGCCGACATCAAGACCGAAGAATAACCGTCGCTTTCGGGGTGTAGTTCGTCGAAGACGGAACGAGGGGGGTGGTGGCGCCGGACACCGGGCAAATCCGGCGCAGGTGGGTGGACGGGTTTGCGGCGGACGTTGGTTCTGCCGTCACGACGAGAAAAGCGTCGTTCAGGCAAACGGTGATACGCCGCGGTGCCTGATAAACCCTCGTTTGCCGGCCGACGCGTGTCAGACGCTACCGCCGGTCCTTCAGTGCCGGAAACTCCGTTCGGACCGCCTCGACGCGTTCGGGGTCGCAGTCAGCGTAGACGATGGTCGGGTCGTCGTCGGAGGACGCGAGTGTCGTCCCCCACGGGTCGTAGACCCTCGAGCGGCCGACGAGCGCGGCATCGTCGAACGTCGCAGAGCCGTTGACCGCGCCGACGTACACGAGGTTCTCGACGGCTCGCGCACGCGGGAGAAGTTTCCAATGTTCGACGCGGGGGTAGGGCCACGCACTCGGCACCAACACCAGCGTCACGCCCGAATCGACCAGCTGGCGGTACTGTTCGGGAAACCGAAGGTCATAGCAGGTCGTCACGCCGACGGTGTGGCCGCTGATTTCTGCCGTCTGTAGGTCTTCGCCCGGAACGAGCAGTTCAGCCTCCGCGGAGTCGTAGCCGAAAAGGTGGCGCTTCCGGTAGACGAGTCGCCGCTCGCCGTCGGAATCGAACAGCACTGCGGTGTTCGCATAGCCTTCCTCGGCGGGGACCGATTCCCCCGCGTCGGCGGAGGCTGCGAGGTCCTCGACGACCGTTCCGGCGAGGACCGACACGCCGTGTTCGGCCGCCGCCGCGCTGATTCGTCGGTGGGTCTCACCGCCCAGCGGTTCGGCGTTGCGGGCGTAGGCGTCGAAGGCGAAGTACCCCACGTCGAATATCTCCGGGAGCGCGACGCAGTCGGCTCCGTTCCCGGCGGCGCGCTCGATTGCGGCGACCGCACGGTCGACGTTCGAATCGACTGCCGCGGCCTCGATTTCCAGTTGGGCGAGTGCGAGTCTCATAGGTCGAGGTCGCGTCGGATGGCGGCTTCGAGGTTCTCCAGTTCGCCGTCGAGTTGCTTCTTGAAGTATCGCTCGACACCTGGGATTTTTCCGTCGACGACGAAGCGGTTCGTCAGCTGAGTGCCGCCGTTGTTCGGTTCGAGGGTGTGTTCGCCCTGTACGCGCATCGCTTTCGAGCGACCGATGAACTTCACATAGCGCGGTTCGTCGTGTCTGAGTTCCTCCGTTTCGACGGCGATGGTCTTGTTCATCCGCGGAATCGGCAGGCGGACGTGCCACGTCGCGGTGTCCGCGCCGGTCACTTCGTACTCCTCGACGACGCTAATCGAGCGGGCGCGTCGCTCGGGGTCGGCAATGAACTCCCACACCGCCTCCGGTGGGGCGGCGAACTCGAAGACGCGTTCGACGCGGACGGTCATATCGAAACGACGTGGCGGGTCACCAAAAGAGCGACTGTTGCGGCCGTCGTGTGGGGGTCACTCCGGCGTGACGCGCCACGTGGTCGAGCGTGCCCGGGACCACTTTTCGATGTCGACGTCATCGGAGTGTTCCGCGAGGCGAGGGAGACGGGCGCCGACCTGCTTTGCGGTGAGGCCGATGGCGTCCGCGATGTGTTTCGCGCGGAAATAGCGGTCACCACCGTGGGCGCGCTCCCGGAGATAACCGAGGATACGTTCGTCTTCGTCGCTCAGTTCACTCATACTCTCCATTGGGTACGGAGCGGCTTAAGGCCCTCCCTTTACTCGAAGACGTGGTAGGCTGTGACGGCAAGTGAGCCGGCCAGCATCGCCACTCCGAAGGCCAGGCCGGAGGCGGCCTGGTCGCCCGTGATGCCGAACACTGCCATCCCGACGGCGCCGAGGCCGGCGACGACGGCGAACAGAAGCGGGAATCCGACGCGTTTGTCCGTAGCTGAAGCGGTCTCCATACCCACGCCTACGGCACTGCGATTATAAATCCCGACGGTCTCCGCTGGGACTGGGCCACAGCCTATTTGATTTCCGGGTGCGTCGGGCCGACAAATGGCGTCCGGCATTCTCGCGTTCGGCAAACTGAAAATCGCCGCCGTGGTTCTCGGCGTCGTCGTCGCGTCGCTCGTCGGCGCTGTCGCACTCGGCGCCGTCGGCGCCCCGTCCGTCGAGGACGTCGACAACCGATTCGGCGACGTGACCGAGGAAACGACGATTATTCACACCGACCTCGTCGTGAACAACCCCAACCCAATCGACATCCAACTCGGCAACACGACCATCAACTACACCGTCCGGATGAACGACGTGCCGATAGCCGCGGGCAACCGGACGGGTCTGGACCTCCAGCAGGGCAACTCCACGCTGGCCTTCCGGACGGCGATGGACAACGAGCAGATTCCGCCGTGGTGGCGAACCCACATCGAAAACGGCGAGCGGACGGCCGTCAACATCAACGCAACGGTCCAAACGTCGATACTCGGCGAACGCCAGTTCGACATCACACAGAAGCGGGAGGTCGAAACCGACCTCATCGGGCAGTTCAACTCCGAGGAGACGCGGCCCGTCAACGCCGACGACCCGCCACCGGTCATGTCGAATCCGGTGTTGTACGTCAACCGGACCAGCGCCGAGTGGGGCACCGTCACCCGCGAGGAGACGCCCATCGACATGGCGTTCCAACTGTACAACCCCCAAACGCTGCCGTACACGATTTCGGAACTCGGCTACGAGATAACGATGAACGGCGTGTTGGTCGGGGAGGGCCAAACCGAGGACATCGCTGCCATTCCGCCCGGGGCGACCGAGACGGTTCGGACCGACGCTGCCATCATCAACGGGAACCTCGACGAGTGGTGGGTCACGCACCTCCAGAACGACCAGCGCACGCAACTCCGAATCGAGTTCTACGCAGTCATCTCCGGGGAGGAACTCGTCTCCGACGTTCGCGTCCCGCTGGACGAACTAACCTACGAAGAGACAATCGAGACGGACATCTTCGGCAACAAGAACGCGAGTACGGCGCCGAACGGGAGCCAGTCGACGCCCACACCGACGCCGACGGACGGAACGCCGACGCCCGCAACGACCCCGACGGAAACCGACGATGGAGTCTTCGAGACTCCCACGCCGGTCACGGAGGAGACGGCAACGGAACCGGAGACGGCAACGCCGACGGAAACCGACGACGGAATCGGTATCTAACCGCGGGACCGCTTTCTTACTGAATCGTGACGTGTTCGCTCTCCTCGTTGAGAGCGAGGTTGGTCGCGATTTCGGCGTTCCGGACGGCGTACTGAGCGGTCTGTCCGAGGCTGACGAGCACCTCGCGAACACGAAGGAGGTCCTCGTTGGGCATCTCGTCGAGGTCGTTGAGGATTTCGATTTCCCGGTTGCGGACTTCGGCGAACTTCTCTCGAGTTTCGATGGCCATGTCGTAGTCCCGCTCGACGGCCGCACGGACACCGAGTTCCGTGATTTCGTTCACTTGGTCGGTGAACTCACGGATGCGCCGCATCGTGCTGTCCTCGACGTTGAGCGTGTGGCCCTCGGTTTCGAGGACGATTTCGGCGATGTCCTCGGCGTTGTCGGCGGTGAGTTCGAGGTTCTTCGCGATGGAGCGATAGCCGATGAGCGGAAAGCCCGAATCGAGGCCGACCGCACGCGCGAGATTGGGGTTTTGATACGCCGTGAAGATGAGGCGAAGCAGGAGGACGAAAATCTTGTTCGCCTGTCGCTCGCGATTGAGCGCCCGCTGGGCGAGGTCGGGGTTGCCGTGGGCGAGTGCCTTGATGGCCTCGTTTCGCATCGTCGACCCGGTCGACTCCAACCGTTCGAGGAGGTTGTCGAGGGTGAAGTCCTCGGGGTCGACCGAACAGCGGATGGCGATGCGTTCCGGGGTCTCCTCGATGACGCCGAGTCCCATCAACTGCGTTTCGGCGTTGTAGACGGCGTTGATTTGGGCCGAATCCAGTGTCCCGCCCTCCTCGACTTCGACGTGGATGATGCGGCGCCCGAGGACGTACTGGGCGACGATGGCGCGCTCGACGGCATCGGCGTCGAGGTTCTGTGCGTGGATGACGGCCTCGCTTTCCTCCTGTTGGACGGACTCGGGCATCACCGTGAGCGTCCCCTTCGACCCCATCCGCAGGGAGACCTCGTCGCCTTTCTCGACGTCCTGTTTCTTCGCCCACTCCGCGGGGAGCGTCATCGCCAGCGTCGACGGCCCCAGTCGCTGTACCTTACGCGTTTCCATACCATCTCCTCGCACTGCGAAGTATTAATACTCACTATATGGGCACCAATCGAAACGCGAAACATAATATTGTGAAGAGATAACGCTCGGCACGGAAACGGCGGGGTCAGTCGTCGCTGGCGGCGGCCTGTTCTTCGCGTCCGGGCCAACTCTCGTGGTTGCGGGCCTGTTCTCGGAGTCGCTCGGAACTGCCGGGAACGTCTGCTTCGGTGACCGCTCCCTCTGCTTCGATGTCCTCCAGCGACCGCGGGAACTTCCGTAGGTCGTAGTGGTTGCCGATGCCACAGCGGGCACCTTCGCCCATCGCGGTCGGAATCTGGTTGTGTCCGGGCGTCACGTCGCCGACGGCGAAGACGCCGTCGACGTTCGTCCGGCCGTGGTCGTCGACGGCGATGGTGCCGTCGTCGTTCAACTCGACGCCGAGTGACTCCGCGAGGTCGGTGTTGTAGTTCGAACCGTACATCGGGAAGCCGCCGCGGTACTCCCGGTAACTTCCGTCCTCGAACTCGAAGCCCTCCAGCCAGCCGTCCTCGCGTTTCTCCATGCCCGTAATCTCCTCGTGGATGACCTCGACGGGATGGTTTTCGAGCATCGTCGCGGTCTCCTCGGACCACTCCGGCTCCTCGCCGCGGGTCAGGAGGTCCACGTCGGGCGTGAAGTTGAGCATAATCATCGCCACGTAGGCCGCCGAATCGCCCGTCCCCATCACGTACACCGGCTGGTCGACGAACATGTAGGCGTCACAGTGCAGACAGTAGTGCAGTCCCTTGCCGGTTCGGGGCAGTGGTGGGTCCGGCCGCTCGTCGGAGAAACCCGTCGCGAGGACGACGTGGTCGGTCGTCACCTCGACGTTTCCGGCGGTGACGTGGTAGCCCTCGTCGGTCGGTTCGATGTCGGAGACGAAATCCTGGAAGTAGTCGGCGCCGTAGGACTGCACCTGCTCGGTCGCCGTCGCGAGGAACTCGTTGCCAGAAACGTCCTCCGTGACGCCGATGACGTTGTGGGTGTCGAGCATCATCGCCGCCCGCCCGCCACCGCGGTTGATGATTGCGGTGTCGTGGCCGAGTCGCGTCGTGTACAGCGCCGCAGTCAACCCGGCGGGTCCGCCGCCGACGACCGTCACTTGGTAGTGGTCCGTCATTGATGTCCGATAGCCGTCCCATCGGCTTAACTCCCGGGTCGGTTGTGTCGTGTCGATACATCTCTCCGAAAGGAAAACCGCGACGCAACGGCTTTCCGAGACCGGCTCTTACACCGGGTATGTCGTTCGAAATAGACGAAGGGCTTCCACAGGCAGAGGTCGACGAACTGGTCGACGAAGTCATCGAGAACAACGAGGTCGTCCTGTTCATGAAGGGGACGGCGATGGCACCGCAGTGTGGCTACTCCGAGAAGGCGCTCAATCACATCCGCCGACACCGCGAGGACGTGGAGTATGTCGACGTGTTGACCTCGATTGACGAGTTCCGGGTCGCCTTGGAGCGACACAGCGGCTGGACGACGACGCCGCAGGCCTACGTCGACGGCGAGTTCGTCGGCGGGAGCGACGTGTTGGAGGAACTCGACGAACGAGGGGAGTTGGCGGCGACGCTGAACGCCGAATGATTCCGTTCGCGGAAACCGTGGTAATGCGGCACATGCGGAAGGACAGGTGATATAAGTGAGGAACCCTTACGTTCAACCGGACCACTCGCGTCAGGGGCGCTCTGCCCCCTGTGGGACAGGGATACTATGACCAGCCGCGTTTACAGACTTCACTCGACCCTGGAACTGAAACTAGACGACGTTCACGAGTTCTTCGACGAGTACGACCTACCCGTCGAAATCGAGGACGTCGAAGTAACCAGACGGAACAATACGCTCATCGTGAGCGCCGTCGCCGCCGAAGACAACATCTCCAAGTACACGCCAACCGCCCAACTGAAGGCGAGCGTGACGGAGAACCGTCTCTACGAGACGGAAGACGGATGGCAGGAGACGCCTCCGGACCCACAGAACGGGGCAGCCGGTGGCAGCGATGACGACGACGATGACGGCCCCCAGTGGGGAAGCTTCGGAAGCGGCGGCCAGATGCAGGAAGAGGAACCCGAAGTGAACTCCAAACTCGTCGAGTACGCCTGCTTCAAGGGCGACCGCGAGACCGTACTGCAGAACACCGCACTACAGTATCCGATGTTCGAGGTACTGTGTGACCTCGCGAAGTTCGCCGAGAAGGGAACGCTCACCGCCATCGCGGCGGTCGACGAAGAACTCGAGGCGACACGCATCGTCGACGGCGAGGAGCGCTCGGCGAGCATCGAGGTTATCGACGACCCACGGGACCGAGACGATGAAAACACCGTCAACTGGCGCGACAACAAGTTCATCAGCGACGACTGAACAGTTCTCCGTTAGGTGTTCACTTGCGACACTCGATAGATAGTTCTCCAGGAGGTCGCTATCGTGGCTCCCACGTTCCGCCACACGTCCCACACGTTACCTCCCCGCCACCGAAGGCGTTAATCGACATCTCCTGGCGACACTCCGTACACAGCGCCGCACCACAGCCAGCACACTCGTAGCCCTCAACGCCAGACCGAGACAGCAACGCGGTAAGCCCGCTCGGTTTCGCTTCGAGTTCGTCACCGCAGTTCCGACACTCGGGCATTGGTGGTGGTATGAACACCGCCGGCAAGTGACTTCTGGCCGTTTCATCCGGCGAAAGAAACTTTTGCCGCTTTCTGGAACGGAGCGTCGGCGCTCGACGCCACACTGGCCGAACCCAAAAGACCCTTTACGCTTCTAATGAGATGTAATTACACGCTATGAGCGAATTCCCGGAGTACGTCGACGTTGATTACACGGACGGCGAAGGCGAAGACCCCGAGGAGTACCCGAGCATTCAGGACAAAATCGAGAAGGCCATCGAGGTCGTCAAGACGGGACTCGAACAGTACGATACCCCCGCCATCATGTGGACCGGCGGGAAGGACTCGACGCTGACGCTGTACTTCGTCAAGGAGGTCGTCGAGCAGTTCGACTACGAGATGCCGCCGACGGTCTTCATCGACCACTACCAGCACTTCGACGAACTGCTCGATTTCGTCGACCACTGGGCCGACGAGTGGGACCTCGAAGTCATCTTCGCGCGCAACGAGAACGTCGGTGCGTACGTCGACGAAAACGACCTCGAACCCGGCGACGACATTCCCGTTGACGCCCTCAACGAGAACAACCAGCACCACATCCGCAACATTCTCGAATACGAGGAAGACACCTTCCCGTTCCTGCTGGACACCTACGTCGGCAACCACCTGCTGAAGACGGTCGCGCTCAACAACACCCTCGAAGAACACGACATCGACGGCATCATCTCGGGCATCCGTTGGGACGAACAGGAGGCTCGCGCCGACGAGACGTTCTTCTCGCCGCGACACGACCCCGACATCTACCCGCCGCACGACCGCATCCAGCCGATTCTGCAGTTCGACGAGGCCGACGTGTGGGATGCCTTCTGGTTCTACGTCGTCCCCGAGACGGTCCCCGAGTTCCCCGACGACGGCTACGTCCCGCAGGACTACGACGACCTGCCGAACGACCTCACCCACGCCGACATCCCCGTCTCGCCGAAGTACTTCGCAGGCTTCCGCTCGCTCGGCAGCGAGATTTCCACGGAGAAGTCCGACGAAGAGCCCGCGTGGCTGCAGGACCTCGACAACACCACCGAGCGTGCCGGCCGCGCACAGGACAAAGAGGACCTGATGGAGCGGCTTCGGGACCTCGGTTACATGTAAGCCGGCCCCCGTCGGTGGCTTCGTCGCCGGTTTCTACAGTTCTCTACGACGCCTCGGCGGGCTGGTGGTCGAACTCGCCGACGCTACAGAAGCGTCTGCAGAAAAAGCCACGTGAGCCAGCCAAGCGCGGTGAGTAGCAAGACGAGAAACACCACGAGCGCAATCAGGTGGCGTTTGAGTGTCGTCTCGGTGCCACCAGCCATGGCTCTCCGTTAACCCCCTCGGTATAAAACTGAGTGGGTGCGAGACGGCGCCTGCTCCGAGCCACGTCCCCACCGAAATCGCATGTCCGAAAATCGGCGTTCCGGTGGCGCTACAGCACCGAGAAGATGACGTATGGCACTCCGAACAGCAGCAGCGTCATCGCCAACAGAATCAGTCCGTAGGCGGCGAACGTGCCCGCTGCCGTGAGCCACGCGTCGTGGCTGTACTTCTCTTTGAGTCCAGCGGTGTCCATGTCCGCCGATTCGAGCGCGCTCCCTTAGGTGTACCGCTACCGACCGATTAGGGAACGACCACGGCCCGGCCCTCGATGTCCCCCGACTCGAGGCGTTCGAACGTCTCGGGAAGGTCCTCGAGTGGGACTTCCTCGACGGTCGTTTCGAGTCGTCCCTGTCGGGCCAACTCCAGCACCGACCGCAACTCCTCGGGAGTGCCCCACTGGACCGTTCGGTAGGTCACCTCGCTGCCAACCAGCGGGTTCCACGAGAAGTCGATTGCGCCGCCGCCGATGCCGGCCAACACGAGTCGGCCGTCGGGACCGAGGACGTTACTGCCCCACTGGAGGGTCTCGTCGACGCCGACGAAATCCACGACTGCGTCGACCTCACCGCCCGCAGCCTCACGTATCTCCCGGGGCACCGACCCCGAGGTGTCGACCGTCGCGTCCGCACCGAGTTCCTCGGCGCGGTCGAGTTTCGAGGGCTCGCGGTCGACGGCGACCGTTCGATAGCCGGATAATCGGGCGAGTTGAACGCCGAATTCGCCCAACCCGCCGATACCGAAAACCGCCACGCTGTCGCCGAGTTCGAGGTCGGCCTTCCGGAGCGACCGATAGGCGGTGAGGGCGGCGTCGGTCAGCGGTGCGGCCTCGATTGGGTCCAGTCCGTCCAGCGGAATGCAGTACTCCGCGGTCGGCACCCGAAGGTACTCCGCGTAACCGCCGTCGTTGCCGATGCCGAGCCAGTTCGTCAGGTTACACAGCTGGTCGTCGCCGCGGGCACAGACGGGGCAGTCCCGACAGCCCCACCCGCCGAACACCGCTACGTCGGTGCCGACATCGAGCGCCACGCCATCGCCGGATTCGGCGACGGTTCCACCGACCTCGTGGCCGAGCGTCCGCGGTTCGACCAGCGGCAAATCGCCGTCCATGACGTGCAAATCGGAGTGACAGACGCCGCAGGCGGCGACCTCGACGAGCACCTCGCCGGGACCGACTTCGGGTCTCGGAACGTCCTCGATACGCAGTCCGTCGCCGGGGTAGAAGCGCGCCGCGTGCATGGGCCGAGACGACGTGGCACGGGCAAAGCGTTTGGGGTTCTGACAGGACGGGCAATCGCCGAGTCGGTCAGTTCAGAATATCCTGGATTCGACGGGGTTCCCCGGAGAGTGCGGGGTTGTCCTCGATGAGTTGTAGCACCTCGTGGTCGGTCACGTCGGGGTAGTCCTTCCGGGTCGCCTCCTCGATGAGGTCCTTTTCCAGTCGGAACTCGGTGCCTTCGTAGATGACTTCGACACCCTGTTCGTCGAACGAGAGAACGGTCATACACCGGGTTAGCGACTGAACGGTTTAAGGGCCACGAGAACGCGACGAGGTTTCCCCTCCCCGTCGCATGGGGTCGCGCGCTGTGGCGCACCGACGGCCCCGACGGGAGTAGGCGCTCACCTGACAAATGTCTGCCGGCCGTCTGACGCCCGAGGAGGTTTTAATAGCCGTGGCACGCAGATGTACACCGTGCTTGGTTCGGACCCGCTGGAAGAACTCGCCGTGCCCGACGGCACCCACGTCCAAGAGCACGACCTCGTCACCGACGGGGACGTGCTCGTCGGCGGCCAGAGCGTCGTGGAGTTGGGCGTCCGTGGCGGGACCGTCATCGCCGGCGAGCGGGTCCGCTTCGGCGGCGACATCGAAGCCGACGGTGACTGCCGACTCGACATGTGGTGTGAGGTCGACGGCAACGTTCTCGTCGGCAACAACGCCTACCTCGGCGAGCGGGTCCACATCACCGGCCAACTCATCGTCTCCGGGGACCTCGACGCCGGCGACGACGTGGACATAGAGGAGGGGTTCGAGGCCAACGGCTGGATCGTCATCCGCAACCCGATGCCGACCATCGTCTTCCTGTTCGTCTACCTCTCGCAGTTGCTCCGTATCGGCGAGGAGGAGGCAGCAGAGGAGGTCGCAGACGAGTTCCTGACCGAAGAGCGGGAGGCCGACCCCGTGCTCATTCCGCGCGGTGCGCGCGTCTCCGACGACGCTTGGCGCGTCTCGACGCCGGCGAGTATCGGCGACGACTGCCGACTCCACGGCAACATCCGCGCGACATCCATCGAGGTCGGCACCGACACCGAGGTGTTCGGTAGTCTTCGGGCGAAAGGTGACATCCGGGTCGGCGAGGGGACAGTCGTCCACGGTGATGTAACGACGAAGGGTGGTGACGTGGTCATCGAACCCGGAGCGTCCGTCCGCGGTGACATCTCCTGTGAGGACTGTGAACTCTCGGAGGCCGCCGATGTCGACGGCGCGATTCGCGCCCGCGGCGAAATGAGCTTCAAAAAGGCGCCGGCGGCCGACGCCGAGGAGTCGGCGGAATCGGAGGCGGAACACCCCGAGGGTGATGCCGAGGAGGCGGCGACCGAAGAAGAGACGGCCGACAGGGACGGCTTCGAGTGGGCGCAACCGGAGGAATCAGAAACTGCCGACTCGGCGTCGGAACCGGCGGACGACGCCGACCCGACGCCCGCAATCGTCCCGCTCGGGGAAGGGACGCTCCCGGAACCCGACCCGACGGCGGCCATCGTCCCGGCCGAGGAAAGTGACCTCGACTGGGGGTCGGTCGGCGACGGACGGACCCCCGGGAACGCAAAGAACGGGACGCAGGATTCGGATGCCGACGACGATGGTATCTCGGGTGTCATCGCCGAGGCCGAAGACGCCTAGTGAGTCACAACGTCTTTTTCGACGCATACTGAACGCCGGCGTATGGCAACGGGCTCCTCCACCCAACCCGACGACACGTTCACGACCATCGTAGCCCTCGCCGTCGCTGGCTTCGTTGCAGCCGTCGGGACGGCGTTTCTCGTCGCCGGGGCGTACGACGCGTGGGTTTATGCCGCCGGCGAGGCCCACGCCGCCGTCCCTGCACCCGTCGCATACTTCGGCGAGATGCTCCTGTCGCTGGCGGTCGGGTGGGCGTTCGTCCTCGGCGGCGTCCGATTCGGGACCGCCTACTGATAGGATTCTCGTAGAGAATCCTCGGCTTCGGGCGGGAAATCGACACCCGACGGTGAATCTCTCTCCTTGAGATGTACGGATGCCTCCGAGAATCCCTGTGAACCGAAAGGCAATTCGGCCCGGTCGCCGGAGATGAGGCATGCTCTCGGTCGCGCTCGCCGGCAAGCCCAACGCCGGCAAATCGACGTTCTACAAGGCCGCGACGATGGCCGATGTCGACGTGGGGAACTACCCCTTCACCACCATCGACGCCAACCGTGGCGTCAGCCACGTCCGGACGCGGTGTCCCTGTCTCGACCTTGAGGCCCGCTGTGGCAACGACAACTGCCACGACGGCAAGCGCTACGTCCCAATCGAGTTACTTGACGTGGCTGGTCTCGTCCCCGGCGCCCACGAGGGGAAGGGACTCGGAAATCAGTTCCTCGACGAGTTGACCAACGCCGACGCCATCCTCAACGTCGTCGACGCCTCCGGCGGCACCAACGCCGAGGGCGAACCCGTCGAAGTGGGGTCGTACGACCCCGTCGACGACGTGGAGTTCATCGAGGAGGAGATGGACCTCTGGATAGCCGGCATCATCGACCGCAACTGGGAGACGGTCGAACGGCAGTCCCGGTCCCCGGAGTTCGATTTCGAGGAGGCACTCACCGAGATGCTCACCGGCGTCGGCGCCAGCGAGTACGACGTGATGGCCGTCCTGCGGGCGATGGAGTACTCCGCCGACCCCTTCGCCTGGGAGGATGGCGACCGCGAGGAACTCGCCCGCCGCATCCGGGAGCGAACCAAGCCAATCGTCGTCGTCGCCAACAAGGCCGACATCGCACCCGAGGGGAACGTCGAGCGACTAAAAGAGGCCGCAGAGCGCGTCGTACCCTGTACCGCCGAGGGTGAGCTTGCCCTCCGGCAGGCCGTCGAGGCCGGCGTCGTCGACTACGACCCCGGCGACGAGGACTTCGAGAGTATCGGCGACCTCTCGGATGCGCAAGCCGAGGGGCTGGAGCGAATCCGCGGCGTCATGAGCGAATTCGGAGGCACCGGTCTGCAAGATGCCCTCGACGAGGCAGTGTACGACCTGCTTGACCGCATCACCGTCTACCCGGTCCAGAACGACACCAAGTGGACCGACGGGCAGGGCAACGTCCTTCCCGACGCCTTCCTTTTGCCGTCGGGGTCGACCCCGAAGGACCTCGCTTTCGCCGTCCACTCCGACATCGGAGAGGGATACCTCCACGCCGTCGACGCCCGCGAGAGCCGCCGCATCGGCGAAGACCACGAGCTGACGGAAGGAGACGTCATCAAAATAGTCTCGACGGCGAAATAACTAGCCGAGCCACACCGCAGCCACCAGCACCGCGAGGAAGAGATACGACCCTCGGATGAGCAGTTTCGTTGCGAGGCTGGCGTCGTCGCCGGCGCGCCACGCGAAGGCCGCGACGACGGCGAAAACGACGGGAGCGAAGACGCTGGCCGGTGGGAACACCCCGGCGACGGCGAGAGCGACGACGACCACCATCCCGACGGCCATCAAGCCGTAGGCGAACAAACGCGCGCGTTGCCGTCCCAACACGACTGCGACGGTTCGCTTGCCGATGGAGCGGTCGTACTCGTAGTCTTTGGCGTCGTCGATGGTTTTGATGCCCGAGAGGACGAGGAGGAAGACGACGGCGAAGGCGACGACGGCGGTCGTGAGGGTGGTCGCCTGCACGTAGTAGCCACCCAGCAGTGCGAAGGCGATGCCGGCGGGGTAGCCGGCAGTCGCGCCGACGGGATTCAGGTCGAGTTGTGGCGCGTGAAGGTAGCCGATGACCCACCCCGGAAGGGTCAGAAGGGCGGCCCACACGTCGACGAGCAGGCCGATGGCGAGGAGACTCGAGAAGAAGACCGCCGAGGCGCCCGCCAGTGCGAGGCGACACCCCGAGGCCGTCAGCGGGTGGTCGTCGTCCTCGCCGCGGCCATGAAAGTCGACGTAGCCGTCCTTGATGTGTGCCGTATAGAGGGCGGCGAAGGCAGCGACGAGATGGAGGACCAGCAGGGTCACGTCGAGTCGCCCGGACAGCACCGCACCGAACGCCGAGGCGGCCACCGGCGGCAGCATGAACACCGGGTGAATCTGGGAGACCAACGCCCCCACGTCGGCCCGTACCCCCGTGCCGTGCCGTGCGATTTCCATACACAATGTATGGTATCGTGTGACATTATTCTACCCCCAGCGGCAGACCGCCGGGGGTTCGTCCCGCCGATAGCGTATTATCGAACTGCCTCGGTCGCCTCTCGCATGATCTCGAGGGCCTCCTCTAGCGTTTCCATACTCGCCGCATACGAGATGCGGGCGTGGCCGGCGCCCCCCTCGCCAAAGGCCTCGCCGGGAACGACGACGACGCCGCGGTCGATGACCTCGTCGACCCACCCCTCGGGCACCCGGGGCATCACGTAGAAGGCACCCTTCGGCGTCGGCACGTCCAGCCCCATCGATTCGAGTTCCTCGACGACCAAGTCCCGGCGCTCCTCGAAGGCCTCCCGCATCTCGACGGTGTGGTCCTGTGGGCCGGTCAGGGCGGCCTCGGCGGCGTACTGACTCGGTGCGGCGGCACAGGCCTGTCCGTACTGGTGGGCCCGGAGCATCCGCTCGATGCGGTCGGAGGCGCCGGTCACCCACCCCAACCGCCAGCCAGTCATCGAGTACGCCTTCGAGCAGGCGTTGACGACGACGACGTTCCCGGAATCGGTAAAGGACATCGGCGAGTGGTGTTCGCCGTCGAAGACGAACGGCTCGTACACCTCATCGGAGATACACAACACGTCGTGTTCCTCGGCGATGCGAGCGAACGCCCGCATGTCGGCCTCGCTTTGGACTGCACCCGTCGGGTTGGCGGGGCTGTTGACGACGAAGGCCGCGGTGTCGTCGGTGATGGCGTCTTCGACGGCTTCGGGCGCCATCGTGAGGTCTTCGCGAAGCGAAACGGGTCGCGGTTCGCCACCGGCGATGTGGGTCAGCGCCTCGTAGGAGACGAACCCCGGGTCGGGGTAGATGACCTCGTCGCCCGAATCGACGTGTGCTTCGAGGGCGATGTGGAGCGCCTCGCTACCCCCGGCGGTGGCGATGATATCCTCTTGGTCGACCGAGAAGCCGTTGTCGCGGTCGTGCTTCGCGGCGATGGCCTCCCGCAACTCGATAGTCCCCTTGTTGGAAGTGTAGGCGTCGACTGCTCCCGTTTCGATGGCCTCGATTGCCGCCTGTCGGGCGTGGTCGGGCGTCGGGAAGTCGGGTTGGCCCAAGCCGAGATTGATGGCATCCTCGCCGGCCGCCTCGAACACCTCACGGATACCGCTGATGGACACTTTCTCGATGCGCGATGAGAACTCCGTCATGGCGGATACGGCGTCCGCTGGGGGGTTAATTCTGCTGGATGCCATCGGAATCAGGGGTATTTCTCACACACTTATCGGAGATTGTTGCTGGTATATGGGACGACTCTACTTCCAAACAGATGGCGAAAACCGCAACACGGTGGCAGATTTTTCTCTTGGCTCCGCCGTCAACGAGGGAGGCCCAAATTACCCGCACCTTGTCGGGGATAAACGGGCCTCCCCTATCGTCTCCAATGACCGAGTACGACTTCGCGCTCTCGAGGCGTTCGTATCTGGCCGGCACCGGTGCCGCCGCGACGGCGGGACTGGCCGGCTGTCTGGGCTCCGGTTCCGGCGGTACCGAGGAGCTCTCCGTCGCGTACATGCCAATCTTCCCCGACCTGCAGTACTTCGTGATGGACGAACAGGGGTACTTCGACGAAATCAGCGCCGAAATCAACGGCCAGGAGTTCACCGATGGCCCGGCCATCATCCAGGCCTACGGCGGCGGCGAAATCGACATCGCGATGTTCGGCATCGTTCCGTCGATGATAGTCATCGACCGCGGCATTCCCGCGAAGGTGACCGCCGCGAACATCAAAGAGCCGATGGCGGTGATGGTCCACGACGACCTCCGGGCGATGTGGGACGAACACGGCGCCGACGCCTTCTCGGTGTGGGAAGAGGAGAACGGCGAACCCTTCCGCTTTGGAACGTTCCCACAGGGGTCGGTGCCCGACGTGTTGCTCCGCTATTGGCTCGCCGAGGAGGTCGGTGTCGACCCCGAGTCGGCGGTCGAAATCATCGAAATCGGCGGTGCCAACGCCGTATTCCAGGCCATCGTCAACGACGAAATCGACGGCACGTCGATTATGGAGCCGGTTCCGACCCGCGTAGACGGCACGAACGCCCCGGTCGGCACCTTCCGGACGGCCGCCGAAATCATGCCGGGACAGCCCGCCGCCGTCACGCTCATGAGCGACGAGGTTCGGAATTCGGCACTCGCAGGGGAGTTCCTCGAACAGCACGTCCGCGCGACCGAGTTCATCGAAGCCAACCCCAGCGAGACGGCAGACATCGTCGAAAGCGGCATCGGAATGGACGCAGACCTCGCCCGAGAGGCACTGGCTGGCCCGCTTTCGAACTTCGTCACCGACCCGCGAGAAATCGAAAACGGGGCGGACATCTTCTCACAATTCGCCAACGAGAACGGCCAGATAGACCAACAGCTGTCGCGCGAGCAGATATTCGATTACAGCGTCTACGACTCGCTCTGAAGCCATGGAGGGCCGATAGATGGCGACCGACATCCGACGGGAACTCGAAGATGCGACCGAGAGCGCCGACCTCCCACTGTCAAGTATCGACGCTCGCGGTACCCTGTTGGGTTTCATTGGTGTCGCCGGTTTCGTCGCACTCTGGTACGTCGCCTCGTTGTTCCAGCCGTCGTACGTGCTGCCCTCGCCGCTTGCGGTCGCCGAGACGTTTCGCGCGGAGGCCGAAAGCGGCGAGATGCTCATCGCGTTGGGACAGAGCATCCGCCACTGGCTGCCGGGGGCCGTCATCGGAACCACGCTCGGCGTCGCTGCAGGCGTGGCCTTCGGGTGGAGTCGGCTCCTCGATGACCTGTCGGCACCGGTGGTCCGGCTTCTCCGACCCGTCCCGCCGCTTGCACTCGTCGGCTTCGCCATCGCGTGGTTCGGCATCGGTGACGCGGGCGCGGCGTTCATCATCGCCGTCGGGGCGTTCTGGATAAACTTCTACGCCGCCTACGGTGGCGTCGAAGGTGTCTCGGAGGACCTTCTGGACGTCGCCCGAAGTCTCGGCGTCGAAGGTGACCTCGAGTTGGTCCGGTCGGTCGTGATTCCGGCGGCCTCCCCCGAGATACTCACCGGCGTTCGGACTGGGCTGGGGCGCTGTTGGATGCTCGTCGTCGCCTCCGAAATCTTCGGTGTTCCGGGCATCGGACGGCGAATCCTGCGTGCCGGTCAGAACTTGCAGGTCGACGTAGTCATCGCCTACATTCTCGTGTTGAGCCTGATGTTCCTACTCGTCGACGTGGCGTTCCGTGCGGTCCAACGGAGGGTTCTGGCGTGGCGCTGAACGACCCCATTGGGACGCAGGTCAGTGTCGACAACGTCTCCAAACAGTACTCCGGCAAGGGCGGCCCAGTACACGCCCTCTCCGAGGTGTCCTTCGGTGTCGAGGACGGCGAGTTCGTCTGTATCGTCGGTCCCTCCGGCTGTGGGAAGACGACGCTGTTTCGCATCATCGCCGGACTCGAGGAACCGACCGACGGGTCGGTCCGGTTGGGCGGCGACCGAGTCGAGGGGCCGACAGCCGACATGGGCGTCGTCTTCCAGGAGTACCACCTCTTCCCGTGGCGGACCGTCCGGGGCAACGTCGCCTTCGGCCTGGAGAAGGGGGGCGTTTCGGCGGCCGAGCGGCGCGAGCGCGTCGATTCCCTCGTCGACCTCGTCGGACTGGAGGGGTTCGCCGATAGCTATCCGAAGGAACTCTCCGGTGGAATGAAACAGCGGGTCGCCATCGCACGGGCGCTCGCGACCGACCCCAGCCTCCTGTTGATGGACGAGCCGTTCGGGGCCGTCGACGCACAGACCCGGGAGATGCTGCAGAACGAACTGCTCGATATCTGGGAGCAGACTGGCAAGACGGTGCTGTTCGTCACACACGACGTCGAAGAGGCGGTGAAACTCGCCGACCGAGTCGTCGTGATGGCGAAGGAACCGGGTCGCATCCGGGACGTCATCGAGGTCGACCTTCCGCGGCCCCGGTCGCGGTCCGACGCCGACTTCGGCGCCTACTACGAGCGCGTCCTCGGACTCATTCGCGAGTAGCGTCCCGCAACTCTTCGATGTGTTTCTCCAGACGTCGGAGCGTCGCGTCCGCGTCGGCGTAGCCCTGTTCGTACTCTTCGTAGGTCGAATCGGCCTGTTCGAGGAACGCCTCGACTGCGTCGCTGTCGGTCATGCGTTCGTCTCTGCGCTCAGGACGGAAAAATCACCGCAAGCATCCGCGAGCGACGAAGGCGCGAGCGGTTCTCTGCGCGCAAAGCGCGCGGGTTGCGGGCAGGCCCGCAACCGAACTGTCGTGGCGGCCGCAGGCCGCCACGCACAGGACCAAGGCCCGACCGTAGGTCCCGCGAACGAAGTGAGCGGGAGCGTTGGAAGACGACCGAAGGGAGTCTTCCTGAGGGAGGGCCGCCGTGTCTTTTTCATGAACGTTTTTGCCGGCGCGCGCAGCGTGCCGTGCAAAAAGTTTCAGGCGAAGGTCTTCGAGACTTCGTCGCTTTCCTCTTCGGTCTGTTTGATTTTATCCCATGCGTCGAGGAAGTCCTGCATCCACACTTCCTTGCGGTCGTCGCGGATGGCGAACATGCCGGCCTCGGTGGTGATGGCCTTGACGTCGGCGCCGGAGGCCTCCTGGGTCTCCTCGGCGAGTTCCGCGAAGTCGACCTCGTCCGCGATGTTCATGTCGCGGGTGTGAATCTGGAAGATGAGTTCGCGACCCTCGGCGTCGGGTTTGGGGACCTCGATGAGGCGGTCGAAGCGGCCGGGACGGAGGATAGCGCGGTCGAGCATGTCGAAGCGGTTCGTCGCCGCGATGATCGAAATCTGGCCGCGGTCCTCGAAGCCGTCCATCTCGGAGAGCAGTTGCATCATCGTCCGCTGGACCTCGGCGTCACCGGAGGTCTTGGAGTCGGTCCGCTTTGCGGCGATGGCGTCGATTTCGTCGATGAAGACGACGGCGGGTTCCTCCTGTCGAGCGAGTTCGAAGAGGTCGCGGACGAGTTTCGCACCCTCTCCGATGAACTTGTGGACCAACTCGGAGCCGGCCATCTTGATGAAGGTGGCGTCGGTCTGGTTGGCGACGGCCTTCGCCAGCATCGTCTTCCCGGTGCCTGGCGGCCCGTGCAACAGGACGCCCGACGGCGGGTCGATGCCCACTTCGTCGAACATCTCGGGGCTCTCGATGGGCATCTCGACGGTCTCTCGGACCTCCTCCATCTGCTCGTCGATGCCGCCGATGTCCTCGTAGGCCACGTCGGGGGACTGTTCGACCTGCATCACGCGGGCGCGCACGTCCGTCTCGGAGTCGAGTTTCTTGACGACGGACAGCGAGTTGTTCACGGCGACGCGGGAGTCCGGCGTGAGTTCTTCGCGCATCTCGTCGGTGACCTCGGTGAGCGCCTCCTGGTTGTTGCCGTGCTGTTTGATGATGACGCCCTCGTCGGTAATCTCTTGGACGGTGGCGACGAACAGCGGCGACTGCTTGAGCTTCTTGTTCTCGTGGGTCAGCCGCTCGAGCTTCTGTTGGTACTTGTTGTTCTCTGCGTTCGCATCGAGGAGCTTGTCGCGCATTTCCTCGTTCTGCTGTTCGAGGATTTCGAGCCGCTCCTCCAGCGCCTCCACTTTCTCCTGCTGTGACGCGCCGTCCTCGTAGGGGAGGTCGACGTCGTCAACAGTATCGGTCATCACCCCATCGGTAGCGCCCGTAGTCATAAGAGGTTTCGGGTAGGTACACCCGGTGCATGCCGGCGAATCTCCTCGTTACGAAAAACGAGCCACCGAAACGGAGGATTACTATCAAGAATATTTTGGGATAGTAAGTATTATCCGCTATCATTGGATAGGTGGTGGTACGATGAGCGTAACCGACGTGCAGTCGAAGGCAGACGCGGTCGACTGGGAGGCCGTCGCTGACCTGCCACCGAGCGCGAAACTGGTGGCGAAGGTCCTCGAGTACAACGACCGGCTCACGCAGAGTCAACTCGCCGAGGAGACGATGCTTCCGCCCCGTACCGTCCGATACGCACTCACGCGGCTCGAGGAAGTCGATGCAGTCGACTCGCGGTTCTCCTTTACCGACGCGCGCAAGCGCGTTTACGCCCTCGCCGAGTGACACCTCGGCCCGACGGCTTTTATTCGAAGCCGCAGCCACAGCGCCCGTGGCGCCCGACGACACCCGAGACACCGACAGCGAACGCGTCAGGTCGGCGCTGCGCCGACTCGTGACGCGTGAGGAGCAGGTCATCGAGCGCGCCGACGCCGCCACGGACGACCTCGATGCGGCCCTCGCGTTCGTCGAATCCGTCGGCGTGGCGGAACTGGAGTGTGCCATCGAGCGCGCCGAGGACCCGAGTCGGGTGGCCCGCGGAAAGCGGGCACTCCGTGCCTTTCGTCGCTTCCGGCGAGCGGCCGCCGGCGACCTCGACGCCGACCACTTTCACTGCGGTCGCGGAACCGATTTAAGACGTGACGGCGAACCTCCGTTCCAATGACACGGGTGATTCACACCGGCGACACCCACCTCGGCTACCGGCAGTACCACCGCCCGGAGCGTCAACGGGACTTCCTCGACGCCTTCCGCCGGGTCGCCGAGGACGCGGTCGAACTCGACGTCGACGCCGTCGTCCACGCCGGCGACCTCTTTCACGACCGCCGGCCCGGATTGGGTGACCTCCTCGGCACCATCGACGTACTCGAGACGCTCGACGACGCCGACATCCCGTTTCTCGCCATCGTGGGCAACCACGAGACGAAACGCGAGGCCCAGTGGCTGGACCTCTTCGAGGCGATGGGGCTGGCGACGCGGCTCGGCGCGACGCCCGTGACGATAGGCGATACCGCCTTCTACGGTCTCGATTTCGTCCCGCGCGCCCAGCGCGAGGGCCTCGAATACGAGTTCGATTCCCACGACGCCGACCACGCGGCGCTCGTCTCCCACGGGCTGTTCGAACCGCTCGTCCCCAACTACGGCAACGTCGAGTGGGACGCCGCGGAAGTCCTCGCGGCGTCGAACCTCGACTTCGACGCGATGTTGCTCGGCGACGAACACGCCGCGACTCGACAGGAGGTCGACGGCGTCTGGGTCTCCTACTGTGGCTCCACCGAGCGCGCCAGCGCCAGTGAGCGTGAAGAGCGCGGCTACAACATCGTCGAGTTCGACGGCGAGGTCCACCTCTCACGGCGGGGCATCGACACCCGGGAGTTCGTCTTCGTCGACCTCGAACTCTCCGAAAGCGAGGGGTTCGAACGCGTCCGCGAGCGCCTCCGTGAACACGACCTCGACGGCGCGGTCGTCATCGTCGACCTCGCCGGCGACGGCGAGGACGTCTCGGCAGCTCGCATCGAGGAGTTCGCCGACGAGCGGGGGGCGCTCGTCGCCCGCGTCAACGACCGCCGGGAGGTCAGCGACGACCCCGACGTGGAGGTGTCATTCGCCGACCCCGACGAGGCGGTCCGAGAGCGGGTTCGCGAACTCGGACTCAGCGACGCCGCACGAAACCTCGACGAGACCATCCGTGCGAGCAAGGTGGCCGACTCAAACGTCGCCGACGAAGTCGAACGACGGGTCGGCGAACTGCTGGAGACTCCCGAAGCGTTCGACGCCGCTTCCGACTCCGACCCTGAAACGGTTGCCGACCGACTCGAGGACGGCGATAGCGACGACACCGTGGCCGACGATGGTCCCGGTTCCGACCCGGAAGTAGTCGAGGAGATGCCCGATGATGCCGACGCCACGCCGACAGAATCGACCGCGACGGATACCGGACCGGCCACAGCCGACGGTGACGGTCAGTCGTCCATGGAGGATTACCTGTGAGGTTCGAACGCGTCCGTCTCCGGAACTTTAAGTGCTACGCCGACACTGACCTGTCGCTTCGCTCCGGCGTGACAGTCATCCACGGCGTCAACGGCAGCGGGAAGTCCTCGCTGTTGGAGGCGTGTTTCTTCGCACTGTACGGCACCGACGCCATCGACGGCACGCTCGACGGCGTCATCTCCAACGACGCCGAGGAGATGCTCGTCGAGTTGTGGTTTACGCACAACGGCTCGGAGTACCGCGTCGAGCGGGAGGTGAAACTCCGCGGCGATACTGCACAGACGACGACGTGTGTCCTCGAAACCCCGGACGGACCCATCGAGCAGGTGACGGCCGTCGAGGGCCACATCGAGCAGTTGCTCCGGATGGACGCCGAGGCGTTCGTCAACTGCGCGTACGTCCGGCAGGGCGAGGTGAACAAACTCATCAACGCCTCCCCGAGCGAGCGACAGGACATGATAGACGACCTCCTCCAGTTGGGGAAACTGGAGGAGTACCGCGAGCGCGCCAGCGACGCCCGCGTCGGCGTCGGCCGCGTCCGCGACGACAAACAGGGTGCGCTGACCCAAATCGAAGAACAAATCGAGGAGAAGGAGGACAAGGACCTCCACGACCGACTCAACGCGCTGCAAAGCGAGTTGGCGGAGGTCCAAGACGACATCGCCGACAAGGAGGAAAACCGCGACGAGGCCCGCCAGACGCTCGAAGATGCCGAGAGCGTCCTCGAGGAGTACGAACAGCGCCGCGAGGAGATAGACGACCTCGGCGAGGAAATCGAATCGCTCGCCTCGACAATCTCGGAGACGGAAGGGGAACGCGAAGCCCTGAGCGAACGAATACGGTCGCTTCGCGAGGCGACGGAGACGCTACGCGAGGAACTCGACTCCACACTCGCCGAGACCGAACTCGAGGCGGCCGACCCCGAGGCAGTCGAGGACCGCCTCGAGGCGCTCGACGGCGAGGCCGAAGACATCCGAGATGCTATCGAGGAGCGTCGACTCGAAGCCCAAGACCACGCGGGCGACGCCGAAACCAGCCGCGAACGGGCCAGCGAACACCGCGAGGCAGCCAGCGAGGCCCGCGAACGGGCCGAAGAACTCGAAGCCGAAGTCGAGACGGCCACGGAGGAACTCGAGACCAAACGAGAGGAGGTGGCCGAACTCGGCGAGGAAATCGAGGCGCTACGCGAGGAACTGACCGACGCGCCGGTCGCTCGCGAGAACGTCGAGTCCCACCGCGACGACATCGACGAGGAACTGACGGCCGCCAAGGAGCGCGTCGCGGAGTTGCGGACCGACCTGAAGAACGCCCGCGAAACGGTCGCCGAGGCCGAACGCTTGCTGGAGGAGGGCAAATGTCCCGAATGTGGCCAGCCAGTCGATGGTTCGCCACACGTCGAAACCATCGACGAGGACCGAGAGCGCGTCGAGGAACTCGAATCCGAACTGGAGGCCGCCGAGGAGCGTGTCGAGGAACTGACCCGGAAGCGTACGCGGGCCGTCGAGTTGGTCGAAACCAAAACCGAGCTTTCCCGACTCGAAGACTCGAAGGAAAGCGTCGAGACGCTGGTCGAACAGAAGGCCGAGTCGGTCGAGGAGAAGACAAACCGCGTCGAGGAACTCAGGACGGAGGCCGACGACCACGAGACGGCTGCCGAGGAGGCAATCGAGGCGGCCGAGACCGCCGAGGAGAAGGCACAGCAGGCCCGAGAAGCAATCGGAGAGTTGAACGCCGAGAAGGCGACGCTGGACGAACGGCGCCAGCGGCTCCAACGGGTCGCGGAGTTGCTCGACGATATCGACGAAAATGAACGCGAGGTCGAACGGCTTCGGACCGAGCGGGACAACAAGGCCGAACAGAACGACCTCCGACGCGAGCAGTTGGCCGACAAACGCGACCGGAAGGCCGAACTCGAAGAGGCCTTCGACGAATCGGCGATGAAAGGGGCCAAACAGGACAAGAAGAAAGCCGAGAGTTACCTCGACGACGTAGAGCCGTATCTGGAGGAGAAACGCGAACGCCGGGACGAACTCCAGAACGCCATCGGTGCGGTCGAGAACGAACTGTCGGAGCTCGAAGAACTCCGGGACCGGCGCGAGGAACTCCAACGAACGGTCGACCGACTCCAGTCGCTGTACGAGGAGGCCCACGAACTCCAGCAGACCTACGCCGACCTTCGTGCGGAACTCCGACAGCGAAACGTTCAGAGATTGGAGGCGATGCTCAACGAGACCTTCGAGTTGGTGTATCAGAACGACTCGTATGCGCGCATCGAACTCGACGGCGATTACGAACTCACCGTCTACCAGAAGGACGGGACGCCACTTGACCCCGACCAACTCTCCGGCGGCGAGCGGGCGCTGTTCAACCTCTCGCTGCGGTGTGCCATCTATCGGCTGCTGTCGGAGGGCATCGAGGGCGAGGCACCGACGCCACCGCTCATCCTCGACGAGCCGACGGTGTTCCTCGATTCGGGCCACGTCTCGAAACTCGTCGAATTGGTCGAATCGATGACCGACCACGGTGTCGACCAAATCGTCGTCGTCAGCCACGACGAGGAGTTGGTCGGTGCGGCCGACGACCTCGTGGCGGTACGGAAAGACCCCACGACGAATCGCTCCTCTGTCGAGCGCTCGGCGACCGTCGAGGCGCTGTCGTAGGCTACCGGAGTTCGGCCAGTCCGTCGCGTGCGAGGTCGGTAAGTTGGTAGCCGCGCTCGCCGACCACGTCGGCCTCGGCGACCAATCCGGCCGCTCGGAGTTCGCCGAAGAGGCCGTGGAGGTCGGACTCACAGAGGTCGTACGTGCCGAGAACTTCCCGGACGGACATCGGGCCGCGCTCGTCCAACTCGACGAGAAGCCCGAGCGCCTGTTCGGAGTGAACGGCGGTGAGGATTCGTCGGGACGCCTCGGGCACGGCGCCTGCGGCGAGTTCCAGCGGCGAGTCGCCGGTCATGGTCAGTTCCTCGTTCGGGAGGTACCGCTCTTCGCCGGTTTCGGGGTCGTAAACGAGACTCGACTCGCCGGATTGCTTGACGAGCAGATAACGGTCGCCGCCGTGTTCGACGGCTTTCACGACTCATCACCGCCGTCGGTAGTCGTACCGTCGGTGAACTCCCCGCGTTTGTACTGCCAGTAGTAGCGCCCGGCGAAGACGGCGGCGGCACCGCCGGCGGCCAGCGCCGCGCCGCCGACCTCAGTGTCGCCGCGGAAGTAAATCAACAGCGCGCCGAGCGAGAGGCCGAACAGCGCGACGTTGAGCATAATCGCGCTGCCGACGAACGCCCGGAACAACCCCTCGGGGACTGATTCTAAGGTCTCCGCGTCGATGTCGGTCGCGTCGGGTGCGTCGGGGCCGAGGCTGTCGGGGTCGAACTCTTCGGGTTCGTCGGGCCACGGTTCGTCGTCGCTGAACGGGTCCACAGCGGGATAATGGCCCCCGAAAGCAAAAACTACGCGACCTCGTCGAGGTCGAGGACGTGTTCCGTCTGTATCCACGCAAGGGGGTTCTCCGCGTCGTAGAACACCACGCCCTCCTCTGTCTCGTACGACTCCGTCGTCTCGACGGCGTCGGCAACCACCGGTTCGGGGCGCTCGGAAGCGCCCGCACTGTCCTGCTCAGACGTCGCATTGGGTTCGGGCATGGTGTGTCACCGAACTTTGGTAGGATGTGTCATTGTAAAGCCCTTGTGGCTGTGACATGCGGTGACACGGGCGCTGTGTTGGGCGAATAGCTTATGTTTCTCCGATAGAACACCGAGGTTTTTACCGGTGAGGGCGAAGCAGTCAACCTATGGAACAGGGCATGGAGCAGGGAACGCTCGGAAGTTTCGGTGGCGGGAGCGACGACGCCCGCCCCGCTGAGGAGGCCGCCGCTGTCGCGGGATCGTCGGAGACTGGCGCCGACGTAATCGACATCTCCGACCACCGGTTTCCCGATGCCGACGGTCACGTCGAGTGCTGTGTCACGCAGGTCGACTACACCATCGAGGGAAGCGGTGACGACGAACATCCCGTGCTCCACGTCTTCGGCCGCACCGACGACGACACCGTCCACGTCCGAGTCTACGGATTCCGGCCGTACTTTTATACGCCAATCACGGACCTCGACCTCGCGGTCGACGCCGACGACCCGCTGACCGACCCCGACATCGTCGATTCTAGGCTCGACCACGACCGCCTGACCGGTGTCGAAACCTACGGCGACCGTGCCGCCGCTGGCGAGGACATCGGTGCCCACGACGAACAAGAGGTCGTCGTCTACGAGTCCATCCGCGGCGAGAAACTGTGTAAGGTGTTCGGCCAGACGCCCCGTGACGTGGGCCAACTCCGTGACCGATTCGACCACTACGAAGCGGACATCCTCTTTCCCAACCGCCTGCTCATCGACAAGGACATCACCAGCGGCGTTCGGATTCCGGTCCGGGAACTCGACGACGGCAGTCTGAAAGTACATCACACCGAACTGGAGGCTGTCGACTACTCCGTTACGCCCCGCGTCCACACCCTCGACATCGAGGTCGACGATCGCCACGGCTTCCCCGAGGACGGCGAACAGACCATCATCTGTCTCACCGCCCACGACTCCTTCGACGACGAGTACGTCGTTTGGCTGTACGAATCGCCGGAAGGCGTCCCCGGGCCGGAAGCAGTCGACGAGTACGACCCCATCGGCGACGGCGACATCGCCGTCGACCTCCGTACGTTCTCCGAAGAGGCCGAAATGCTCGTCGACTATCTCGATTATATCGACGAGACCGACCCCGACGTGCTGACCGGGTGGAACTTCGACGACTTCGACGCCCCATACCTCATCGACCGCATCGACCGTCTCGCCTCCCGACACGACCAACTGAACTCCAACCGTCTTTCCCGGGTGAACGAGGTGTGGGACTCCGGATGGGGCGGCCCGAACGTAAAGGGACGGGTCGTCTTCGACCTCCTGTACGCCTACCAGCGCACGCAGTTCTCCGAACTCGACTCCTACCGCCTCGACGCCGTCGGCGAGGAGGAGTTGGGCGTCGGCAAGGAGCGCTACCCCGGCGACATCGGCGACCTCTGGGAGGATGACCCCGAGCGCCTGCTGGAGTACAATCTCCGGGACGTGGAGTTGTGCGTCGAGTTGGACCGCAAACAGAACATCGTCGACTTCTGGGAGGAGGTCGCCTCCTTCGTCGGCTGTAAACTCGAAGACGCGACGACGCCCGGCGACGCCGTCGACATGTACGTCCTCCACAAGATTCACGGCGAGTACGCACTCCCCTCGAAAGGCGCCGTCGACGCCGAGGAGTACGAAGGTGGCGCCGTCTTCGACCCGATTTCGGGCGTCAAGGAGATGGTCTCCGTGCTGGACCTGAAGTCACTCTACCCGATGTGTATGGTGACCATCAACGCGTCTCCTGAGACGAAGGTCGACCCCGAATCCTACGACGGTGAGACCTACGTCGCTCCCAACGGCACCCACTTCCGAAAAGAGCCGGACGGCATGATACGGGCGATGGTCGACGAACTCCTCGAAGAGCGCGAGGAGAAGAAATCGCTCCGCAACGACAACGACCCCGGAACCGACGCCTACGAGACCTACGACCGACAGCAGGCAGCTGTCAAGGTTATTATGAATTCACTGTACGGCGTTTTGGGATGGGACCGATTCAGGCTCTACGACAAGGAGATGGGTGCGGCCGTGACCGCCACCGGCCGGGACGTCATCGAGTTCACTGAGTCCGCTGCCGCCGACCTCGACAAGGAGGTCATCTACGGTGACACTGACAGCGTCATGCTCGAACTAGAGCACGACATCTCCAAAGAGGAGGCCATCGAGCAGTCCTTCGAGATAGAGGAACACATCAACGACGCCTACGACGAGTTCGCGGCGGAGCTCAACGCCGACTCCCACCGCTTCCAAATCGAGTTCGAGAAACTGTACCGGCGGTTCTTCCAGGCGGGCAAAAAGAAACGCTACGCCGGCCACATCGTCTGGAAGGAGGGCAAAGACGTCGACGACATCGACATCACGGGCTTCGAGTACAAGCGCTCGGACATCGCGCCGATAACGAAGGAGGTCCAAAAGCGCGTCTTGGAGATGATTGTCACCGGGGCCGACCCCGAGGACATCAAGGAGTACGTCCACGAAGTCATCGAGCGCGTGCAGGCCGGCGACGTGAGCCTCGACGAAATCGGGATTCCGGGCGGCATCGGGAAGAAACTCGACAACTACGACACCGACACGGCCCAGGTGCGGGGCGCGAAGTACGCGAACCTCCTCCTTGGGACGAACTTCGCCAGCGGGTCGAAGCCGAAACGGCTGTATCTGAAGAAAGTCCACCCGGAGTTCTTCCGGGAGGTAGAGGCCGAGATGGGACTCGACCCCTCGGAGGACCCCCTCTACGGGGAGTTCAAACGCGACCCGGACGTCATCTGTTTCGAGTTCGACGACCAGGTTCCCGACGCCTTCGAGGTAGATTACGAGAAGATGCTCGATAAGACGCTGAAAGGCCCAATCGCCCGCATCCTCGAAGCCCTCGATATCTCATGGGACGAGGTCAAGACCGGACAGACCCAGACCGGGTTGGGCAACTACTTCTGACGAGGCCTCTCTCTGGGTCGTTTCCGGCTGTGTTCGTGGCGTGGTGACTTATCCCAAAGAAAAATTATTTTTCGAATCCACAACCCAAACCACCAGAACCCGAAACCATTATCAGCGTCACGCCCCCATGTTCAGTCAGCATCTACTATGGCGACGTTAGAAATCAGCAATCTGCACGCAGAGGTCGCCGAAGAGGGTGGGGAGACCATCCTCCGCGGCGTCGATCTCGAGGTAAAATCCGGTGAGATTCACGCCCTGATGGGCCCCAACGGCTCCGGGAAGTCGACGACAGCGAAGATCATCGCTGGCCACCCTGCCTACGAGGTCACCGACGGGGAAGTACTCCTCCACATCGAGGAAGACGAGTTCGAGGGCATCGACGTCGACGACGACCAGTTGACGTGGAACCTCCTGGAGTTGGAACCCAACGAGCGCGCCGCGCTCGGTATCTTCCTCGGCTTCCAGTACCCCGCCGAAATCGAAGGCGTCACGATGGTCAACTTCCTCCGAACGGCACTCAACGCCAAACTCGAGGAGCGTGAGGAACTGTTCGAGGGCGAGGACGACGAAGACGCCGAAGACGACGACGAAGCCGGCTACGACACCTCTCCGATGGAGGGCAACATGGATGATGGCGCCGTCGGCGTCGCCGAGTTCCAGGAACTGCTCGCCGAGAAGATGGAACTGCTCGACATGGACGAGAAGTTCGCCCACCGTTATCTCAACGCCGGCTTCTCCGGCGGCGAGAAGAAACAAAACGAGGTACTGCAAGCCGCCATCCTCGAACCGTCCATCGCGGTGCTGGACGAAATCGACTCGGGGCTCGACATCGACCGTCTGCAGGACGTCTCCGACGGCATCAACGCCCTCCGAGACGAGCAGGGCACCGGCATCCTCCAGATTACCCACTACCAGCGCATCCTCGATTACGTCGAACCGGACCACGTTCACGTGATGCTCGACGGCCAAATCGCCAAGAGCGGCGACGCCAGCCTCGCCGAGAAACTCGAGGACAAGGGCTACGACTGGGTCCGCGAGGAAGTCTACGAGACCGCGTAACCGGTTTCGGTAACGCATAGCCTCATATGAACACAGACGTAAACACCACACAATGAGTTCCGAAGACCTACAAGACACCGATACCGAGGCCCGATTCGAGTTCAAGAAGGAGGAGAGTTCCGCCTTCCAGACCGAGAAGGGTCTCACCGAGGAGACCGTTAGGGTCATCTCGGAGGACAAAGACGAACCGGAGTGGATGCTCGAACGGCGCCTCCGTGCCCTCGAGCAGTTCCAGGAGATGCCGATGCCGACTGACTGGCCCGGCCAGCCGGACCTCAGCGAGGTCGACATCGACGAAATCGTCCCGTACATCCGACCGGACATCGAGGCACGCGGCGGCGCCGAGAGCTGGGAGGACCTCCCCGAGGAGATTCAGGACACCTTCGACAAACTGGGCATCCCGGAAGCCGAAAAGAACGCCCTCTCGGGCGTCGGCGCCCAGTACGAGTCCGAAATCGTCTACCAGAACATGCAGGAGCAGTGGGAGGAAAAGGGCGTCATCTTCTGTGACATGGACAAGGCCGTCCAGGAACACGAAGAAATCGTCCGCGAGTACTTCATGACGAAGTGCGTTCCCCCGAGTGACAACAAGTTCGCCGCGCTACACGGCGCCATCTGGTCCGGCGGCTCGTTCGTCTACATCCCGGAGGACACCACGGTCAACATGCCGGTCCAGGCGTACTTCCGGATGAATAGCGAGGGGATGGGCCAGTTCGAGCACACGCTCATCATCGCCGAGGAGAACTCCGAAGTCCACTACATCGAGGGCTGTTCCGCGCCGAAGTACTCGGCGTTCAACCTCCACTCCGGCGGCGTGGAAGTGTTCGTCAAGGAAGGCGCCCATGTTCAGTACTCGACCGTCCAGAACTGGTCGAAGAACACCTACAACCTCAACACCAAACGCGCCATCGCCGAGAAGGACGCCACGATGGAGTGGGTCTCCGGTTCGATGGGCTCGAAGGCGACGATGCTGTATCCGAGCACCATCCTCAAAGGCCCCGGCGCGACGGACAACCACATCACCATCGCCTTCGCAGGCGAAGGACAGAACATCGACACCGGCGCGAAGGTGTATCACAACGCGCCGAACACGAAGTCGACCATCGAGTCCAAATCCATCAGCAAAGACGGCGGCCGAACGAACTACCGCGGTCTCGTCCACATCGCCGACGGCGCCGAGAACTCCTCGACGTCCGTCGAGTGTGACGCGCTGATGTTCGACAACGAGTCGACCAGCGACACGATGCCGTACATGGAAATCGAGGAGTCGAAAGTCGACGTGGCCCACGAGGCGACCGTCGGCAAAATCGGCGACGAGGACGTCTTCTACCTCCAGTCGCGCGGACTGGACGACGACGACGCAAAGCAGATGATTGTCGCCGGCTTCATCGAGCCGATTACGGAAGAACTACCCATCGAGTACGCGGTCGAACTCAACCGCCTCATCGAACTCGAAATGGAGGGGTCGCTCGGATGAGCACGCAGGTACACGCATCCATCGACGAAGCGACGGTTCGGCAGATTTCCGATGAACTCGACGAGCCGGAATGGTTGCTGGAGACGCGCCTCGAGGCCCTCGAGGCCCTCGACGACACCGCGTTCCCCGATGTCATCCAGACACCCGGTCGCAAGTGGACGAACCTCGAAGGACTCGACTACGAGAGCCTCGTCGACCCCCTCGATGCGGCCGAAGAGAAAGACCAGGTCGGTCCCAACGACGTGGAGGTACTCCCCTTCGCCGAGGCAGTCGAGGAACACGGCGACCTCCTCGAAGAGCGCTTCGGCAGCGTCGTCGACCCCCAGACGAACTACCTGACTGCGCTGTCGACGGCGCTGTTCACGACCGGTACGGTCATCTACGTTCCGGAGGGCGTCGACGCCGAGGACGTGACCATCCGGACGACGATGAACTCCCGGTCGCTGTTCAACTACACCCTCGTCGTCGCCGAGGAATCGTCCTCGGTGACGATTCTTGAGCGACAGGAGACCGGTGACGAAGTGGAGGGCAACCGCTACTACAGCGGCATCGTCGAAGTCGCCGCCGCCGAGAACAGCTACATCCAGTTCGGCAACCTTCAGGACCTCGACGAGACGACCTACACCTACACCCTGAAGGAGGCAACCATCGACACCTACGGGACGGTCGACTGGGTCGACTGCAACGTCGGGTCGCATCTCACGAAGTCCTCCGTCGAGAGCCACCTCGACGGTGACTCCTCGGAGTCGAAAATCGTCGGTGCCTTCTACGGCCACAACGATCAGCACTTCGACGTCGACGCCCGCGTGTGGCACAACGCCGAGCACACGACGGCGGACCTCGTCACTCGCGGCGTCATCGACGACGAGGCCCGTTCCGTGTACGAGGGCGTCCAGAACGTCGGCCGCGAAGCCTGGGACACCAACTCCTACCAGCGGGAGAACACCCTGATGTTGAGCGACGAGAGCGAGGCCGACGCCTCCCCGAAACTCATCATCAACAACCACGACACGGAGGCTTCCCACAGCGCGACGGTCGGGCAGGTCAGCGCCGAGGACATGTTCTACATGACCTCCCGTGGCGTCCCCGAGCGGCTGGCGAAGAACATGCTCGTCGAGGGGTTCTACGTCCCCGTCCTCGAGGAAATCGAGGTCGAGGAACTCCGCGAGGACTTCGAAGGTCGCATCCGCGACCGACTGCAGGCACGAGAGTAACGCGGTACCGTTCGTTTTCGGGTTTTCCAGCGACGCTCAGCCGTCGGTGTCGCGGTCGGTCTCGCGGAGGATGAACGGGCCGATTGAGAGCGTCCGTCCGGTCACCGTCGCGATGCGCAACACGTAGGCGAGGAGAACGGCGAACGGTGCGACCGACACCGCGACGGCGCCGCTGACGAGTATCACGCCCACGTCCACCCCTGCCAGCGTCCCCGTGTACGATTCGAGGTCGACGAACAACAGGGCGGCGACGCTGACGATGAGCGAGGGAACGGCGGTGTAAGTTACCGTCCGCGAGAGGTCGATGAGTTCGGCTTGGAAGTACAGCGTCTTGAAGTGCTCGCGGGCCGGCCCGAACAGTCGCAGGGCGTCGATGAGGTTTTCGAGGGGGTCTCGGGTTTCCGACGACACGTCCGCCAGTGTCCGCTGTGCGACGTAGAGTTTCCAGGAGTAGTTGAAATCCAGTGCCGAGCGGACGACGTCGAACTCGCCGAAGGTCGCACCGTCGAGTCGGTCGGCGACGGTGTCGGCATTCCGCGTGGTGCTGTCGAGCATCGCTTCGAGGTCATCGGGCGGGTCACTCGACCGAACGGCCTCCGCTCTGTCGGCGATTTCCTCGATTAACGCTCGGAGGAACGCCGACGGTTCGGCGGGTGGCGTCTCACCGAGGAGTTCGGCCACGTCGTCGCGGAACGACATCGCCCCGTCCATCCGCTCGCGCTGGTCGCCGACGGCACCGAGTTCCTGTGAGATGACGAGTTGGTTCAACGTGAGGACGACGGTGACGCCGGTGACCGTCGCGCCGATGAACGCTTGGAACGCCGTCTCGACGGGGTCGTCGGTGCGGAGTGCCACGCTCGCGTCCGGGATGACGAGGGAGGCGGCCACGATGCCGAGGAAAACGAACGCGAGGATGCCGCTGGCGACGAGTCGTCGCTCGGCATCGAGGAGGAGATACAGGAGTGCAGTGTGGCCGCCGGAGCGTTCCCGCATTCGGTCGGCTGGCCCGCCGTTGCCGTCTCCCATGGGTGTTTGTTCTCGAAACAGGGATAAAAAGCCGGGGTCAAGGGAACCCCTTAAGTCGCCGCGGTGCCGACGCGTGAGTATGACCGGCGCACCGTTCACAAACCGCGAGGTGGAACGATGAGTCTCACCTACCCGGTCGCGTCGGACCACCAACTCGCGCGCCTGCTGCAAATCGGGATGGTCCTCGAAGAGGTCGTCGAGGCCCGGGCACACAAACACTACGAGACGCTCGACGACGCGGAACTCGACCCCGACATCGTCTCGCTTCTGGAACACGCCGCAGAGGAGTCCGCCGAGCACCGCAAACGCCTCGAAACGCTCGTCGACGAACTCGACGCCGACCCCGTGGCGTACGACGAAATCGAGCAGTTGGTCGCCGCCCGCTACGAGTCGGACACCGACTTCGACGGCGTGCTCTACGACCAGTTGTGCAACGAGGAGACCGCCTACAAGTTCTACGACGACCTCATCGAGGCCATCGAGAGTTCGGACGTACAGTTTACCGTCGACCGCGAACGGCTGCTCGAGACCCTCCGCAGTATTCGTGAAGAGGAAAAAGAGGGCGTCGAGGAAGTGACGGAACTCATGGAGACGCGAACATGAACACACAGGACCAGTATCTAAAGGCCATCTACCTCGTACAGGAACAGGAGGACGGCCCCGCCTCGACCGGCGCAATCGCGGACCTCCTGGAGGTCAGTCCCGCCAGCGCCAACGAAATGATCGGCAAACTCGAAGGCCACGGCCTCGCTGACCACGAGAAGTACAAGGGCGTCTCGCTGACCGACGAGGGTATCGTTCGAGCGCGGGACGCCCTCCAGACGTACTGCATCATCGAGCGGTTCCTCTGGGAAGTCCTCGAAGTCGAGGAGTTCCGCACGGAAGCCAAACAACTCGAAAGCGTCATCGACGAGACGGTCGCAGAGCGACTCGACACCATTATCGACCGACAGGACTGCTGTCCGGACTGTTTCGACGCCGAAACCGACGCCTGCGAACTGCTGGACGTTGCGTTGGAGTCAGAGGCGGCGGATTAGTTTCACTTTCAATCCGGCTGGATTCGGTTTAATTTATCCTACCTACTCGGTCTGTCTGTGAGCCACGCGTGTCCGACTTGTGGGAAAGCATTGAGCACGAAACGAGGAATGCGCCAGCACCACACCAAAGTCCACGGAGACCCGCTCCCGAACCGGGAGTGCAAAGCATGTGGAACGGAGTTCTACGACGAGAAGGCACGGCGCGTCTTTTGTGATGGTTGTAATCCGAACGCCGGCGAACACAACGGCAACTGGAAGGATGCGAAGGAGACCACCACCTGTGAGGCATGCGGGACAGAATTCGCGTATTACCCATCCGACAAAAACGGCCATTTTTGCTCGAAATGTGTCGAAATGGAGGGGACGTTCGAGGGCACTCGCTTCTGGCGACGGGGCGAGCGAGTGGAGAGCGAATGCGATTACTGTGGCGAGATTCGTATGGTGCTGAAATCCGACGTAGAGCGCGGACAACAGCGATTCTGTAGTGAAGAGTGCCTTTCCGAGTGGATGTCTGAAAACTGGCGGGGGGAGAACCATCATCAATGGGAAGGTGGCACCGCGGATTACACTGGAAAATGGCGGTCAGTTAGACGAGAGGCGCTGAAACGAGACGACTACGAGTGCCAACGATGTGGAAAAACGAAAGAAGAGATGGGACGAAACCCTGATGTCCACCACCTGATTCCCGTTCGCTCGTTTGACGACCCACAAGATGCCCATCGTCTACTGAATCTCGTTTGTCTTTGTCGTCGGTGTCACGCCATCGTTGAGAACAACACCAAGTGAGTGGTGACTGAAAGAGTAACTCTATTGTACGGCCAGCGAATAGACGCGGGTGGAGTCCCGTGGTGTAGTGGCCAATCATATGGGCCTTTGGATAGATTTCTGACTTATGTCAGAATCTAGAAGATAGCCCATGACGGCAGTTCGAATCTGCCCGGGACTACTATACTATATCTTACACTTTATACGGTCCGACCACCAATCTATAACTCCTCTCCTTTCGGGAACCCAACACATGAACCCCGACCCCAACGAGCCGGTGATGGAGTGGCCCCTCGCCGTCGGCGACCCCGGTCGTGAGGTGTGGTACTCGCTGGTGAGCCCGCGGGACGCTTCGGTCGCCTTCTGGTATCGCTACACGCTGTTGTCGACCGAAAGCGGCCGACAGGAGGGTCGGCTGTGGGCGGCGCTGACCGACCGCGAGACGCCCGAGAACTCGACGTTCGTCTCGAAGGCGTTCGCCTTCGAGGAGGTCTGGCCCGACAGCGACCCCTTCGAGTTGACCATCGGTGACGGCGTCCTCACCTCTTCGTCGGCGACCGGCAGTGTCGATGAGGTGTCGTGGGACCTTGAATACGACCCCGACACCTACGCGTTCACGCCACTGCGGAGCGAGCGACTCACCGACGTGTTGTCGAAGACCATCGGGACGGGCAAACACTGGAGTCGGAACCAATCCGTGTTCATGTCCGGTGAGATTACGGTCGGCGACCGGACCATCGAACTCGAAGACGCGCCGGGCCATCAGGGGCACACGCTGTCGAGTGACCCTCCCGAGCAATGGACGTGGATGCAGTGTAACGACTTCACCGAAGACGAGACGGCCGTCCTGGAGGCGCTCCGACTTGACGACAACCTCTCGCTGTGTTTCCGCATCGACGGCGAGGTGTACCCACTCAATCGCGTGAAACACGTCGTCCCGTGGAGTCCCTCGGCGAACCGAACCCTCCACGACGAACCGGGTCACTGGCGGTTCCGCGGCGAGGGCGAAGGCATCGAACTACAGGCGACCGTTGAGGCCGACACCGACCACTGGCAGACGGTGTCGTACATGGCGCCGGACGACGCCCTCCGGTACAACGCACACTGCTCGCTGTCGGATGCGACACTCACCTACAGCCTCGACGGCGGCCCGGCGACGACGATAACGAGCGACGCCGCCCGCGCGGAGTGGGTCAGCACCGACCCACCAATCGAGGGCGAGTATCTCCCCGAGTGGGACTGACGGTCAGACGACTTTCAGCAGGCGGCGTTCGAACTTCCCGACGCGGACGCGCTGCCAGCCTCGCAACGCCTCGTCGAGTTCGGGGTCGCCCGTGTCGACCCGGAGGACGCCGATATCGTCGAGTTTCTGTTTGGAGGCGATGACTTCGATATCCGAGCGCTGGATAACTTCGGGGGAGATTTGGTCGTTGCCACGGCCGAAAATGAACCCCTGTCCGCCGATGGGGGAGACGACGATGACGTTGCGCTCGCCGAGGGAAGCGAGGATGTCCGACTCGCCGGCGTCGGTCGCGAGGACGCTGCCCTCACGCCACACGTCGACGCCCAGTGGCGACCCGTTGAACCCGAGTTCGGTCTTGACGGCGTCGACCGTAGAGCCGGGGCCGAGCACGTAGGTCGCGTCGTCGTCGCGGATGTCGCCGGCGACGGCGGCCGCCAGTGCTTCGACGGTACCGCCGCCGATTTGCTTCGAGGACTGTATCTCGTCGCCGACGGGGACTTCGACGAGCGCTTTCAGTTCGGTGTTCACGTCGCCGCCGCGGTAGGCGTCCTCGTCGATGTCGTTGACCTCGCGGGTTTCGGTTCGCTCGAAGGTGGTGGCGATGCGGCCGGCGGCCCGGGGAGTGACCGCGAACACCGACGAGTACACCTTCACGCCACCGGGGACGCCGAGCACCGGAACCTCACCGTCGATGTCTTCGAGGGCCTCGGCCACGTCGACGGCAGTCCCGTCGCCGCCGACGAACAATACGAGGTCGACGCCGGCCTCGACGAGTCGCCGAACGGCCTCGCGGGTGTCGGCCGAGGCGGTCTCGTCCGTTTCGGAGTCGCCGACGACGACGGGGTCGAACCCGGCGGCGACGGCCTCGTCTTCGCCCATCACACCGCCGTAGGTGTACAACTCGACCTCGACGGGCTGTTCGCGCAGGTGTTCCAGCGCCTGTCGAGCGCGGGTCGGTGCCCGCGGTTCGGCGCCGCGGCGGCGGGCCTCCTCGACCTTGTTGTCGGTACCTTTCAGCCCGACGCGGCCGCCCATCCCCGCGATTGGGTTGACCACGAGCCCGATGCGTCGCATACCGGAGCACGGGCCGCCCCGGCCAAAAACGACGCGGTCCGTCAACCCCACCGCTCGAAAGGGAATTTATTAAGAGCGGCCCCCGGCAACGAAACGGCATGTACATCCCACTGCAGGAGAACGTCAACGAACTCGCTATCAACGCCTCCGGCTGGCTCGTCTTCGCTGCCTGTCTGCTCATCACCGTCGGCTGGCTGTGGTATCTCTACCGATAATCAGGCCTCGACCGCGTCGGCTCGCTCCCGGAGCCACGCTTCGGCCGCTTCGATGGCTGCCTCGTCGGTACTCTCGATTTTCACCCGGACGAACTCGCCGGGATAGCTTCCGACTTTCACGCCGAAGCGCTCCTGTAACTCGTTGAATCGCTCGACGAGGGCGCTTTCGGGTTCGTCGACGATGACTTCGGTGACGTGGCGTCGCTCGCCTTCGAAGTCGTCTTTTATCGCCTCGAACATCGCTTTCATCTCCGTGGGAACGCCCGGCAGGACGTAGACGTTCTCGAGGACACAGCCGGGTGCGACGCCTTCGGGGTTGTGTATCGGCTCCGAACCGACCGGAAGGTCGGCCGTCCCCGCCGCGAGGTCCGCGGCGTGGTAACCGCCCTCGGCGTCGAGCCACTCGAGTGCCGCCTCGTTCGTCTCGACGCTCCGGCCGAAGGCGGCGGCGACGCCATCCATCGTCATGTCGTCGTGCGTCGGGCCGAGACCGCCCGTCGTGACGACGGCGTCGTACTCCGCTCGGTACTCGTTGACGACGCGTGCGATGTCGGCGATGCGGTCGGGGACGACCGTCGTCCGCTCGACGGTTACACCACGTTCGGTGAGTCGTTCGCCGAGCCACGCGGCGTTCGTGTTGACGGTGTCACCGGAGAGCAGTTCGTCGCCGACACACACCACAGCGATGTTCATACACGGCGTAGGTGAGCCACCCGGTAAACCTCAACGCATTCCCGGCGGTGGCCCGTCGCCGTCGTCGTCGTACTCGATGTCGATGCCCTCCTCCTGGCGGCGTTCCTTCGCTCGCTGTATCTGCAGGTAGTAGTAGACGCCGCCAACGAGGCCGATGAGGGTCCCGATGGCAGCCAGTCCGCCGAACAGCCAGATGTCGCGGTTGAGGTACCACCGCAGGACGAGCACCGAGCTATCGAGGTTCTCCCAGGTCAGGACGACGCGGTCGCCGACTTCGCGGCGGTCGTCGTTTTCGGGGCGAACCTGTGACAACAGCGGAATCGAGGCGTCCGTGTTCGGGGGCAGCGCGACCTCGTAACTGCCGTTGACGGGTGTTTCGACGGTTAGCTGTTTTCCGTTCCGGGGCGTCGTGAAGGCAAGTTGGCCCTCCTCGGCCGGCAACTCCACGATTGAGCGCTGTCGGGTGCTGTCGACTTCGAGTGTGTCGACGGTTTCACCGGTGTCTGTGCGGACGACATCGCCGTCGCTGGTGTAGCGCAACACCGTCCCGTTGGGGTAGCGGAACTGCAGGCCGCGTAGCTCCAAGGGCCGCTCGACCGCCAGCGCGTCGGTGGTGTACAACTCGATTTCGCCCTCGTCACCGACCGTCTTCCGTGAGACGTTGTAGACGGCGGTGTAGTTGTCGCGGTTGAGGACGAGTGAGGCGTCGTAGTCGGTGTCGTAGTCGTAGTTGGCATCGGCCGACAGCGCCTCGGGGTCGTCGACGTTGGCGCCGAAGATGGCCGTACAGCCGGATAATCCGAGGAAAAAGACGAGGGCGACGGCGGCGAGGAGGCGTCGGTTCATGGCTCAGTCGGTGACGACGACGAGTAACTCCGAGCGGAGGTGCGGGCCGATGTCGGAGAGCAGTCCCGGGCCGTCGGTTTCCTCACGGCAGATGATGCTCTGTTCGAGCAGACCGAGGCGCTCGACGGTGACGATGTCCTCGGCGTGGCCGGACCGGTTGACGGTCGCCCGAACCTCCGCACGCGTCGCGCTGTTGACGTTCACGCGGTCGGTTCCGCGCGTCCACTCGTACAGTCGGTCCCGCTCGTCGTCGGCGAGGCGGGCCGGTTCGTCCGCTTCGCCCTCGACGAACCGAAGCGGCATGTGCTGGACGAGGCCGAACCGCCTGCGAATCTGGTCGGGATTGCCCTGTCCCAAGCCGAGTTCGTCGGCCGGAATCCGGACCGGTTCGCCCGCATCGAGGATGAACCCTTCGTCATCCCACGATTCCAGCGTGCCGACGTACGTTTCGCCGGCGTCGCGGTGTGGCGTGACTGCACCCCACTCCTCGGCCAACAGGTTCCGTGCCACGGGTGCGTCCTCGCCGGTAATCGTCACCGACGGGAAGCCGTCGTCTCGAAGCCCGACGGTGAATTCGACGTCGAGGTCCGCGAGGTCGTTTTCGACGAGCGACGTCAGTGAATCCAACGACCGCTGCTTTGCATCGCCGCCGACGTACAGTTTCGTTGCGAGAACGACCATCGACTACGCTTCCGCCCCGTCGGTCCCTTCGTCTATGTGTAGTTCCTCGCGCAACTCCTCGATGCGTCGGTCCATCGCGTCGACGAGCCGCTGGTTGTCCATCGTCTCCAGTGGGCCGCCACAGTCGGGACATTCGAAGCCGAACTCCATTGCTTCGCCGAACTCGAAGCGGAGTTGGCAGTTGTTACAGAGGTAGAACTCGTTGTCCTGTTCGTAGCTGCGGCGCTCTTCGAGCGACTCCAACAGCCGGTGCATCTCCTCTTCGAGCTGTTCGGGGATGTTCTCGTACTCGAAGGTCCACAGATAGGTGAGCCACCCGGAGTCCTCGTCGCGGAGCCGGCGATACGTCGCGAGGTCGTTCTCGTAGAGAATGAACAGCGCCCGACGAACGTCGTTGAGCTCAAGGCCGAGCTCCTCGGCGAGTTCCTCGTCTGTCACCTCGCCGTCCGGCGGTGCGGCCGCGACCGGCATCCCCGTCGGCCCCACGAGTTCGTGGAGGTACTTCTGAATCACGGGGTCGTTCAACAGTTCGTCAAAAGCCATTGTGTAAACGTGCGCCAGCGAGTCGTTTAAAAGCTCCGCTCCCGGATTCTACTCCTCCTCGTCGACCGGCTCGACCTGCTTCCCCGTGGCCTTCGGAACGACTTCGTGGCTGGCGCCGACCCACTCGCGGTCGAGTTCCCGTCCCTCGAACAGTCGGTCGAGAAACACCGCCAGTCCGGCCACCTCCGAGTGGGGCTGGTTCGTCACGCCGACGTTGTAGTCGGCGGCCTCGTAGACGTCGAAGGAGACTTTCTCGGCGCCGACGACGACGAGAACCGGTCCCTCCTCGAAGTCGGCTCGAACGTCGGCCTCCACGTCCTGTACCGGCAGGCCGTACATCGTGAGGTGGACGACGATGCCGTCGAACTCCCGGAGGAGTTTCCGGTGGCTGTCGGTCAACTCCACCTCGAAGGGACCGCCGAAGCGGTCGGTGATGTCCGCGATGGTCTCGGCCGATTGCGAGGCGTCGCCCGAAATGACCACCCGGTCGGCGCCGAGCGCCCGCGCGGTGAGTCCGACGTGGGTGGTCATCCGGTTGTCCCGGCCCGGGCGGTGGCCGAGACGGAGGACGCACACCTCGTTTCCCTGTTGCATGCCCGTTGCTTTCCGGTCGACGGCTTAGGGGGTTTCGGAACGGCCGCTCTCGAAACCGACTTACGCTCGCCACTCCCAGCGCCGCCAATGAACCTCTCCGGCAAGCGGCTCTGTATCACCGGTGGCGCGGGTTTCGTCGGCTCACACCTCGCCGACCGTCTCGTCGCCGACAACGAAGTCGTCGTCGTCGACCGCCTTGGCAACGGCCGCCGCGAGTGGGTCCCCGACGACGCCGAGTTCGTCGAAGGCGACCTGCGTGAAGACTCGGTCGTCACCGAAGCCATCGACGAAGACACCGACGCCGTGTTTCACTTCGCCGCCGACAAGGCGGTCGACAGCGACGCCCCCAACGAACAGTTCCGGCTGAACACGGAGTTGACCGCGACCGTCCTCGAACGGATGCGGTCGGTCGGCTGCGAGCACGTCGCCTTCACGTCCTCCTCGACGGTGTACGGCGAGGCCCCGCGCCCGACGCCCGAGGACTACGCGCCGCTGGAGCCCATCAGCATGTACGGCGCCGCGAAGTTGGCCGAGGAGTCGTTGTTGTCGGTGTACGCCAACAGCCACGACTTTCAGGTGTGGAACTTCCGGTTCGCCAACATCGTCGGTCCACGGCTCCAACTCGGCGCGGTCATCCCCGACTTCATCCACAAACTCCGAGAGGACTCCTCCGAGTTAGAAATCCTCGGCGACGGGAGACAGGAGAAGTCCTACATGCACATCGACGACTGCATCGACGCGATGTGTTACGTCGTTAATAATGCCGACGCGGCGATGAACACCTACAACCTCGGAACGCGGACGACGACCTCGGTGCGCACCATCGCCGACATCGTCGCCGCGGAGATGGACCTCGACCCCGCCTACTCCTTTACCGGCGGCGACCGCGGGTGGGTCGGCGACGTGCCACGAATGAGACTCTCCGTCGAGAAACTCGCGGGCCTCGGATGGACCCCGGAGGGTTCGTCCGACGACGCCGTCCGGCGGGCGGTTCGAGAATTGCTTGCGGCCGACTTCGAGTAGCTACACCGAAAACGGGGTGCGCGCCGACACGTCATCCTCCAGGATTCGGAGCGTCGCCTCGGCGGTGTAGTCACCGGGCTTTGGGTCCGGCCATGTCTCCTCGAAGGTGGCCGCTTCGCCGGGCTGGAGGTCCGCCGAGGTGAGGACCTGTGCGAAGGCCTCGCCGTCGCTGTAGCGCCACACCTCCGTGTCGTCCTCGTAGACGGTGAAGTCGGCCCGACAGGCGTCCCGAAACGTCACTTCGAGCGGGGTGTTCCCGGGATTGACGACGGTGAACGTAAAGTGGACGCCGTCGCCGACGGTCACCTCCAGCGCCGCATCGAGCATGGACTCCATTCGTTCTCCTTCATAAAAGGGTTGTCACGAACCGCGAAGAAACGCCTAAAGCCGCGCCCGGACTACGTGGAGGCGTGCAAGTCGTCGGCTACGAGTCGGGTGCGGGCCGGGAGACAGCGGCCGCGCTGTTGGTCGCCACCGACGGCGTCGTCGAGCGGGAATCGCTGGAAGCGGGCCGGCAACTCCAGTGGTCCCTCGGGAAGCGCCGCTGTGCCGGTACCGTCGACGGAACCGACCACCTCGCCTGTGAGAACCCCACGGCGCCGTACTGTGAGGCCCACGACTCGACGTGGGTGTGTGCCCGCTGTACCGGCACGTGTCTGAAGGCAGAGATGGACTGCTATCAGAGGCATGCCGTCTACTTCGCGGCGTTCGCGCCGAAGACGTTCAAGGTCGGCGTGACGAAACTGCGCCGGCTTGAGACCCGCTTCCGCGAGCAGGGCGCCGACCGCGGTGCTCACCTCTACACCGTCGAAAACGGCCGTATCGCGCGGGAAATCGAGGCGGAACTCGCAGCCGACCTCCCGATTCCCGACGCCGTCCGCGTGCCGACGAAAATCGATGGGATGGGACGGACCGTCGACGAGGCCGCCTGGACCCGTCTGCTCTCGGAGTTCGACATACAGGGAACCTATGCCTTCGAGTACGGACTGGACCTCGAGGCCGCGCCGGTCCCCGAGACGCTCGCCTCGGGGACGGTTCTCGGGACGAAAGGCCGTGTACTCCTCCTCGAACGGGATGGGGGGACCTTCGCCGTCGACATGCGTGACCTCGTCGGCTACGAACTCCGGGAGGGTTCCTCCGCACGGCAGTTGCAGTCGAGTCTCGGCGCGTTCGGCTGAGTTCCGGCCACAGAAGACCTTTATCCAAGGCTCTGTCAGTCGTTTACATGCGAACTGATGCCCTCCTCGCCGGCGTTGCCATCGTCGCCCTCCTCGCGATGGTGGCTATCGCCGCGCTGGTCCCCGGGTTCGTCAGCGACCCGACGCCCGAACGGGACGCACCGCCAGCCCGATTGGATGTCTCCGAGACGACGCTCGCCGTCGGAGAGGTGACCGGAGAGACGGCGACGCTCGACGTGACCACGTACCTCTCCCACCGCGGCGGCCCCGCCGACAACGTGACCGTCGTCGTTCGCGCGACCGACGCCGACAGCGGCCTCGTCGCCGACACCGCCCGAACGGACCTCGGTTCGGTCGACGGCGAAACCGAACACGAGGCGCCCGTCTCGGTGACCGTCCCACGCGAAGGTGGCTACGAGATATCCGCGCTGTTGTACGTCGACGGCCAGCGGGTCGACGCCGCACGGGCGAGCGTCAGCGGCGTCTCGGCGCTGACGCCGCCGTACGCCGAAACCAGCGTCGCCTTCCATCGCTTCGCCGCCCAGCCGGCCGTCGAGTACACCATCCAATCCAGCGACGGCGAGACGACGACGCTCGACGTGACGAGCTATCTCACCAACGGCGGCGATGCTCCCGAATCGGGGCTCCGTCTCGTCGTCACCGCACGCCAGTCCGACTCGAACGTCGTCGCCGCACGCACCGAGACGACCGTCGGAGCCATCGAACCGGGTCGAACCGCGACGCCCAGCGTCGAGTTGTCGGTCCCGGAGAACTACAACTACTACCTCGATGTGACGCTGTGGCGCGACGGCGTGATTCTCGACTCGACGCGGTCGGTCGCGAACCTCGACCCCGAGGAGACACTCGCGGCCAACGAAACGCGCCGTCCAGTCGCCTTCGAAGCCAGCGACTTCGAGACGGGTGACGGTGGTGTTGGCCGTCCCGACCGGGAGTCACCGACAGCAGGAGAGGGCCAACCCGGATTCGGCCCGGTCGTCGCCATCGTTGCGCTATTCGGTTCGCTGTTCGCCGCCCGGAGGTGGTCGGTGTGAGCGACGACTCCGAAGGGGCCACCGGGGAGGATGCCTCGAAGGGTCCGAACGTCGACGTCCAGACGGTGCTCGCGTATCTGTCGTGGGGCGGACTCGTCGCGCTCGGCATCCTCGCGGTCGTCGCCGGTATCGGCCTCTACACGAGCCTCTCGGCGGTCATCGACGTGTGGGTCGCCGACCGCTTCCAGCCGTTCGCGCGAATCGGACTCAACTTCGCCGTACTGTGTGCTTCTATCGCCGGAATGGTCGCGCTGTTGCGCCGCGTCCGATAGCCGAGACCTGTGGACTTTTCTGCGGTGAGACGAAAGAGGGGGTCATGACGGACAACGACGACGCGTCCGACGAAGCAGAGGGCGGCGAGGAAGGCGGCGAGGAGAAGTCCTTCCGCGAGCGAGTCGAGGAGATTCGCCAACAGCGAGCCGAAGAGCGCGAAGGCGAGGGTGGCGAGGGCGAGGGCCTGAGCCGCGAGGAGAAACTCGAAGAGATGATGGGCGGCGGCGGTCCCGGCGGTGCCCCCGGCGGCATGGGCGGCGGTGGTGGCAGCCCCTTCGCACAGATGATGGGCGGCATGATGGGCGGCGGCGGTCCCGGCGGCGCCCCCGGCGGCATGGGCGGTGGCCCCGGCGGCCCCGGCGCCCGCGGCGAAAGCGAGGACAACGAAGAGCTCGTCCGCGAGGTCCGGAAGGTCCGCGACGAACTCCACGACATCCGACGCGAACTCGAGCGCGTCGCCGACGCACTCGACGACTGACTATCGAACCCCCAGTCGGCTGTTTTTTGTTTCAGCGTTGAGAGTTGAAGGTAGGGTGGGATATGTCGGACTTCGATATCGACGCGTCGACGGCGAAACTGTTGGAATCGCTTCCGGACCCCGTGTACATCTTCGGCCTCGATGGCCGGCTCCTGTGGTGGAACGACCGGGTCCGGGAGATGACGGGGTACGACGATGATGAACTATCCGGGATGGACGGCTTCGACCTCCTCCCGTCCGAGCAGCGCGTCGACGCGAAAGAGGCTCTCGGCGATTTCGAGTCGCTCCCGCCGGGCTATACGATGGAGTTCGACGTTCTAACGACGGACGGTAGACGAATCCCCCACGAGTTCAACAGCACCGTCCTGGAGGTTGCCGACGAGACGGTGGTCGTGAGCATCGCACGCGACATCTCGCTTCGACACGACCGGGAGGCTGCCCTCCGGCGACAGCGCGACGAACTCGACACGATGAACCGAATCAGCGAGACGGTTCACGGGGTCATTCGCGGTGTCGTCGACGCCGCGAGCCGGGAGGAAATCGAATCCACGGTGTGTGAACGACTCGCCGCCTCCGAACTGTATCGGGCGGTGTGGGTCGGACGGAACACGCCCGAAGAGACGGTCATCCCGGAGACCGGTATCGGCGTCGACGAGGACTTCGTCGACGCAATGGAGGAACTCAACGAGTTCGAGTGGACCCGGCCGGCACAGAAAGCGCTCGATACCGGCGAGTCACAGGCGACACAGAGGATTCCGGAGTTGCAGTTCCCTGACCCCGTTCGGGAGGTGGCCATCGAGCGCGGTATCGAATCCGGCGTCGCCGTTCCGTTGGTCCACCGGGGGAACGCCCTGGGCGTCCTCGTCGTGTACTCCTCGCGGTCGGAGGCGTTCAACGACCGCGAGCAGGCGGCGTTCCGACGCCTCGGAGAAATCGTCGGGTTCGCCATCAACGCCGTCCAGACCGAACGCCTGCTTCTCTCCGACAGCGCGACGCGACTCACCTTCCGCATCGAGAGTCCCGACGCGTTCCTCGCGTCCGTGTCGACGCTCGCTGACGGTCCCTGTCGACACGAGTGGAGTACGCCGGCGGGTGCCGACCGGTATCGCCATTACATCACGGTCTCGGGGCTCCCACCGGAGCGGGTCGAGGCGATTGCCGAGGAGACGCAGACGGTCGAATCCGCGGAGTACGTCGGCTCCAACGGTGACGATGGCGTCTTCGAGGTCGTGACGACCGACTCCCTCATCCGTCGACTGCTGGAGGCCGGCGCGTCGCCGGTCTCCCTCGTCGCTCGGGACGGAGAGACGACCTTCGTCGCGGAAGTTCCGGGTGATGCGGACCCTCGCCCGATAGTCGAGGCGGCCAAGGAGTTCTACGACGCCGAGTTGGTATCGAAACACGAGGTCGAACGGCCGGTTCGGACCGTCGAGGCGTACCAAGACGGCGTCGAGGACCGACTGACTGACAAACAGTTGGCGGCGCTCAGACACGCCTTCTTCGGCGGCTACTTCTCGTGGCCACGGGACGCCACCGCCGAGGATATCGCCGACACGATGGACATCAGTTCCCCGACGTTCCACTACCACCTCCGCCACGCACAGCAGGCGCTCGTCGAGGCGCTCCTCCAGCATCTAGAGGACTAGAAGAACCGTTCATACTGCAGTGGGTGCCAGACGTAGGTGGAGACCTCACTCGGGACTCGGCGGTGGGGGGTGGTCGCCGAGCCCGTCGCGGCCGCAAAAGACGGCCGTCGCCCTCTATCGAGGTCTTCGATTCGCCGGCGGTGGGGGATGGGGTGGGGATGCACTTTACCGCCGGCCCTGAACGTCTCCGTTTTGAGCCGCGGACGTCTCTCTCCGAGAAAGGTCTCGATGTCGTAACCGATTCGACTACAGGTAGCCGGCGTCGGCCAATCGTTCGACGCCCTCGCGGAGTCGCTCTTCGCTGGCCGCATACGAGAGTCGCGCGTAGCCGGGCGTTCCGAAGGCGCTCCCCGGAACGGTGGCAACGTGGGCCTCCTCGATGGCGCCCTCACACCACGCCTGGTCGTCGGAGTCGACCGGCAGCATCATGTAGAACGCGCCGTCCGGAACCGGGACGTCCTTGCCGTGTTCGGCGAAGAGGTCGACGAGCATGTCGCGGCGGTCCTCGAAGGCCTCGCGCATCTCGACGACGGCGTCGTCGGTGTTCTCCAGCGCCTCGATGCCCGCGTACTGGACGAAGTGCGTCGCACACGACACCGAGTGGCTGTGGAGTTTCGACGCCTGCTCGACGAGGGCTTCGGGCGCGGCGAGGTAGCCGAGTCGCCAGCCGGTCATCGAGTAGGCCTTCGAGAAGCCGTTGATGGTCACCGTGCGCTCGCCCATTCCGTTGAGGGAACCCAGCGAGGTCTGGTCGGTGTCGTAGGTGATGGCGTCGTAAATCTCGTCGGAGATGACGGTGATGTCGTGGTCGACGGCGAGGTCGCGGACGCCCTCAAGGGCGTCGTCGCCGAACACCGCCCCGGAGGGGTTCGACGGCGAGTTGACGACGAGCAGTTCGGTGTCGTCGGAGACCGTCGCCGCCAGTTCCTCGAGTGCCGGCGCCAACTGGAAGCCGTGCTTCGAGAGGTCGACACGGGAGATGTCGGCGCCGGCCATCTCCGCCATCGCTTCGTAACTCACCCACGCGGGGTCCAAGAGGACGACCTCATCGCCCTCCTCGATGAGCGCCTGAAACGTCTCGTACAGCGCCTGTTTGGCGCCGGGGGTGACGATGACTTCGTCGGTCGAATAGTCTAGGCCGTCGCCGTCGAGTTTCTCGACGATGGCTTCCTTCAGCGGGGGAATCCCGTTGGAAGGTGCGTAGCCGGTGTAACCGTCGTCGATGGCCTGCTTGCCCGCGTCGACGATGTTCGCCGGCGTCGGGAAGTCGGGCTCACCCACCGAGAGGTCGACGACGTCGACGCCGTCGGCTTCGAGTTGCGATGCGAGGTTGCTGATAGCGAGCGTTGCACTCGGTTCGACGCGCTCGAGGCGGTCTGCGAAATCCATTGTCATTGTAGTTCCTCTGCGAGTTCAATAGCGCTCCGGACGGTGGTCGCCCCGTATTCGATTCGCTCTTCGGCCTCCGCCTGGCTCATTCCGGGGCCGATAACGCCGAAGGCGACCGGTGTGTCCCGCTGTAGGGACACGTCGGTCAACCCCTGTGCGGCGGCGTCGGCGATGACCTGGTCGTGGTCGGTGTCGCCGGTGATGATGGCACCAAGGACGGCGACGGCGTCGATATCATCTCGGCGTGCCAGTCGGTCGGCGGCCAGCGGCGTGTCGTAGGCCCCTGGTACCTCGATAGTTTCGACGATGTCGGCACCGGCGTCGTCGGCGGCCGCCCGTCCGCGGTCCTCCATCTCGTGGGTAATCGGCCGCTCCTTGTTGAACTGCGCGACCACCAGCCCGAGCGCTACCATGTCTGTCGCTGGGGTAGGCCGCCTAAAAGAACTGCCGGAACGACCGTCGACTGCCGGGGTCGTTATACGAACCGTCGTGCCGAGTCGCGTCAGTCGTTCAACTGCAGTGCCATCATCACTTCGTCGACGAACTCCCCGTCGATGCGGTAGTGATCCCGGCGGATGGCTTCGGTGTTCCAGCCGTGTTCCTCGAGGAACTCGATGCCTGCTGCGTTCGTCGCCGGGATGCTGTTGTACACCTTATGGAAGCCGGCTTTCGAGGCCCACGACAGCGCCCGCTGTATCAGGTGACTGCCGATGTCCCGTCCCCGGTACTCCTCTAAGACGCCGAGGGTGAGTTCGCCGGTGTGGGCGAGTTTGTCGAGTTTGGGCGTCTCGACGGCACACCACCCGACGACCTCGTCGTTTATCGTGGCGACGAAGAACCGCTGGTCTTCGAGGTCATCGCGGACGAGTGCGCTGTCGCTCGATAGTTGCTCGGCTACGTCTTCGGCGACGATGTAGCGTTTCTCCTCAGCCACCTGCCGCATCACGCCGAGGATGCCGGAGATGTCCTCCTGTCTCGCCGGTCGGATGGTTACCTCCGTCCCGTCGATGTGGTGTGTCTCTTCGGTTCCGGCGTCCAACGCCGGCCGGAGCGTGCCGTCGTGTTCCTCCAGAATGCCGTCCCGTTTCATCACCGCGACCAGTTGTCGATACCGGTCGGGGTCGGTCAGAAGGTCCGACTCGATGAGGTCGTCATAGGTCACCTCGCCGCGTGAGTCGATAAACTCGTACAACTCTCTTCGGTCCCGGGTTTCGAACATGGGCCGTTCGCTCGACATGGTCCCGAAAGTATTGAACCCGGACCGACTTGAGTCTTGTTGCGTGTTACCACCCAACTATCTGTGGACCAGAAGGATTCTAATCCCCGGGCGTCTGGGTACCGGCGATGAACGTTCGTCGCGACAGAACGCTGCTCGCTGTTTTCGGTCTCACTGTCGTCTCGCTCGCCCTCCGTATCGCCTTCCTCGGCAGCCGCGTCGCCCACTGGGACGAGGGTCGAGTCGCCTACTGGATTGCTGACTACGCCGCCTCGGGGGTGACGTTCTACCGCCCCATCATCCACGGCCCGCTGTTGCATCTCGTCAACGCACCGCTGTTCGAGTTGCTCGGTGCGACCGACTTCGTGATGCGGCTGTTTCCCGCCTTGGTCGGCGGCCTCCTGCCGCTCGTCGCGCTGCTGTTCCGACACCGACTGCGTGATGAGACCGTCGTCTCGCTGGCGCTGTTGCTCGCGTTGAACCCCGTGTTGCTGTACTTCTCGCGGTTCATGCGGAGCGACATCCTCGCGGCCACCTTCTCGTTTCTCGCCTTCGCCTGCTTCGTCCGTGCGGTCGACTTCGACGACGGCCGCTATCTCTACGGGGCGACGTTTGCCCTCGCCATCGGTTTCGGTGCCAAGGAGAACGTGCTGGCGTACCTGCTGGCGTTCGTCGGCGCGACCGTCCTGCTTCTCCATCACCGACTGCTGTTTGCCCGGTTCAGCGAGCAGTCCCCGACGGCAGTTCTTCGGCAGTATCTCGCGTGGGCGCTCGGAAGCGTCGTCCGCCACGCTCGCTCCATCGCCGGCAGCGTCGCGCTGTTCCTCGTAACCGTCACGTACGTGTACGCACCGCGCGGTAGCCTCCCCTCACGGGGGCTGTACTACCGCTCCTGTAGTGGCTACGATGGTTACTTCGACGTGGGCGCTGCGCCGACGCTCTGGGAGGCGCTCGCGAACCCGCTCGAACTCCCGCATCTCGTCGCGTTCACGCTCGGGTCGACAGCCGAACTGTACGGCTGTCAGTGGATTACGCCCCGAGCCGACGACCCCAACCCCTACCTCGAATACCTTGGCGAGATGGCGCTCATCACCGCCGAGTCCTCGACTGCGCTCGTCGCACTGGCGCTGGTCGGTTTCGCCGTCACGCTGTACGCCGCCGACCGCCCCGACGACCTCGTTTCCTTTAGCTTCTACTGGGGGGCCGCCTCGCTCGTCGGTTACCCCTTCATCACCGACATCGGCGGCTCGGCGTGGCTCGTCGTCCACATCGTCCTGCCGCTTGCGATTCCGGCCGCCTACGGCCTCGGTTTGCTTTACCGATGGGGCCGGGACGCCCAACTCGACGACGACACCGTCAGCGTCGCCTTGGTCGTCCTCCTCGGCGTCGTCCTCGTCGGGTCGATGGCCTGGACGGGCTATGCGACGAGTTTCGCCGACCCGAAGTCCGACGACAACCCCCTCGTTCAGTACGCCCAACCCTCCGGCGACGTGAAACCGACGCTGACCGACATGCGTACGCTGGCCGACGAAAACGAGGGAACGGACGTGGTGCTGTACGGCGAACACCTCCACAACCCGACCGGCGACGAGGAGTTAGAGCGGCGGCCGACGTGTTCGAACTGGTTCAATTCGCTGCCGTTGCCGTGGTACTTCGAGGCTGGCGAAATGAACGTCGACTGTGCGCCCGACAACGGGACGCTCGAATCGGCGCTGGCGGAGAACCCGCCGGTCGTCATCGTCCACGCCGACGAACGCGGCGCCGTCGACGAGCGCATCGACGACCGCTACGAGGCTCGCGTCCACCTGATGCGGACCTTCGATACGCCGTTCGTCTTCTACGTCGACGAATCGCGACTGGAGTGACCGGTCGCTCCAGATAGCAACTTTCTCGGCCAGTGGCCGCCCGGAGGTACATATGAACCACACCACGCCAGCCGCGACGCTGGGCGTCGTCGGCGGCGGACAACTCGGACGAATGATGGGCGAGGCCGCCGGCCCGCTGGGCGTCGAGTTGGTCGTCTCGGACCCGACGCCGGACTGTCCGGCCGCGCCGGTCGTCCGCGAGCAAATCGTCGGCGACTTCGACGACTACGACGCGATTCGAGAACTCGCAGAGCGCGTCGACGTACTCACTTTCGAAATCGAACTCGCGGACCCCGACGAGATGCAGCGGGTCAGCGAGGAGACGGACACGCCGGTCCATCCCGACCCCGACACCTTGCGTACGATTCAGGACAAACTCGTCCAGAACCGAGCGCTCGCCGACGCCGGGATTCCGGTTCCCGAGTTCCGACAGGTCGACGACGCAGAGGACCTGCTGGCGGCCGGCGAGGAACTGGGTTGGCCGCTGATGTGTAAGGCCAGAGAGGGCGGCTACGACGGTCGCGGGAACATGCCAGCGGAAGGTCCCGAGGCGGCCGAAGAGGTTTTGGACGCCCTCGGCGGCCCCGCTCTGGCCGAGGAGATGGTCGACTTCGAGCGCGAACTCGCGGTGATGGGCGTGAAAGGGGCCGAGGAGGTCCGTGCCTATCCGGTTACCGAGACGATTCACGAAGAAGAGATTCTCCGAGAGACGGCGTCTCCGGCACGTACCGACCCCGAGACGAGGGAGCGCGCCCGCGAGGTTGCCTTCGAGGTACTGGAGACCCTCGACGGCCGCGGCGTCTACGGTATCGAGCTGTTCGAAGTCGACGGCGAGATACTCGTCAACGAAATCGCTCCCCGGCCGCACAACTCCGGGCACTGGACCATCGAGGGCGCACGCACCTCGCAGTTCGAACAGCACGTCCGAGCGGTGTTGGGGTGGCCTCTCGGGTCGGCCGAGCGCCGCGGCCCGAGCGTGACGACGAACCTGCTCGGCGACGTCGACGAACCCGAAAGCGCGACCCTGTCGGGAACCGATTCGGTCCTCGAATCGCCGAAAGCGTCGCTACACTGGTACGGGAAACGCGAGGTCCGGCCGCTCCGGAAGATGGGCCACGTCACGTTGGTCGACGACGAGGCGATGGACTGTTCGGCGCTGCTGGAAGAAACGCGAGAACTGCGCGACGGGCTGACCTTCGAGTAGTCAGGCCCAGTCGCCGGCGGCGGCGCGGTCGACGGCGGCGTCGGCGTCGACGAACCCGCGGCCGGTCTCGTAGGGGTCGAAGCCGATGTCGTCGGCGGTGGCCTCGATGGTTTTGATGACTTCGAGAGCGTCGGGCGTGCCGCTTGCGGCCTCCAGCATGAGCGCGGCGACGCCGGAGACGACCGGACACGCCATCGACGTGCCCGAAATCGCGGCGTAGAACGGGTCGGTGTCGGGCGAAGTCGCCTGCAGGATGTCGGTCGGCGACATCGTGCTGTTGATTTGGTTGCCGGGGGCGGCGACGCCGGGGCGGTAGATGCCCGTCTCGTCCTCGAGAGCGGCCGAGCGGTCGTGTTTTCCGCCGGGTCGCCCGCGCGAAGAGAAGTCCATCAGCGCCTTGTCGTCGTTCGTCGCGGCGACGCCGAGCACCCACGGCGCCTTCGCGTAGTCGTTCAGCGTGTTCGAACTCGGGCCGTCGTTGCCGGCGGCGAAGACACAGACGACATTCTCTTCGAACGTCGCTGTCTCGGTGGCGACGTTCAGCGGCGCATTCGGGTCGAAATCAGCGCCCGAGGCCGCACCGTAGGAGTTCGAGACCACGTCGACGGCGGCGGCGTGATTCGCGAGCAGGTGGTCGAAGGCCGCGGCCGACTTCAACACGGAGACGGCCGCGCCGGTCGAATAGCCCGTCAGCGACGCACCGGGGGCCATCCCACTGTCGGTGTCGCCCCGTCCGGCGACGGTTCCCGAGCAGTGCGTCCCGTGGCCGAGTTCGTCGGTGTCGAGGTCGTGGGCCGGCACCCACAGCGTCGGCGACCCGAGGGGATTGCCTACCCACTGGTAGTTGTTCTCGACGGTCAAATCGGGGTGGAGAGCGTCGATACCGCTGTCGATGACGGCGACGTGAGTTCCAGACCCGTCGACGTTCCGACTCGACCGCGCGGCGTCCACGTCGGTCACGTCCGCGGCGTCGTCGTTGTAATACTCCAACTCGCGGTTGGCGGCGACGTAGCGAACGCCGTCGAGTTCGGCGACCGCCTCGATGACGAGTCCCGGCGCTCGGAAGTACACGAGCGGCAGCACCTCGAACGCTCGACTCTCGGCGTCGACATCGAGGCCAGTTATTGCGTCGGCGATTCCCTCGACCGCCGCCTCGGCGTCAAGTACGGCAATCCCGTCCTGTATCCCGCCGGTGAGGTCGAGGGTGTCGTCGATTCGAGTCGCGGTCGTCGCCGCCACGCTGCCGACTCCGACGATGCCGGCCGCCCCGACGATTCCAGCGCCTTTCAGAAACCTCCGTCTGCGATGCATTCCGATTGCATTCGGCGGCTCAACTGTCGTAATTTTACCGCCGTCGATGTGTGGCGGTTTTTGTGTTCTCGGTGGTCTGACAAATGAGGTTTGCCGGGGGCCGCTGTCAACCACAACGACAAAGCGCTACCCGTTCGGGAACACACCCATGACACGCTCTACGGAGGTTCAGGAAGTCATCGACCTGCTGGAGGCCGAAGCCGAGGCCGACCGCTCCGACGAGGAGACGCCCGACGTGGGCATCATCATGGGGTCTGATTCGGACCTCGACACCATGTACGGGGCCTACGAGGCCCTAACGGAACTCGGCTTCGAGGAAGTCACCGACTACGACGACCCGCCGGAATCGCGGTTCACCTTCGAGACGTTCGTCGTCTCCGCTCATCGGACGCCCGAACTGATGTACGTCTACGGCGAGACGGCCAAGGAGCGCGGACTCGATGTCATCATCGCCGGTGCGGGCGGGAAGTCCGCCGACCTCCCGAACATGACCGCCTCCATCGCCTACCCGATTCCGGTCGTCGGCGTCCCGGTCCAAGAGAAGTCCGTCGACTCGGTCATCGGGATGCCGACGGGCGCCCCAATCGTCGCTGTCGATGCGGGCAAGTCCTTCAACGCGGCGCTGTCGGCAGTCCAGACGCTCTCGCGTGCACACCCCGAACTCGAAGACCGACTGGAAGCGTATCACGACGACCTCCAAGACGGTGTCGGAGAGGTGTCTTTGGCGCTCCATCGCGACGGAACCGAGATGTTCCGCGCAAATCGACAGTGAGCCGGCCCCGCCGGCGGACAAATCAACTCTTATGTATCGGTGTTCCTAACCGTCATACGATACAGAAGCGATGAGCAATCCATGGATCGCCGTCGGGGCGCTGGCGTTGGTGGGAGTCGCGATACCCCTCTCGATGATCGGGATATCGAGTCTCCTCCGGCCGAGCGTGCCCGAACAAGGTAAACGCGCCACCTACGAATCCGGCGAGATTCCGACGGGCGATACGCGCATTCGGTTCAACATCCAGTACTACCTGGTCGCGCTGCTGTTCGTCGTCTTCGACATCGAGACGGTGCTCATCTTCCCGTGGGCACTGATTTACAGCGACGCAGTAGCCGAGTTCGGACTGACTCCGGTGTTGGGCCCGATGCTCGTCTTCCTCGCGATTCTCGTTATCGGACTCGGGTGGGCGTGGCGCAACGGTGCCGTTCGCTGGGTCAAGAGCGGACGTGCGGAAATCAAGAGTGAACTATGAGTAGCGAACAGGAAATCCACGACACAGTCTCGACGCAGGAAGCCCGGATGGGCGACGGCGTCGACAACCGGTTCAATTCGAAACTTCGGGAGGCCTTCGGCTCCTCGCCGTTCATCCTCACCAAGTTCGACAAGTTCATGAACTGGGTCCGGGGGTCGTCGATGTTCATGCTGCAGTTCGGTATTGCGTGCTGCAGCATCGAGATGATTCACACCTACGCCATCAAGCACGACCTCGACCGCTTCGGTGCGGGTGTGCCGCGGGCCTCCCCGCGACAGGCCGACGTGATTATCGTCCCGGGGACTATCGTCTCGAAGTTCGCCCCGCGGATGAAGCGCGTCTACGACCAGATGCCCGAACCGAAGTTCGTCGTCGGCATGGGGTCGTGTACCATCTCCGGCGGTCCGTTCCAGGAAGGGTACAACGTCATCAAGGGTGCAGAGGAGGTCATCCCGGTCGACATTCACGTCCCCGGCTGTCCGCCGCGTCCCGAGGCGCTCATCTACGGCATCGCCAAACTGCAGGAGCGAGTCGCAAACGGTGAGACCTCGCCGGTGACGGTCAAACCGTACGAACTCGAACAGTTCGGCGACCTCGAACGCGACGAGTTGGTACAGCACCTCGCAGACGAAATCGATGAGGAGGATCTCGTCATGCGGTACAACTGGGCGAATTCACCATGAGTCTGGAAGAACCAAAAGCCACGGACGTCGGTGAAGCGCCCGACGGAACCGTCGACTACGCCGAACTCGAGGCGCTGCTCGGCGACGCCGTCATCGGACGAGAAGAACACGTCAACGCGCCGGCGTTCGTCGTCCGTCCCGACGAGGTGCAGGAAGCTCTCGGTGCGCTCCGCGAGGAGGCGGGCTTCGACTACTGTTCGTGCGTCACTGCCCAGGAGTACGAGGACCGGTATGAGTCCATCTACCACCTGAAGAAGTACGACGACCCGACACAGGAGGTCGGCGTCGTCGTCCCCACGACGCGCGACGAACCGATTAGTCAGTCCGGCGAAGCGGTGTACCGAACGGCCGACTGGCACGAGCGGGAGGCCTACGACCTCGTCGGCATCGAGTACGCCGACCACCCCGACCTGCGCCGCATCCTGCTACCGGAGACCTGGCAAGGACACCCCCTCGGAAAGGACTACAACCCCGAGAAGCCGCAGGTCGTCCCGTTCCGAGAAAACGCCAATCCCCTAGAGCCGGACCAGCGCGGTGACGGGGCGGAGTCCGATACGATGTTCATCAACATCGGACCGCACCACCCCGCCACCCACGGTGTCCTGCACGTCGAGACGGTGCTCGACGGCGAGCAAATCGCCGACGTGGAACCCGATATCGGCTACCTCCACCGCTGTGAGGAGCAGATGTGCCAGCAGTCGACCTATCGGCACCAGATTATGCCGTACCCCGACCGCTGGGACTACGTCTCCGCCGGCATCCTCAACGAGTGGGCCTACGCCCGCGCGGCCGAGGACATGGCGGACATCGAGGTGCCGGAGTACGCACAGGTCATCCGGACGATGTCCGCGGAACTGTGCCGAATCGCGAGTCACATGCTCGCGCTGGGGACGTTCGCGCTGGACGTCTTCGGTGACTTCACGGCCGTCTTCCAATATGCCTTCCGCGACCGCGAGGTCGTCCAGGACATCCTCGAAGACCTCACCGGTCAGCGACTGATGTTCAACTACCTCCGTCTCGGCGGCGTCGCTTGGGACATTCCCGAACCCCGAGAGGAGTTCTTCGAGAAGGTCCGTGACTTCCTCGACGGGCTCCCGAAGAAGACCCAGGAGTATCACAACCTCATCACGTCGAACGAAATCTTCCAGCTCCGGTGTGTCAACACCGGCGAACTCCCGCCGGAGGTCGCAAAACAGTACGGCGCCACCGGTCCGGTCGCCCGTGGCTCCGGCGTCGACATCGACCTGCGCCGTGACGACCCCTACGGCTACTACGAGGAACTCGACTGGGACGTCATCACCGAGGACGGCTGTGACAACTACAGCCGCGTCCTCGTCCGGATGCGCGAAGTCGAGGAGTCCGCGAAAATCATCGAGCAGTGTGTCGACCTGCTCGAGGAGTGGCCCGAAGAGGAACGGACGATTCAGGCCAACGTCCCGCGGACGCTCAAGCCCGACCCCGACACCGAGATTTACCGCGGCGTCGAGGCCGCGAAGGGCGAACTCGGCATCTACATGCGCTCGGACGGCACCGACAAGCCCGCCCGGTTCAAGATTCGCAGTCCGTGCTTCTGTAACCTGCACACGCTGCGAGAGATGACCGAAGGCGAGTACATTCCGGACCTCATCGCGTCGCTGGGCAGCCTCGACATCGTCCTGGGTGAGGTGGACCGATGATTCCGGCCCAGACCCAGACGCCGCTGCCCGACATCATCGGCGACCTACTCGGGTTCGGCACCGAGATGGGTCCCGGCGAGACGTTCATCGCGTCGTTCATCGGCGCGGCGCTCGTCGGCACGCTGATGCTGACGATGACGGCACTGGCCGGCCCGTGGGCCAAGCGGAAGATTACCGCCGCATTCACGGACCGCTATGCGGTCAACCGCATCGGTCCCGCCGGATTGCTCATCATCGTCGCCGACGCGGTCCGACTGCTGTCGAAGGAACTCATCGTCCCCGAGGGCGTCGACCGCCCGGCGTGGGACCTCGCACCCATCGTCATCGCGAGTTCCGCACTGCTCGGTTTCGCCGTCATCCCGATGGGCAACGGCATCCACCTCGCGGACCCCGAAGCGGGACTGGTCTACGTCTTCGCCGTCGCCTCCATCGCCTCGGTCGGTCTGGTGATGGCCGGCTACGCGTCGAACAACAAGTTCTCGATGCTCGGCGGTCTGCGCGCGGTCGCACAGAACCTCGCCTACGAGATTCCGCTGGTGCTCATCGCGGCGTCGGTCGTCCTCTTTGCCGGCTCGCTTCAGATGAGCGAAATCGTCGCCGCACAGGCCGAGACGCTCGTCTCCCTCGGCGGCGTCGCGATTCCGTCGTGGTACGTCTTCGTCAACCCCTTCGCGTTCGTGCTGTTCATGGTCGCGAACCTCATGGAGGTTGGCCGCAACCCCTTCGACATCCCGGAGGCGCCGACCGAAATCGTCGCCGGCTACCAGACCGAGTACTCGAGTGCGTACTTCGTGCTCATCTACCTCGGTGAGTTCATCCACATCTTCCTCGGCGGCGCCATCATCGCGACGCTGTTCCTCGGTGGCCCCGCCGGCCCGGTGCTGCCGGGCATCCTGTGGTTCATCATCAAAATCTGGGCCGTCTTCCTGTTCACGCAGTGGGCGCGCTCGGCGCTGCCGCGACTCCGCATCGACCAGCTCATCGAGGTGGGCTGGAAGGGCATGCTCGTGCTCGCACTCGCGAACCTCGTCCTCACCGCCGTTATCGTGGGGGTGATTGCCTAACCATGATTGGAATGCTCAAATCGATGGCAACGACGATGAAACACGCCTTGGACGGCGAGAAGTTCACCGTCCAGTACCCCGAGGAGACCCCCGACGTGTCGCCGCGGTTCCGCGGCGTCCACAAGTTCTCCCAGGAGCGCTGCATCTGGTGTCGACAGTGTGAGAACGTCTGTCCGAACGACACCATCCAGATTATCACGGACGACCAGCGCAACGGCGAGGAGTACAACCTCCACATCGGCCAGTGTATCTACTGCCGACTGTGTGAGGAGGTCTGCCCCGTCGACGCCATTCTGCTCACCCAGAACTTCGAGTTCACGGGCGACACGAAGGACGACCTCGCCTACAACAAAGAGCAACTGAAGAACGTCCCGTGGTTCAAGGACATCGACCCCCTCGCCTCGCGTGAACCCGACCGCGGTGCGTGGATCGGCGAAGGCGAAGGGGAAGTGGATTACCAATAGAACCTTTTTGCACGGCGCGCTTCGCGCGCCGGCAAAAACGTTCATAAAAAAGACACATCGGGCCTCCCGTTGGTCGGCCCTCGGTCCCGCGCTCCCTACGGTCGCGCGGTAGAACCGCTCGGCGCGCGAAGCGCGCCTCGCGGATGCTCCTTTTGTCAAACGGTCGGTGATGGTGTTTCTACGCTGGAGGTGGCGAAATGTCTCACCAAACCCTACTCCATCTCATGCCTCTCGTTCGAGTACGTCCTCTACGAATACGGGGGCAGAACACGTGTGTTCGTCGTCGTACATGCTGGCAGTAATCGTCGCTGATTCCGGCGTGGCGTCTCGGAGTGCTTCGAACGTGAAATCAGGAGTGGAGAGTAGATTACCGCCCCGGCTGACCGACATTCGGCGGTTGACGATGACCGATTTCTCGTGTCCCTCTACGTCACTACAACAGAAGACGACCAGATTATCCGGGTCGTCGAGTCGGTCGCTGACGACATCGGACACGTTCCTGCCGGCGGCCTCGTCACACTCGTCTTCCAACGTACCACTCAAATTGGCGGGGTCTATCTCCACCGACCGCTCCAACGGTTCGGCCACGCCTCGCTTCGGTTCGTCGTGCCACTCGTCGGGGACGTGGCTGTCCGGGTCGAAGTCGGACGATTCCGAGGAGAAACAGCCGGCAAATCCGAGGGCGAGAGCGACTGAGAGTTCGCGCCGGGAGGGCATAGCGAAATGCTCCGCAGATACGGTGAAGTGTTTTGTGCCGATGCTCTGTTGTGCATAGAAACGAACTCGATACCTCCCGGAAATCGCGGCGCGTAATGTCAAAACTTACCACGAACCCACGATACCACTCGCTCGCCATGGAGAAAGTATCCATCGACGAGTTGGACAACGACCCGCGCGTCGCGGACGTACAGAAACACGCCACCGAACCGCTCGGGCTCTCGGATATGGCGCTGAACTACTACGAGTTGGCGCCGGGAGAGTCCTTCTCCGGCGGGATGCACACCCACATGGACCAAGAGGAGGTGTTCTACGTGATGGACGGGACGGCGACGTTCCAGACGCCGGACGAGGACTACGAGGTCGGCCCCGACGAGGTCGTCCGATTCGGTCCCGGCGAGTATCAAGAGGGTCGCAACGAGAGCGACGACCGGGTGCGCGCGCTGGCGCTCGGTGCGCCCAAGGGGATGGGGGAGACGCGCGCGAAGTTCCCGTGTGCCGAATGCGGCGCCGACTACCACGTCACCGAGGTCGACGAGTCGGGCGTGACGCTCACGTGTCCGGATTGTGGCAACGTCGTCGAGATGTAGACCGGCCCACGGCGACTCTTTTTATAGGACGGATATCGGAGAACCTCGTTCGCCCCTCGCGTGCGCGCTCGTACGGAGATACGTGGGCGGAAACGGAAATCTTCAAAGGGAACCCGACTGCAGAGGTAAACAATGGCTGTAGTACCGTATGAGACACTGGCGTTCCTGTTGTTCGCTCTGTTGACCGTCGGAGCGAGTCTGGGCGTCGTGTTGGTCCGTGACGTGTGGCACTCCGCGCTACTGTTGGGTGTAGCGTTGCTATCCGTCGCGGTCCACTACGTGATGTTACGCGCCGAGTTCCTTGCAGCGATGCAGGTGCTCGTGTACGTCGGTGGGGTGCTCATCCTGATCACCTTCGCCGTCATGTTGGTTCGTCGGGACCCCGCTCCCGAAGCCGAGGAGGTGGCACAATGACGACGCGCCCACAGCTCCACACCGAAACGAGCAAGGCCGCCGGCATCCTCGCCGTCGCCCTGTTCGGCTTCCTCGCAGCGGTGTTCCTCACCTCGGGGTTCGGCACCGCTACCGGGTTCGCCGAAGGGTCGATAACTCGCTCCATCGGCTATGCGATGTTCAACCTCGATGCCGGTGACTTCGCCAGCGAGGGCTTCCTCGTGTCGTTCATCACCATCGCAATCGTGTTGGACGCGGCACTGGACGGCGCCGTCATGCTCGCAAAGAGAGACGAGGAGGGTGATTCCTGATGGTGCTCGGAGCCGTTCCGGCCGAGTACTACCTCGTGCTGTCGGCCGCCGTCTTCTGTGTCGGCATCTTCGGCATCCTGACCCGTGAGAACGCGCTCATCTTCCTGATGAGCGTCGAGTTGATGCTCAACGCGGCGAACATCAACCTCATCGCGTTCGCGTTCTACTGGGGGAACCTCACCGGGCAGGTGTTCGGACTGTTCGTGATGGCGCTAGCCGCCGCCGAGGTCGCCATCGGCATCGGCATCATCCTCGTGTTGTACCGCAACTTCGATAGCGTCGACGTGACGGAAGCAACGACTCTCAAGTGGTAATTATGGCAGGAGTATTCGCATACGCGCCGGCTATCGCCGCGCTCCCGTTCGTGTCGTTCGTCGTCGCACTGTTGGCAGGCAAGTACATGCCGAAGAAGGGCGCCCTCGCGGGCATCATCGCGACCGCAGGGTCGCTCGGCCTCTCGATTGCCGTCCTCGTCACCGTCTTCCTCGGCGAGACGTACAACGAGACGCTGTACACGTTCGTCGGCGGCGACGTGCCGTTCGAGTTGACGTTCGGACTGCTTCTCGACCCGCTGTCGGCGGCGATGTTGGTCATCGTCTCGCTCATCGCCTTCCTCGTTCACGTCTTCTCGCTCGGCTACATGAACGACGAGGGCGAGACGGGGCTGCCACGGTACTACGCTAGCCTCGGTCTGTTCACCGCGAGCATGCTCGCCTTCGTCTTCTCGGATAACCTGCTGATGGCGTTCATGTTCTTCGAGCTGGTGGGGCTGTGTTCGTACCTCCTCATCGGCTTCTGGTTCCGCCGTGCGGGCCCGCCGTCGGCGGCCAAGAAGGCGTTCCTCGTCACCCGATTCGGTGACTACTTCTTCCTCGTCGGCGTCGTCGGCGTCCTGACGACGTTCGGCACCGCACAGTTCGCCGGCGAAGAGGGCTTCCCGGCGCTGGCAGAGACGGTCCTGAACCCCGAAACGACGGCCCAAGCGGTCAACACCTTCGGCTTCGAGCCGGCGACGTGGTTCGCGATTCTCGGTCTACTCGTGTTGGGCGGCGTGATGGGCAAATCCGCCCAGTTCCCGTTCCACACGTGGCTGCCGGACGCCATGGAGGGTCCGACCCCCGTCTCGGCTTTGATTCACGCCGCGACGATGGTCGCCGCCGGCGTCTTCCTCGTCGCACGGATGTACGGCTTCTACGCGCTGCTCCCGACGGTGCTCGCGGTCATCGCCTTCGTCGGCGGTTTCACGGCGCTGTTCGCGGCGACGATGGGCGTCGTCAAGAACGAAATCAAGCAGGTGCTGGCGTACTCGACGATTAGCCAGTACGGCTACATCATGCTCGCACTCGGGACCGGCGGCTACGTCGCCGCGTTCTTCCACCTGACGACCCACGCGGTGTTCAAGGCGCTGCTGTTCCTCGGCGCCGGGTCGGTCATCATCGCGATGCACCACAACGAGAACATGTGGGACATGGGCGGCCTCAAAGACCACATGCGCGTGACGTACCTCGCGTTCCTCTCGGGGTCGCTGGCGCTGGCTGGCATCTTCCCGTTCTCGGGCTTCTGGTCGAAAGACGAGGTGCTGTACGAGGCGCTCGTCCACGGCCTCGGCGGCAGTCCCCTGTTGCTCGGTGCCTACGCGATGGGGCTGGCAGCCGTCTTCCTGACGGGCTTTTACACCATCCGGATGGTGCTTCTCACCTTCCACGGTGAGGCCCGCTCCGATACCGCCGAAGACCCCCACGGCGTCCGCTGGAACGTCAAGCTCCCGCTGGCCGTGCTGGGCGTTCTCGCGGCGGTCATCGGCTTCCTGAACCCGCTGCCGATTCAGAAACTCACCGGACTGGAGGTCGACTTCCTCCATCAGTTCCTCGATTCCGGCCCCGAGGCGCTGTTGACGAGCTCACACCACTACGGCGACCTCACACACGACTACGCCGGCTACTCGGTCGGCACCATCGGTGGCGGCGAGACGGTGACGATGCTCGCCGGCGCCGGCGTCAGTCTCGGCTTGGCGCTGTTGGGTGCGGGACTCGCCTTCGCGCTGTATCGTGGGGCAGAACCGACTCGACACACCGAGAAACTCGGCGGTCTGCAGACGCTGCTCATGCACAACTACTACCAAGACGAATACCAGGTGTGGCTCGCCGAAGGCCTCACGCTGCGGCTCTCGGGAGCCGCCGACACCTTCGACCAGGGCGTCATCGACGGCGTCGTCAACGGCGTCTCCAGCGTGAGTCTGTTCTCCGGCGACCGCCTGCGTCGGCTCCAGACGGGTATCGTGACCAACTACGCGGCGCTCATCGTTCTCTGCCTGTTGGTGCTTCTGGGTGCCTTCGCGGCGCTTGGGGGGTGGTTCTAGATGCTGATAGAAGCCCTCATCGCGCTGTGTCTCGTTGGTGCGGCGGTCGTCTTCCTCGCACCCAACCGATTCGCGCACAAACTCGCGGTCGGATTCAGCCTCCCGCCGCTGGTCATCTCGCTGTACATGTACTTCGCCTTCGATGGCAGCGGTAACGCCTTACTCGGCGGCGATATCGCCTACGAGACGTTCACCCAGTGGCTCCAGTTGGGCTCCTACACGGTCAACTACCACATGGGACTGGACGGCATCTCGCTGCCGCTGGTCGTCCTCTCGACGATTCTGACGACGCTGGCCATCCTGAGCGCGTGGACGCCCATCGACGAACGGCAGAGTCAGTTCTACGGACTGATGTTGTTCCTCGAAGCCAGCCTCATCGGCGTCTTCGGGGCGCTCGATTTCCTGCTCTGGTTCGTCTTCTGGGAGGCCGTTCTCATCCCGATGTACTTCCTCATCGGCATCTGGGGCGGTCCGCGCCGGAAGTACGCCGCTATCAAGTTCTTCGTCTACACCAACATCGCGTCCATCGTGATGTTCATCGGCTACTTCGCGCTGGTGTTCGGACTGGGCGATTCGGTGTCCTCGACGGGACTACCCGAAATCGCACAGGCGTTGCGGGCCGGCCAACTCGGTAGCCTCGGCATCATCGGCCCGGACGCACTCGCGTTGGGTGCGTTCGTGGCGATGTTCCTCGGGTTTGCGGTGAAGGTGCCGGTCGTCCCGTTCCACACGTGGCTGCCGGACGCCCACGTCGAGGCGCCGACCCCGGCGTCGGTGATGTTGGCTGGCGTCCTGCTGAAGATGGGGACCTACGCCCTGCTCCGGTTCAACTTCACGATGCTGCCCGGACAGGCCGAGATACTGGCGATTCCCATCGCCGTCATCGCGGTCATCTCCATCATCTACGGTGCCCTGCTCGCGTTGGCACAGTCGGACCTCAAGCGCATCGTCGCTTACTCGTCGGTGTCCTCGATGGGCTACGTCATCCTGGGTCTCATCGCCTACACCGTCTACGGCGTCGGTGGGGCAACGTTCCAGATGGTCGCCCACGGCCTCATCTCGGGGCTGCTGTTCATGACGGTCGGCGTCATCTACAACACGACCCACACGCGGATGGTCGGCGACATGGCCGGGATGGCCGAGAAGATGCCCGTCACCGCGGGCGTGTTCGTCGCCGGTGCCTTCGCCTACATGGGCCTGCCGCTGATGGCCGGCTTCGCCGCCGAGCTGTTCATCTTCCTCGGCGCCTTCGAATCAACGGTGCTCCCGTACGCACCGCTGTTCACGGCAGTTGCGATGTTCGGCATCGTCATCGTCGCCGGCTACCTGCTGTGGGCGATGCAGCGGTCGCTGTTCGGTCCGTTCCGGCTCGAAACCGACTACGAAATCGGGCCGGCGGCCCTTCACGACGTGGTGCCGCTCGTGACGCTCGTACTGCTCATCATCCTGCTCGGCTCGGCACCGATGGTGTTCTTCGAGTCGATTCAGGACGCAACGCTTGACATCGTCGCTACCCTCGGAGGTGGTATCTGATGGAACACGTCAGTAATTGGCTCCTGTTGGCACCCGCTGGGGCGTTCGTCGTCTCGGCGATGCTGTTGTTCGTCATCGACTCGTTCGACCCCGAGAGCAAACACGACACGCTGCTCGCGGCGGTCACGACGGCCGGTGCGACCGTCGCGATGGTCGTCTCGGCGGCCCTGCTGCTGTCGGGTGTGGCCGACCCCGGTGTCGAACTGTTCGGCGGTCAACTCGTCGTCGACGGGATGAGCCTCATCTTCACGTTCATCTTCGGGAGCGTGACCGCACTGGTCGGGCTGGCCTCGGCGGACTACATCGAGGACCTCCCGCACAAAGCCGAGTACTACCTGCTCGTCCTGCTTGCGGCGACGGGGATGTCGCTGATGGCCTCCGCCAACAGCCTCGCCGTCGTGTTCGTCGCCTTGGAGCTGGCCTCGCTGCCGTCGTACGCGTTGGTGGCGTACCTGAAGACGAACCGCGGTTCCGTCGAGGCTGCGCTGAAGTACTTCCTCGTCGGCGCGCTGTCGTCGTCGATACTCGCCTACGGTATCTCGCTGGTGTACGCCGCGACCGGGAGCCTGCTGTTGCCCGATGTCGCCGCGGCCGCAGGCGAGGCGACCGACCTCTACGCCGGCGTCTTCGGCGTCGGCATCCTGATGGTGCTGGCTGGCTTCGCGTTCAAGACCGCCTCCGTCCCGTTCCACTTCTGGGCGCCGGAGGCCTACGAGGGCGCGCCCGCCCCGATTTCGGCGTTCCTGTCGTCGGCTTCGAAAGCCGCTGGGTTCGTCGTCGCGTTCCGCGTGTTCGTCGTTGCCTTCCCCATCGACACGGTGGCGGCAAGCGTCGACTGGGTGCTCGCATTCCAGGTCCTCGCGGTCGTGACGATGACGCTCGGTAACTTCGCTGCCGCGACACAGGAGAACGTCAAGCGGATGCTCGCGTACTCGAGTATCGGCCACGCCGGCTACGTCCTCATCGCGCTGGCGGCGTTCTCGCCGGGGACCGAGGGACTCGTCCTCGGCTCGGGGATGATTCACCTGCTCGTCTACGGCTTCATGAACACGGGCGCGTTCCTGTTCATCGCCCTCGCGGAGTACTGGGATGTCGGCCGCACCTTCCGTGACTACAACGGACTCGCAAAGGAGGCACCGGTGGCGTGTGTCGCCATGACCGTGTTCATGTTCTCGCTTGCGGGACTGCCGGTCGGCGGGGGCTTTATCTCGAAGTACTACCTCTTCGCCGGCGCGGTCGGTGCCGGATTCTGGTGGCTCGCGTTGGTCGGTGCCGTCAACAGCGCCTTGAGCCTGTTCTACTACAGCCGGGTCGTCAAGGCGATGTGGATTGACGAACCCGACGAACCGCGCGATATCGAGGGGTACCCCACGGCGCTGTACGCCGCGGTCGTCACGGCCGCCGTCGTGACCGTGGTGTTGCTGCCCGGTATCCTCATCTTCGACAACGCGGCCTTCGACGCCGCGGCCGCGCTCCTGTAACTCGGGTCGCTCTTTTTCGCGGTCGTCCCAGCACGCTTTAGACCGTTGGCTACCCAGCACCGATATGGACCGGCTGGTGTTGGGGTGTGGCTCGGTCGGGCTATCACTCGTCGAACGACTGCTCGACCGGGCAGGGTCGCTTTTGGTGTTGGTCGCCGACGAGCGCCGCGCGAAGACGCTCCGTGATGGGGGCATCGACGCCCGAGACGTCGATGCAACCGACGCGGACGCGGTTCGGACCGTCGCGGGCGCAGTTGAGTCGGTAATCGTCGCGCCCGACGACCCCGAGCAGACCCGGAACTTCGTCGGTGTCGCTCGGGCTGCCTACCCGGAGGCGTTCGTTCTCGCGTGTGTCGGCCCCAACGCAACCGACGACGCTACCGACGCCATCGAGGCGCGTGCCGACCGAGTCGTGACGTTCACCGACCCGACGACGGAGTTCCTCTTCGACCGTGCCGGCGATGAGGGTATCAGGACACGCCGACTCCAGCGCGTTCTCCGGAACATCGACGGCACGCTCGCGGTCGTCGCCCACGACAACCCCGACCCCGACGCCATCGCGTCGGCGGTGGGTCTCAAGCGAATCGCGGAGGCCGCCGGCACCGACGCCGAAGCGTGTTACTACGGCAACATCAACCACCAGGAGAACCGAGCGCTCGTGAACCTCCTCGAGTACGACCTTCGGAACCTCACGCCGGAGTCGGACCTCTCGGAGTTCGACGGCTTCGCGCTGGTCGACCACTCCCGACCCGGTGTCAACGACGGCCTTCCCGAGGACACCGACATCGACATCGTCGTCGACCACCATCCGCCGCGGGCGCCCATCGAGGCGCGGTTCGTCGACTTACGAAGCGACGTTGGCTCGACGAGTACGCTGATACTCGGCTATCTCGACCATCTCGACATCGACCCCGACGCGGCGCTCGCCACGGGATTGCTGTACGGCGTCCGGACCGACACGAAGGCGTTCAGTCGCGAAGTGGCCGAAGCGGATTTCGAGGCCGCCGCCCACCTCGTCGAGTTCGTCGACGGAAGCGCCATCCAACGCATCGAATCGCCGAGTACGACCGGCGAAACGTTGGACATCATCGCCAACGCCATCGTCAATCGACGACGGCAGAAAGACGTTCTCACGTCCTGCGTGGGCAAACTCGCTGACAGGGACGCATTACCACAGGCTGCGGACAAACTGCTTGAGATGAACGGTGTCTCGACGACGCTCGTCTTCGGCTACACCGACGAGATGGTGTTCGTTTCGGCACGCTCCAGGGACGACAATATCGACCTCGGGGAAGTGCTTCGCAACGCTTTCAGCCAAATCGGTAGCGCGGGAGGCCACGCGGAGATGGCCGGCGCACAGATTCCCGTCGGCATGCTGTTGGAGGAAAGCGACGAGGCCGATCGCGGCGACGTCATCGAGGAGACCATCTCCGAGCGGTTCTTCGAGACGCTCGGTATCTCGCTGAACCGCGCGGCGGCGTCCGTGTACGCTGACTTCATCGGTGTCGACGGATTTGAGTGAGGTTTTTGCGTCGTCGCGCCCACACTCCGGGTAATGGCCGATGACCCCGAAAACACGCTGTATCAGGACAAGCCGCGAGTCAAAGACTACATGACTCGCGACGTGGCGACGGTCTCCCCCGACGATACGGTGCTCGAGGTGTCGAAACGAATCGCCGACAGCGACGCACACAGCGGCTTTCCGGTGTGTGACGGACGGCACGTCGAGGGATTCATCAGCGCCCGTGACCTGCTGTTGGCCGAGGATTCCGAACCGATTTTCAAGGTGATGACCCAGGACATCATTGTCGCACATCCGGAGATGAAGATTACCGACGCCGCACGCGTCATCCTCCGGTCGGGCATCCAGCGGCTTCCGGTCGTCGACGACGCCGGCAACCTCGTCGGCATCATCTCGAATGCGGATGTAATCCGCTCCCAAATCGAGCGTGCGACGCCGGAGAAGGTCGGCAAACTCCAGCAGACGCTGGAAAGCATCCACGGCGTCGGCACGAGCGAGGAGCGCCGAACCGTGAAACTCGCCGACTTGACGCCGACACAGACGAAAGTGTACACCGACGAACTCGAGGGCCGGTCGTATGAACTGGAAAACGGACTGGCCGAACCGCTCGTGGTCATCGACAACGGCGGGAAACTGCTTCTCGCCGATGGCCACCACCGGGTGAAGGCCGCCGACCGCCTCGACATCGAGGAGATGGACGCCTACGTCATCGTGTTGGACGAACGCGTCAGTCTCGGAATGGCCGAAACCGCACGGAAGTCGAACCTGAACTCCATCTCCGACATCCAGGAGGTCGATTACGCACACCACCCCCTCGTCGAGACGACGAAGCGACTACAGGAACCGGAGTAACCCGACGACCCCCGTTCCGACGCCAACCTTCATACTTGCGCCTACCGAAACAGGTGTATGTTCGACGAGGAGGATTTAGCGGAGATACGCGCCGAGCGTGAGCGCTGGGAATCCGAGACGCTTGAGCCGTTCTTGGAGAAGGGAGAGCGGAAAGACGAGTTCGTCACCGTCTCCAACCACGAGGTCGACCGACTGTACACCCCCGAGGACGTCGCGGACATCGACTACGACGAGGACCTCGGCTACCCGGGCGAACCGCCGTACACCCGAGGGCCATACCCGACGATGTACCGTGGTCGGACGTGGACGATGCGGCAGTTCGCCGGTTTCGGGACGGCCGAGGAGACCAACGAGCGGTTCCACTACCTCATCGACGAGGGCCAGACGGGCCTGTCGACGGCCTTCGACATGCCGACGCTGATGGGTATCGATTCGGACCACCCGATGAGCGAGGGAGAGGTCGGAAAGGAGGGCGTCGCCGTCGACACGCTTCGGGACATGGAGGTGCTGTTCGACGGCATCGACATCAGCGAAATCTCGACGAGTTTCACCATCAACCCCAGTGCGGCCGTTATCTACGCGATGTACATCGCGTTGGCCGACCAGCAGGGCGTCCCGCGTAAAGAGGTGCGAGGCACCCTCCAGAACGACATGCTCAAGGAGTTCATCGCACAGAAGGAGTGGGTCATCCCGCCGGAGCCGTCGCTGGACGTCGTCACCGACACCGTCGAGTTCGCCGTCGAGGAGACGCCGAAGTTCCACCCGATTTCGGTGTCGGGGTATCACATCCGCGAGGCGGGGTCGACCGCCGCCCAAGAGGCGGCGTTCACTCTCGCGGACGGCTTCGCCTACGTCGAAGACTGTCTGGACCGCGGCCTCGAAATCGACGAATTCGCGCCGCTGCTGTCGTTTTTCTTCAACTCACACAACTCTATCTTCGAGGAAGTCGCGAAGTTCCGCGCCTCCCGCCGCGTGTACGCCCGCGTGATGGCGGAGTGGTACGGGGCCGAGGCCGACGAGTCCAAGCGCCTGAAGTTCCACACCCAGACCGCGGGGCAATCGCTGACGGCCCAACAGCCGCTGAACAACGTCGTTCGAACGACGATTCAGGCACTGGCGGGCGTTTTGGGCGGCACCCAGTCGCTGCACACCAACAGCTACGACGAGGCACTCGCCTTGCCGAGCGAGGAGGCCGTCCGGGTGGCGCTGCGGACCCAGCAAATTATCGCCGAGGAGTCGGGTGCCGCCGACATCGTCGACCCGATGGGCGGCAGTTTCGCCATCGAGACACTCACCGACGAGATGGAGGCCGAAATCATGGAGTACATCGAGGAGATACGCGACATCGGCGAGGGGTCCGTACGCGATGGCGTCCTCGAGGGTATCGAGCAGGGCTATTTCCACCGCGAGATTCAGGACGCCTCCTACGAGTACCAGAAACGCGTCGACGCTGGCGAGGAAGTCGTCGTCGGCGTCAATCAGTACACCATCGACGAGGAACCGGACCCCGACATCCTGAAAATCGACCCCGAAACGCGGGACCGGCAACTCGACCGACTGGCGCGCACCAAAGAAGAACGCGACGACGCCGAGGTCGAGGAGACGCTCGAGGCACTCTCCGATGCCATCGACGACGGCGAGAACGTGATGCCCTACATCATCGATGCGGTGAAGGCCTACGTGACGATGGGCGAGATTATGGAGGTCTTCGAGGAGCACTACGGCGCCTACCAGGAGAAAATCGGCCTCGCCTGAGCGGGAATCGAGACGCCGAATCCCGCTGTGTGGGACAGTTACCGAACAATTAACGTTCGACTCGTTGTAAGGAGTTGTGTATGCACAAGCCACTGCTGGTGACGGACTTCCTCGACCGTGCACGGAACCACTACGCCGACGAGGAGGCGGTGGTCGCGACGACCGGCGAACGCTACAGCTACGCCGAATTGGGCGACCGCGCCGACCGGTTTTCGGCCGCACTGCAGGCCCGCGGCGTCGAGAAGGGCGACCGCGTCGCCGTCCTCGACCCGAACACCCACTTCCATCTGGAGGCGGCCTACGGGTCGATGCAAATCGGGGCGGTCCACACGCCGTTGAACTACCGACTCACCCCGTCCGACTTCGAGTACATCCTCGAAGACGCCGGTGTGAAAGCGGTGTTCGCCGACTACGAGTACGCCGAGAAAATCGAGGCGATTCGAGACGACGTATCGACCGAGTTGTTCGTCACGAACGACCCCGACGCCGTCGACGGTGACTGGGACGACTTCGAGTCGTGGCTCGACAACGACGGCGCGTTCGACCGCCCGGAGATGGACGAAGACGAGGTCATCACCATCAACTACACCTCGGGGACGACGGGTGACCCGAAGGGCGTGATGCGAACGCACCGCTCGGAGACGATTCACGCCCACCTGATAACTATCCATCAGGAACTCACCGACGACGACATCTACCTGTGGACGCTGCCGATGTTCCACGTCAACGGCTGGGGGCACATCTACGCCGTCACGGGCATCGGTGCGAAACACGTCTGTACGCGCGGCGTCGACGCCGGCGGCATCTTCGACGCCATCACGACCGAGGACGTGTCGTATCTGTGTGCGGCACCGACTGTCCTCAACCAACTGATGAGCTATTACGAGGAAAACGACCCCGCGACGACCGGCGAAAACGACGTTCGGGTCGCGACTGCCGGCAGCGCGCCGCCGGAGGCCACCATCCGGACCGTCGAAGACGATTTCGGCTGGTATCTCAAACACGTCTACGGCGCGACCGAGACGGGGCCGCTCATCACCACCTCCGACGCCCGGCGGCTGTTCGACGACGACTCCGCCGACCGATTCGCGGTGAAGAAGAAACAGGGTATCGGCTATCTCGGCACCGAAGTCCGCGTCGTCGACGAGGACGGCAACGACGTGGCACGCGACGGCAACTCCATCGGCGAAATCGTCGTTCGAGGGAATCAGGTGATGGAGGGCTACTGGGAGAACCCCGAGGCGACCGAGGAGGCCTTTTCCGACCGCATCGAGGGGTACTACCACATGGGTGACCTCGCCACCATCGACGAACACGGGATGATTTCGATTCAGGACCGCAAGAAGGACATCATCATCTCAGGCGGCGAGAACATCTCCAGCATCGAACTGGAGGACACGCTGTTCGAACACGAGGCCGTCGACGACGTGGCCGTCATCCCCTCGCCGAGCGACGAGTGGGGCGAGACGCCGAAGGCGTTCGTCGTTCCGGCCAACGGCGACCCCGAGAACCCCGGTATCACCAGCGACGAACTCGTCGCGTTCACTCGCGAACACCTCGCGAGTTACAAGACGGTCCGTCGAATCGAGTTCGTCGAGGAACTCCCGACGACGGCGACCGGAAAGGTACAGAAGTACGAACTGCGGACCGAGGAGTGGGACGACGAAGACCGGATGGTCGGACAGGGATAACGCTACCTTACTCCGACCCGAGTTGCCCGGCGACGACCACGGGCTGGTCGGCGTGCAACAGCACTTCCTGCGCACCGGGTTTCAACTGCCGTTTTCCGGCCGGCGAGCGGCGCCGACCACCGATACAGAGCAGGTCAGCATCCAGCGTCGCGGCCCCCTCGACCAGTCCGCGAGGGGCGTCGTCGTCGACGACGCCGTGAATCTCGGCGTCGATACCGGCGGCCGCGAAGGACTCCACTGCCTCCTCGACGGCTGGAATCGACTCAACCGACTCCTCGCCGTTGTGGACGTGGACGAGCGTCACGCGGAGTTCATCGGCCGAGGTCGGCAACTCCGTGACGGCCTCGACCTTATGCGATAGCTGTTCGTCCGCCGTGGCGACACCGACGACGACGTGATACATCGGTTTTCGGTCGGTGGTGCTGAACTAAGTGCTTTCCCTTCCCGAATCGGTCGCTCCGTTCAGCCGTCCGCGTAGCGCCGGGAGACGAAGACGACGAGCAACAGCAACACGCCGAGCATCGTTCCGATGGTCAACATCCCGAACAGCGCGAGTCCGAGCGGCGTCGGCTGGAAGGTGACTAAACCGAGAAACGAGACGGCTTCCAGGTCCCGAAGCCCGATGCTTCCGATGACGCCACCCATCAGTCCGGCGACGGCGACGACGATGAGATACAGCGCGATGATGATTCGGTTGCCGCCCCGTGGGCTCGCCCCTTCGGTGTCGGTCACAGGAACCGATACGGTGGGCCGGGCGATTAGTTTTGTGAAACAGCGACCCTTCTGAAACCCTTTTGCCGGTCTACTCCCAAGTGGGGATATGTCTGAAACATCTCGTCGGTTCACGGAAAAGGAGTATCTGCTCGTCGTTCTCGTCGGTGTCGCCGTGTTGATGGCGGTGACCGGGCTAATCCTCGTCCTCACGTCTATCTGAGAAGTAACTGAATAGGAACGTAATTCGAGAAACGAGCGTTTCGGTTACTCGTCGACGCTGCCGCCGTCCGTGGCGACGTCCTCGCCGCCGTCGGCCGCAACGTCTTCTTCGCCGCCGTCAGTCGTCGCGAGTTTACCCTCCGTCGAGAGTCGGTCCTCGAACCACGCGAACTCACGGCCGTGGAGACCGTACTCCTTGGTGTTCCAGGGGTCGGGGTCGGTGACTTCGGGGCCTTCGAGCCACGACTGGACGATGTTCCACAGCCAGATGACCGTCCCGATGGCGATGAGGAACGCGCCGACGGTCGCGGCCTGGTGGAGCAGTTGGACCTGTGCCAGCGGCGCCAACACCGGGTCAAACTCGTAGGTCGCGTAGCGACGCGGCATCTCGAGGTAACCGAGCACCAACATCGAGAAGAACGTGATGTTGACGCCAATCATCGACAGCCAGAAGTGCCACTTTGCCAGCGTGCGCTGGTACATCTTCCCGGTGACGATGGGGAACCAGTAGTAGACGCCGCCGAAGCCGGCGAAGGCAATCATCCCCATGACGACGTAGTGGAAGTGCCCGACGACGTAGTACGTCTCGTGAAGCAGGAGGTTCACCGGAATCGCCGCGAGGAAGACGCCGGTGATGCCGCCCAACACGAAGTTCGAGACGAAGCCGAGACAGAACAGCATCGGTGCGGTCAGTCGCACCTCACCGTTCCACAGCGTCGTAATCCAGTTGAACGTCTTCACCGCCGATGGTATCGCGATAGCCAGTGAGGTCGCCATGAACGACGCACGGATTCGGGGGTCCATTCCCGAGCCGAACATGTGGTGAGCCCACACGCCGAACGAGAGGACACCGATGGCGAGCGTCGAGTAGACGACGAACTTGAAGCCGAACAGTTTCCGGCCGGCGAACTTCGGGAGCACCCACGAGACGATACCCATCATCGGGAGGACGAGGATGTACACCTCGGGGTGGCCGAAGAACCAAAACAGGTGCTGCCAGAGGATTGGGCCGCCGCCTTCGATGGCGAAGAACGTCGTCCCGAAGTTACGGTCGAGCAGCAGCATGATGAGCGCACTGCCCAGAAGCGGGAACGCGAACAGGATGAGCCCCGACTGCGTGAGGATGGTCCACGAGAAGATGTCGAGGTTCGCCCACGTCACGTCGTCACCACGCTCGGTGAAGATGGTCGCGATGAAGTTGATAGCCCCCATCGTCGCCGAGACGCCGGTGAGGTGGAGCCCGAGCAACATCAGGTCGACGCCGGGGTTGGTCTGTTCGATGGACAGCGGCGCGTACATCGTCCAGGAGGTCTCGGCCGGGCCGATACCGACACCGAACGGGATGAAGAAGAACCCAGCCCAGATGAGCAACGCCCCCGGCGGCAACAGCCAGAAGGCGATTGCGTTGATGCGCGGGAACGCCATGTCGTCGGCGCCGATGAGCAGCGGCACGAAGTAGTTCGAGAACGCCGCGATGATGGGCGTCCCGAACAGGAACAGCATCGTGATGCCGTGACTCGTCAACAGCGCGTTGTACATCGAGGGTTCGAGGAACGCCGTTCCCGGCGTCGTCAACTCGATGCGCATGAGCATCACGGCGACGCCACCCCAGATGAACGCGATGACGCCGTAGGTGCCGTAGAGGATGCCGATGTCTTTGTGGTCGACCGTGGTCAGCCAGCGGGTCAGTCCCGGTGGCTTGTGTCCGTGACCCGCCGCACCAGCGGCTTCGCCACTGGCGAGCGGAGTGTACGTGCGCCAGTTCTCCATGCGGGCGACGAGGGCGAACACCCCGATGAGGAGCACCCCCATGAGAACCGTCAGCGCAAGCTGTTCTGCAGCCATGTGTCTCTAGGAATGCGGTAGGACTACTGGTAAAGAAAGGTTGCGCTTGCCGCCGCCACTGCCGTCGGTTCTTCTGTCGGTCCTGTAGCTCCGGAAATCAACGAGGACGGGGACGAAAACGAAACCGAGACCGTGGCTATACGTCCTCGGCCGTGGATTCTGCCTCGGGGTCGGGTGCGGCCGCCGCGTCCTCGGCGGAGTATCCCGGCGGTATTTCGTCTTCCTCTTCGGAGCCGGCGATGGCCTTCCCAGAGAAGTACGTCAACAGCGTCAGGGCGATGCCCGTGACGATGATGATGGACATCTGGACGACGAGAACGACCGGGTCGTCGGGATAATTACCCATAACGCCGTACACGATGACGAAGAACGCGAGTATCGCGAGGGGGATAACGTTGACCGACAGGTCCAACAACGTTTCCCGGTCGAACGTGCGGTTACTCATTGGGCGTGAATTCGAACACGGATACAAAGAGGTTACTGATTCGTGACGCGGGGGACGACGATACCGGCAACTGCAACGATGGCGCCCGTCGCTGCGATGGTGAACCCGCGAAGCGTGACGCCGTTTTCGACGCTTGCCTGTGCGACGTACGCCGACACGCCGCCGTCGACCTGCGTCGAGACCAAGGCCAGCCCGACGACGACGAGCGCGACGCCCAACCCGGACAGAAGGCGCCACGGGCTCGCCACGTAGCCCGCTTCGTGGACGATTCCCGAGACGCTGCCGGCGAACATGACGAGCCCCGCGATGGCGACGGGATACAGTCCGAACAGGATGCCAATCTCGCTGATGACGAGTCCCAGCGCCACGACGACCGGCCAGGGACTGGACTTGGCGTACTGCTCGGAGAGCGCCGATTCCGGCTCTGGTTCCGATTCCGCTTCCATACTCCATGTAAGAACTGCCGAGACAAAGGGCCGTCGGTGTCTCGCTCGCACTCTACACGACGAACGCGTACACGAAGATGAACCCGAAGTAGATGGCGAGCAGCGCGGCCAGTGCTTTCAGTCGGAACAGCCGGATGTCCTCGCGTTCGGTGTCGCGGGCCGCACGATAGGCGTCCGCTTCCGCCTCGGAGAGCCGTGACTCGTGTTCGATGCCGCGGTGGAGCGCGAGCAACTGCTCGTCGACGAACTTCTCACCGCAGTACGAACAGGTGGCTGGCTCCTCGGGCGGGTCCGACGGTGGCGTCTGTCGAGGGTTGGTGTGTTCGGTCATCGGTCAGGAGACGTACGGTGGGACTGCGTACGGTTGGGAGACTATCCAGAGACTGACGATGGTGTAACACACCATCGCCGCGGTGGTCGGGTACTGGCTTCGGATGGCCTGCAGTTTCCCGGGGAAGACGTCGTACGCTGCGGCGTGGGCGACCCAGATGGCCAACAGATGTCCCAGAATGACGAACGACAGTTCGAGGCCGCCGAACCACGCCGGCAAGACGAGCGCGACCGGCTCCGGCGGCGACAGCGGCGAGGGGAGCGTCCCGACCAGCGTCGGGGACAACTCGAGGAAGTATCCCAGGAAGTGTGCGACGTGGTAACCGGCCGCGATGGCGACGAGCGGCGGCGCAAACCGGTGGGCGAGAGTCTCGACCGGGACGTACGTCCGGGCGCGTCGCTTGCTCTCTTTCGCTGCCGCCCGGTAGATACCGAGGAAGACGAGATAGCCGACGACGAGCGCAGCGGCGTACAGGAGGTTTGGCGGGACGCCGCTTTCGACGACTGTGACCGCATAGCGGCGCCACAGCGGCGTCGCGACGAGGCCGTCGTAGGTCGTCACCCACAGCACCGCGACGACGAAACCCACCTCCGCTCGGGAGGTGACGAGTTTCGCCTCGCTCAACCCCGCCCCAGGCAGCCGAACGCTGATTCCGTCGTCGGCGTACAGCGGGGCGACGCGACCGAAGTATCGGAACACCCGAGACACCGGGTCGACCGTCCCGAACCACGTCTCTTCGCCGAAGACGACCGCACCGGCCAGCGTGACGACGGTATAGCCGGCGACGATGCCCGCGAGGAACCGCGGTTGGTCGGCGACGGGGCTGACGACCTCCAGCCAAATCAACGCGAGCAGGCCGACGACGCTCGGCCACGCGTCGAGTCGGTCCGGGTACGGCCGCTCCAACGAGGGCAGCACCGCCGCAATCGAGCGCCACGGATTGAGAATCGGCCAGGTGTTCCCGACGAGGTAGGTGGTCATCGCGTACCCCGACCACCACCCCGCCCAGACGACGAGGATAGCGGCGTTGTACAGCGATTCCTGTGGTCCGACGAAGCCGACCACCAGAACGAACAGGAGGCCGACGATGCCGACGACTCGCCCGATTCCGGTAAGCACTCGAATCGCCGGGATCGAGAAGGTGCGGCGCCACCCGTGGATACGACGGATGAACGTCCGATCGGTGACGAACGAGGCGAGCAGAAACGACGCGCCGATGACGCCGCCGCCGGTGAGCAAGAACAGCCACGTCGGTACGTTGAGGCTCCGCCCGGAGGCGCTCGCCAACCCAGCACCGTGGGCGCCGGCGGTCCCCACGACGCCGAGGAGAACGCCGAACAGCGTGAACGCCAAACGACGACGGGCGGTCATTGTCGGCGGTAGTCGTCGGGTACCGGAGAACCTTCCGGAATCGGCGGGTCGTTCGATGGATGGACCAAAGCGTTCGTAGAAGGCCGGAGCAGTGTCGAAAGAGCATCCGCGCGACCGAATGAAGCGCGGTTCACGCGAACGCGCCGTCGGCGCGTTCGCGCTTTTTTCATCGACGTTTTTCAAGGAGTGGGTTGCGGGCCAATGGCCCGCAACCATATGTCTTGGCGGCGAAGCCGCCACGCGGTTCCCGCAGCGCCCGAAGGGCGTGAGGAAACCCGACGCAGAAAAAGGTCGCTGTTTAGACGATAGCGCCCGCGTACAGCACGATGACGAGGAACACCCAGACCACGTCGACGAAGTGCCAGTACATCGAGACGGTCGACACCGAGACGTGTTTCTCGGAGGAGTAGTGTCCGAACAGCGCCCGGATGAAGAGGATGCCGATGAGGACGGCACCGAGGGAGACGTGCAGGCCGTGGAGGCCGGTCAGTCCGTAGAAGGCAGAGCCGTAGGCGCCCTGCGTGACGGTGAAGCCCTCGTGGACGATGAACTCGTAGTACTCGTACACCTGGCCGCCGAGGAACACGAGTCCGAGGACCAGCGTCGCACCGAGGAGTCGAACGAAGCGCTTGCGGTTGTCCTTCAGCAGTGCGTGGTGGGCGTAGTGGATGGTGAACGAACTGGCAATCAGGATGAGGGTGTTGACGATGACGAGCGAGCTGAGAACGTCACCCGAGACGACGAGTTCCGGCAGTGCCTCTTCGGTCCACACTTCGCCACCGCGGATGAAGAAGTAGTAGATGAAGCCGGCGCCGAACGTCGCAACCTCCGTCCCGAGGAACAACAGCATCGTGAGCTTCAGCGGGAAGCCGAAGTCGTCGGCTTCGCCCTCCCAGAAGTTGACGATGAAGGCGTGATACAGCCAGCCGTACAGGCCTGTCAGGAACAGGAACGTGCTGATGACGAAGGCGGCCGGTCCGACCGTCGAAGGTACGATGCCATACTCGGGACGTCCAAGGACGAACAGGGCCGCGCCGATGTAGAACCCGGCGCCGCCGAGGGCGGTGATGAACGGCCACCAGGAGGCTTCACCGAAGCCGCGCGGCCAGTCCTCGACCGCGGGCAGGTGGTGTTCGTGGCCACCGTGATGTCCGTCGTCGTGGTCGACACTCATACGCGGGTCATTCGAGTCGAGGGGTAAAAACCCTCCCAAAGCCGACGGCTATCCCTGAAACTGGGGCGGTCGCTATCGACAGGAAAACCGGGTAGGGCCGAAAAGAACGTGCGGACCGTTACTCGGACTGCTGGTTCGCCAGCCACTCGTCGTAGTCGTCGCCGTCCATGACGACGAACTTCCCGTTCATCTGGGAGTGACCGATGCCGCAGTACTCCGTACAGTAGAACTGGTGTTCACCGGTCTCGGTGGGAATCGTCTTGATGGTGTTGTACTCACCGGGGAAGGCGGTCTGCTTCAGACCGAGGTCCGGAACCGACAGCATGTGGAGCCAGTCGGTCGACGTGATGTGAAAGTACACCGGTCTGTCTGTTGGGACGCGTATCTCGTTGTTGGTCGTTACGTCGGTCCCTTCGTAGGTCGCTCGCCAGCCGTAGCGGAACGCCTCGATTTCGATTTCGACTGCCTCGTTCTGTTCGGACTGCAGCGGTCCGACGGCGCCTTCGAGGTCTTGGGACACCTGCGGTTCGATGCGTTCATCGCTGTCGATGGGGTTCCCGACTTCCTCGACGGCGAGCACTTGGTAGGAGGCGAAGCCGACGAACAGCAGCACGATGGCGGTCGCCACCGTCCACGTAATCTCCAGCCGGCGGTTCTCGTGGGTCGGCTTGGGGTCGTCGTTGCCCTTGAACTTCACAACTGCGTAGATGAGGATTACCTCAACGAGGATGGCGATGGGGATGGCCACCGCGAGCAGTTTCGTGTTGAGGCCGTTTATCTTCTCTACGCCTTGGCTCTGTGCGAACACGGGGTCAGCCGAGATGGCGAGTAGCACGAGCCCGGCGAGCGCCGCCGTGACGGTGCGCGTGACTCTCATTACCGGCCGGTTAGGAACACCGGATTAAATAGTTGCTGACTTCCTGTACGTGGCCCCGGAAGCGCGGGGCCTAAGTACGACCACACCAAGATTCCCGTATGATTCGCCGCCCTTCGATTACCGCGCTGCTCGCGGCGGCGGTCGTCGGTGTGTACGTCCTCGTCGTCGTCGGCGCGACGGCGGCACTCTCCGATGCCGCCGCGGCGTGTTCTGGGTGGCCGCTCTGTGGTGGCGACCTCTCGAATCCGGCGGTTCTCGTCGCGCTGCTGCACCGTGCGGCCGCGGCCGTCGTCGGACTGCTCGTTCTCACCTCGGCCGTCCTCGGCTGGAACCGTGTTGGCCGTCGCGTGAAGGCCGCCCTCGGTGTGGCGCTGCTCCTCTATCCGGCACAGGTCGCCGTCGGCGCGTTCGTTGCGACCGGTGGTACCTTCGCCGGCCTCCACCTCGCCGTCGCGATGAGTATCTTCGCCGCGCTCGTCCTCGCGTTGGCGTGGCAACTGGAAGCCGAGACCGGAACCGACGACGCTCCGGGTGCGGTGCCCGAACCGTCTCTCGCCGAGGAGCCAATCGACGACGGCTCGGTCGCGCCGACGCTGACCGGTGTCGAGCGCCTGAAAGCGACCGCGTGGGCGTACTTCGAGTTGATGAAACCGCGGCTGATGTGGCTGCTGTGTCTCGTCGCCGGCGCCGGGATGGCGCTTGCGGGCACGCCGACCGTTCGGACGGTTCTCGCCACGCTCGGCGGCGGCGTCCTCGCCATCGGCGCCTCCGGAACGTTCAATCACGTCCTCGAACGCGACATCGACAAGCGGATGGAGCGGACCGCCGACCGACCGGTCGCGACCCACGAGGTTCCGGTCCGGAACGCACTGGCCTTCGGCGGCCTGTTGGCGGTTGGCTCGCTGGCGGCGTTTCTCTCGGTGAATCTGCTGGTCGCGGCGCTCGGCCTCGCCGCCATCATGTTCTACTCGGTCGTGTACACTCTGCTGTTGAAGCCGAACACCGTCCAGAACACGGTGTTGGGTGGCGCTGCCGGCGCGCTTCCGGCGCTTATCGGCTACGCCGCCGTCGCCGGAACGGTCGGCCCCGTCGGCCTCACGCTCGCGGGCGTCATCTTCCTGTGGACGCCGGCGCACTTCTACAACCTCGCGTTGGCCTACAAGGACGACTACGAGCGTGGCGGCTTCCCGATGATGCCCGTCGTCCGTGGGGAGACCGAGACCCGCAAGCACATCCTCCTGTATCTCGGGGCGACGCTTCTGAGCGCGGGCGTCCTTGCTGAGTTGGCTGACCTCGGGTGGCTCTACGGTGTGACGACGGTCGCTCTCGGAGCGCTGTTCCTGTATACGGTCGTCCGACTGCACCGCGAGCAAACCGAATCGGCGGCGTTCCGGGCGTTCCACGCCTCAAACGCCTATCTCGGACTCGTCCTCGTCGCCGTTGTCGTCGACGCCCTGGCAATCTGAAATGTTCGACGCCGCAACGCAGCACTTCCGTGCACTCGACGGTGACAGCCAGCGAACCGTCGTCTACACGGTTGCGATGGCGAACACCCTCGTTCTCCTCTCGCTTCTGTACGCGTACTTCACCGACAGTACGCCGACTACCTACTGGGCGTTTCCGGTGATATGGCTCACGGCGGCCGCGTGGGCGGTGTTTCGAACCGACCCGGCACCGGCGGAGCGCCGAACGAAACTCATCGCCGGAGCCATCGCGGGTGGGTACTTCCTTATACTGGGCTTTGTCGGCGGCCTGTTCGGCCCCGCTACCGGTCCGGTAACCGGGCTGACCGTTCAGTTCACCCAACTCCCGCCGGGATGGAATCCGGCGGTTCTCTACGGGGGTGGGACCGTCCAGTTTGCAATCGTCCCCTTCACTGCCATCGGCTACGCGGTCCTGTCGTATCTCGTCTACGCGACGGCCATCGAAGCCGAAAGTGCCGTCGCTGGCGGCGTCCTCGGGCTGTTCTCCTGTGTGTCGTGTACGCTTCCGGTGGTCGCGTCGGTGTTGAGCGGCGTCGTCGGTGGCGGCGCGGCGCTGGCCGCTGCGGCCTCCGCCCAGACCTACGCGCTCGGAACCGTCGTGTACGTGATTACCGTCGGCCTGCTCGTCTACCGTCCGGGTCTCGTGTGGCTCCGAACGCGGCTCTGACGCCGTCGACATCCGGATGACCGTTTGGGACGGACCACGGTTTTGTGTCTCCGGGGTCTACTCCCACCCATGTCTGCTGTCGAAATCGAGTACTGCGTCCCGTGTGGCTTCCTGAATCGCGCCTCTGACCTCTCCGAACACCTGCTGTCGACGTTCGGTGCGGACCTCGAAAGCGTCGCGTTGGTCACCGGCGACCACGGCGTCTTCGAGGTACGGGTCGACGGCGAGGCCATATTCCGGAAGGCGGATGACGACTACGATGTCGACGAAATCACCCGTCGCGTTCGGGAGGCGATGTAACTGGCGGCGGCGAAGGGTAGCCTTTAGGCCCGCGCCGACCGCCTTCTCGATATGGTCATTCGCGCCGAGAACGTCCGCCGCCGCTACGGCGATACGGTGGCGTTGGACGGCGTCTCGTTTTCCGTCGAGAGCGGCGAGGTGTTCGCCCTCATCGGGCCGAACGGCGCCGGCAAGACGACGCTCATCCGTGCGCTGACGGGGACGACCCAAGCCGAGGGAACCGTCGAACTGTTGGGCGGCGCCCCCGAAGACGCCGCCCGCCACCGCATCGGCCTCCTGCCACAGGAGTTCTCGCCGGCCGAACGGCTCACCGCCCGCGAGTTACTCGCCTACTACGCCGGTCTCTACGACGAATCGCGAGACCCCGACTCGGTTTTGGCCGACGTGGGCCTGACTGACAGTGCGGACACTCACTACGAGAACCTCTCGGGCGGGCAGAAACGACGCGTCTGTGTCGGCACTGCCCTCGTCAACGCGCCAGACGTGTTGATTCTCGACGAACCGACGACGGGCATCGACCCGAACGGTCGTCGCGAACTGTGGGCGCTCATCGAGGGGCTCGCCGACACCGGAACGACCGTCCTGTTGACGACTCACTACATGGAGGAAGCCGAGACGCTGGCCGACCGCGTCGGCCTGTTGGCCGACGGGAAACTCGTCGAACTCGGGTCGCCCGAGGAACTCATCGAGCGCCACGGCGGCGACAGCCGACTCGTCGTCGAAGCCGACGACCCTGCCGGCGCCACACGGGCCTTAGAACGAGCGGGCTATCACCTCCTTCCGGACGAAACCCACGTCGCCGTCGCGGCCGGTCCACGGGACATCCCCGACCTTGCCGACGCCCTCGACGACGCCGGCGTCGATTACGAGGGGCTACTCTGGCGACAGCCGGGTCTCGACGACGTGTACGTCGCCCTGACGGGAACTGACGTGACCGCGACCGGCGACCCGATAACGGAGGGTCAGTCGTGAGCCGTTTCGGCCGTATCGCCGCCGAGACGACCGCGGCGTGGCGCGCCTTCACTCGCCGCCGGACCGCGGTGTTCTTCACGTTCTTCTTCCCGGTCATCATCATCCTCATCTTCGGCGCGCTGGTCGGGACAGAACCGACCGGCGGGGGGCTGTTCGCCGAACCCGCGGGCTACTACATTGCGGGGTATCTCGCCGTCGTCGTCCTCTTTACGCCGCTGTCACGCGTCGGCAGCGAGGTGGCCAGACACCGCGACGGCAACCGCTTCGAGAAACTCGCGACGACGCCGCTGACGCGCGCGGAGTGGCTACTCGCCCAGACGCTCGTCAACGTCGTCGTCATCGGGTTGGCGTCGATTCTTATCCTCGCGCTCGTCCTCGTCGTCACCGACGCGACGTTCGCGTTCTCGCCGCTCGTGGTGCCGTATCTCGCCTTCGCCGTAGCGCTGTTCTGTGGGTTCGGCGCGATTCTCGGCCGCGTCGCCGACTCACAGGACGGCGTCGTCGCCGCATCCAACGGCGTCGCGCTGCCGCTTCTGTTCCTCTCGGAGACGTTCGTCACCGTCGAGATGCTGCCGTCGTGGTTCGTTCCGCTGATGGACCTCTCGCCGCTGACGTACTTCGCCCGGGGTATCCGGGCGGCGACGTATCGTCCGACGGGCGAGTTGCCGCCCGTCGGCGGGACGGGACTCGTCGGCGCGGACCCGTATCTTAACCTCCTCGTCTTGGTGCTGCTGTCGGTCGGATTCTTCGCCGTCGGCGCGTACGCCCTACCTCGGACGGATTAGCCGTCCGACTCCTCCTCGCGGAGTCGGTCCAACACCGGAATCTCTTCGAGGCGCTTGGCATCGAGATCGTCCCAGAAAATTCCCGTCGGCCGGGGGCGCGTCGTCTCGGTTCGAACGGTTCGGGTCGGCGTACACACCACGTCAATCGGCACGTCGTAGCGCTCGGTGTCGACCTCTTCCTCGAGGAGTTGTACGTCGTGGACCGTCGTCACGACCGGCGTATCGTCGTCGACCAGTTCGAGTCCCCGCAACACCGCGTATTCGAGGTCGCTGTACCCCTCGCCCTTCCCGACTCGGGCGCCGTCTTCGGTGACCGCGACGCTGCCGACGACGATGGCGTCCAGTGGGGGAACCTCCTCGGGACCGACCTTCCGGCCGTAGTTGCTCATCTGGGAGATGGTCGCCGCGGCGTCGAGGTCGCCGATTTCCTCGGGGTCCAACTCGACGAACGGGCGGTCGGCGGCCAGTCGCGGCACCGCCATGTACACCGTCGTTCCGTTGTGCAACAGTTTGCGCCGAAGCGGGAGTTGTGGGGCGTCGGGGTTGGCCTTCACCGCGTCGGCGTCGGCCAACTCCGGCAGCGACACCGCCCGCTCGGCGGCGGCGTCGGCCCCGTCAAAGTTCGTAATTCGGCCGTGCGGCGGGAAAGGAAACCGCGCGATGTCATCGGCTTCCAGTCGGTCCCAGACGCGCCGTCGAATCGGGTCCTTCTCGGACATCAAGCCATCCCGCGGACGAACTCGATTTGTGTCGGGTCGTAGTAGAACGTCAACATGAGGTAGGCGATGACGCCCAACACGAGGCTGATGAGCCACGTCGAGACGGCGAGGCGACCCACCTTTGCGTGGGCGGTCTCTCGCAGTTCGGCCGGCGTGTGGGTGAGCCCGAGCGTGATAGCATAGAGGACGAACGGCACCGCGAGCACCGACAAGACGATGTGAATCCCTAACATACCGAGATAGAAGCTTCGAAGCGGCGCGCCGGCGATTATCTCCTTGCGGCCACCGCCGCCCGTCTTCAGGAGGTACATGACGAGGAACAACAGGATGAGCGAAAAGGCCGCAAGCATCGCAGCGCGGTGTTTCTCTACCTCGTCGTTTCGAATCCAGTAGACACCCGCCACCAGACAGGCGACCGTCAGCGTGTTCACGACGGAGATGGCGTGAGAAAGGAGGTCAACGGTCGACTCGGCTATCGTCGGATACAGTCCCACGTCGGCGTACAGCGTCCCGACGACGACGACGTAGCCGACGACGGTGAGAACGGCCGTAAGGACGCGGGGATGCTCGCGTGCGAACTGCGGTCCGCGGACTGTCGACATACGCGTCCGTTCGGCATCCGTCCCAATGGTCGCTTCGCTTTCCGGTCCCGTCTGCCGGTGTTCGGGGGCGTTTATGTCCGACCGGGGGATACCCCGTCGTACGTGCGCGTTCTGAACCACCTCGAACTCGAATCCCACCTCGACCGAAGCGGCATCGGCACGTCCGTCCGCCACCAGCGGAAGGCGCTGGCCGACACGTCAATCGAGGTGGTGACCTCGCCGTGGAACGGCGGTCGACCGTCCACGGCGGCGCTGAAACGCGCGGTCGGTGACGGGCTGTTTGAGTCCTACGACGTCGCTCACTGTAACCTGATGGGTCCCGAGAGCCTCGCGATTGCGGCCCACGCCCGACGCAACGGGATTCCGCTCGTCATCCACGCGCACACGACCGCGAAGAACTTCGAGGAGAGTTTTCGCGGGTCGAATGCGGTCGCTCCTGCGTTCGGTCGCTACCTTCGATGGTTCTACTCGCAGGCCGATGTCGTAGTCGCACCGAGCGAACACACCCGCCGAGTGCTCTCGGAGGCGGATGTCGATGCCCCGATTCGCGTCGTCACGAACGGCGTCGACATCGACTCGCTGTCGGGGTTCGAGGCGCTCCGGGAGCCCTACCGGCGTCGGTTCGACCTCGAGGGACTGGTCGTCTTCTCGGTCGGCAACGTCTTCGAGCGCAAGGGGTTGACGACGTTCTGCCGACTCGCCGAATCGACCGACTACGAGTTCGTCTGGTTCGGCCCATACGACACCGGGCCGTTGGCTTCCTCGACCGTTCGCCGGCGGGTTCGACACCCGCCGGCGAACGCGACGTTCACCGGCTGGATAGACGACGTTCGCGGCGCCTACGCGGCCGGCGACGTGTACCTGTTTCCGACGAAAAACGAAACGCAGGGCATCGCGGCGCTGGAGGCGATGGCGTGCGGCAAGCCGGTCGTCGTCCGCGACATCCCGACGTTCGAACCGCTGTACTCCGACGGTATCGACTGCCTGAAATGTGAGACGCTCCCCGAGTTCCGGACAGCGCTGCAGCGGTTGGCCGAGAACCCTGACCTCCGGGAGCGCCTCGGTGAAAACGCCCGCGAGACGGCGACTGAACACGGACTCGACCGAGTCGCCGAAGGATTGCGAGACGCCTATGACGCCGCGAATCGCGTCGGCAGCCGTCCGGAATCCACAACCGATTAACGCCGCCTCGTCGAACCGCGACTATGCAGACCGTCGCGGTGTTTACCGACACGTATCTCCCGACGGTCAACGGTGTCACCTACACCATCGAGACGTGGCGTGACTACTGGTGTGCCCGCGGCGGGCGGATGCCCGTCGTCTACCCGGGAAGTGACGGGTACCGACCCGCACCGGACGAACATCCGGTGTCGAGTCTTCCGTTTCCGTTTTATCCGGGATTCCGTCTCGGGCGGCCACGAATTCCCTCGGCAATCTCCGAGGCCGACCCCGATGTCGTCCACACGCACACGCCGTTCGCACTCGGACTCGCGGGTCGTCGGCTCGCAACGCGTGCGGACCTCCCGCTCGTCGCCTCCTATCATACGCCGGCCAGCGAGTACGCTGAATACATCAGCGACCACCTCTCCGGGCCGCTCCGCCGCATCGCAGAACGCTACGAGCGGTGGTTCTTTCGACAGGCCGATGCCGTCGTGGTCCCCTCGCGGGCGGCCGCAGCGCAGGTCCCTGACGGCGGAGCGCCCATCCACGTCGTCTCCAACGGCGTCGACACCGACCTGTTTCAACCGTCGTCGGAGGCGGCGGTCGCGGCGTTTCGGGACCGCCACGACATTCCCGAGGGGCCGCTCGTCGGCTACACCGGTCGCCACGGCCACGAGAAACGACTCGAGGAACTCCTCACGGCGACTCGTGGAATCGAGGCGACGCTCGTCGTCGGCGGCGACGGCCCCGCGCGCTCGGAACTGGAGCGAGCGGCGGCCGCCCGAGACGACGTGGTATTCCTCGGCTTTCTCGACCGTTCGGAGTTGCCGACGTTCTATACGGCGTTGGACGCCTTCGGGTTCCCGAGTCCGGTCGAAACACAGGGGTTGGTCGCACTGGAGGCTATCGCCTGTGGTACGCCGGTCGTCGCTGCCGACGGCGCTGCACTCTCCGAAACCGTCGCCGACGGCGAGACTGGCTATCACTTCGAACCGGGGAACGTCGACGGACTCACCGCGGCCATCCGGAGGGCGCTCGCGGACCGCCAACGACTCTCCGAGCGGTGTCTCTCCAGACGCGACGCACTCAGCGTCGAACGTTCCATCGACGCCCTCGAAAACGTGTACGATACCGTCGTTAACAGCGACGCTCGCAGACTCGTTCGATGATGCTGCCGGTCGACAGCACCTCGTGGTCGTCGGCTTCGCGGGGCGTTCCGCGGGCGACCTCACAGTCGATGCCTTCGTCTTCCAGCATCGCCGCGAGCGTCGCCTCGTCGTGGTGTTGGTCGTGGCCGAGAACGATGACGTCGGGGTCGATGTCGCGGATGGGGACGAAGAAATCCTCGGTGTGGCCGAGACGCGCCTCGTCGACGGGGTCGAGCGCAGCGACCATGTCGCGGCGCTGGCGGTCGGGAACGACGGGTTTCGCCTTGTGGGTGACGTTCTCTGAGCGGGCGATGATGACGTGGAGTTCCTCGCCCATCGATTTGGCCTCCTCGAGGTAGTGGAGGTGGCCGGGGTGCAACAAATCGAACGTCCCCTGTGCGACGACGCGTCTCATCGTAACTCCCGGTCTATGTCTTCCTGTGTGAAGTCGAAGAACTGGTCGTCCGGCAACTCGACGTCGAGTACGTCCAGCGTCGTCGGCTCGCCGTCGCGGTCGAAGGCCCGCCAGTCGGTCCGGCCGTAGGGGGCGCCGACGATGATGTGTATCTTGCCGCGGGAGAACGTGGCGAGGTCGGCGTCGCTCGGCCGCAACACGCCGTTGGGGTGGGAGTGTATCGAACCGACGCTGTTCGGGTCGTTGGGGAGATAGGATGGATTGAACTCCGCGCTGACGGGGTTCGTCTTCGTCCCGGGAGCGAGCAGTACGTCGGTGATGACGGTCCCGTCGCGGTCCAACCCGAGTTTGCTCGCGTCGGTTCCGCGGAGTTGTCCCATGTACTCGTTGGGGTGGGAGTCCTCGGACGCCTGCAGGGCGAACTGGAGTGCGTCCTCCGCGATGCCGAGTATCTCACTCGACCGGAACAGTTTCGGTTTCAACATCGACCCGAACAGGCCCATGTCGATGCATCCGACCGCGTGACAACTAAGGCTTCCGGACCGGCTGACTCGCCCCGCCGAGACGAGGTGAGAACCGAGACGAATCGGACAACAACACTCTTAAACCCGCCCGGGGCCGAAAAACGCCAATGACTCGTTCCGCTGCCGGCGATTCCGGCACCGACCCCGCCGACGGGGTCGTCTACGATTTAGCTGCCGACTGCACTCAGGAGGACATCGAAGAGGGCGCACGGTATCTCGCAACTGTCAACGGCGTCGTCAAGTACGGCGTGTTCGTCGACATCTCCGACCATGTCTCCGGACTCGTCCACGAATCGAATCTCGTCGGCGACTATGACGCCGGTGACGACCTCGTTGTCGACCTCGTCGAAATCCGAGAGAACGGCGATCTCGGCTTCGAAGAAGTCGATGTCGACATCGACGCCGTCGACGTTGAGGCGGTCGTCCACGGCGACGACGCCCGCGTTGAGGACCTCGATGAACACGTCGGCGACACCATCCACCTGGAAGGCGACGTGGTGCAAATCAAACAGACCGCCGGCCCGACGATATTCGCGGTTCGGGACGGCACCGGCGTCGTCCCCTGTGCTGCCTTCGAGGAAGCGGGCGTCCGCGCCTACCCAGACATCGAACTCGACGACACGGTTCGTATCACCGGCGACGTCGAGACGCGCGAGGGGTCGGTCCAAATCGAGACCGACAACCTCGTTCGCCTCCGCGGTGCGGCCGAAAACGAAGTTCGTGCACGCGTCGACGCGGCCCTCGAAGAACGGGCCGAACCCGCTGACGTCGAACCCCTCATCGAGTGGCCCGCCTTCGAGAAACTCCGTGAGGACCTCGCGGCCGTCGCCCGCCAACTCCGGTTGGCCGTCCTCGACTCCAGACCCATCCGACTCCGCCACCACGCCGACGGCGACGGGATGTGTGCCTCGGTCCCTGTCCAACTCGCCTTGGAGAACTTCATCGCCGAGGTTCACGAGGACGGCGACGCACCCCAGCACCTGTTCAAACGGCTCCCCTCGAAAGCACCGTACTACGAGATGGAGGACGTGACACGGGACCTCAACTTCGCGCTGGAAGACGAGGAGCGCCACGGCCAGCGGCTTCCGCTACTGTTCATGGTCGACAACGGCTCGACCGAGGAGGACACGCCCGCCTACCGCGCGCTGGCGCAGTACGACATCCCGATTCTCGTCGTCGACCACCACCACCCCGACCCCGACGCGGTCGGTCCGCTCCTCGAAGAGCACGTCAACCCCTACCTCCACGACGAGGACTACCGCATCACGACCGGGATGATGTGCGTTGAGTTGGCTCGGATGATTGACCCCACGATTACCGACCAACTCGAACACGTTCCGGCGGTCGCGGGGCTGTCGGACCGCTCGAAAGCCGACGCCATGGACGACTACCTCGCGTTGGCCGACGACGCCGGCTACTCCGAGGCTGACCTCCGGGCCATCGGCGAAGCGATGGATTACGCGGCTCACTGGCTCCGATACAACTCCGGGGAGAACCTCATCAACGACGTTCTCAACCTCGACTGTGACGACCCCGAACGCCACGAGGAACTCGTCGAGTTCCTCTCGACGCGCGCCCAGCGGGACGTCGACGAACAGCTCGACGACGCCGAACCTCACGTCGAACACGAGGCACTCGACAACGGCGCCCACCTCTACCGACTCGACGTGGAGAACCACGCCCGCCGATTCACCTACCCCGCACCCGGGAAGACGACCGGCGAACTCCACGACCGGAAGGTCACCGAGACCGGCGATCCCGTCATCACAATCGGCTACGGGCCGGACTTCGCCGTCCTCCGCTCGGACGGCGTCCGACTCGACATCCCGAACATGGTGACCGAACTGCAGGACGAAATCCCGGGCGCGGGCGTCTCCGGCGGTGGACACCTCGTCGTCGGGTCCATCAAGTTCGTCTCCGGCATGCGTGAACCCGTCATCGACGCCCTCATCGAGAAGATGGAGAACGCCGAACTCGACGAGGAACTCCGGAGTACGCTCCTTCGGGACGGCGGCGAGTAATCACCACTGCCAGTCGGTGACGACACCGTCCCGACCGCGGAACTGGATTCGGCGGGCAAACAATAATGCGCCGGCGATAGCGACCGCCGCCACGCCGAACAGTCCGGCCGGTGTTTTTCTGCGATTCGACTCCGACCAGTCGTCGTCGAAGACGCCAGCGTAGTAGTCGGCGACCGATTCTCCGTCCAGTGCGACGGCAACCTCGCGATTTTCGCTCATCGCGGTCCGGCCCCAGTTGAGGCTTCCGAGTATCGCGGTATCGTCGACGATTACACCCTTGGTGTGTATCTTTCCGTACCCATCCGGGTCGTCAACGCGGGCGTCTAAGTCCCACCCCTCGGCATCCGCACGACGGTTCAGCCACTCCACGAGCGCCGCGTTCTCTTCTTCGACGTACCAGCCACTCGACAGTTGGATGCGGACGCGCACGCCGCGGTCGGCGGCACGAATGGCGGCACGTAGCAGTCGGTTCTCGCGGCTATCTATCTCCACCTGCTGGACGAGCACTCTCGTTTCGGCGCGGTCGATTCGTCGTTCGACCGCACTCGCGGCGTTGTCCGGAGCGACGAGGAGCGTCGCAGCGTCGACCGTGACTTGTTTCGGGTGATGTCTCGTCTCGAAGTCCCCAACTGCAGGGTCGGCGGCGACGAAGTCACGACCCCGACGGTAGGTCGACCACGGTGTTGCCGCACGCCACGTTCGATCCGTGGCGTGGAGGTCCGCCAACGCCGCCGCGAGTTCGGCATCCGAGAGTACGACGCCCCAGCCTCGACTCGACATGCCGCCGGTTCCGGCGGGCTTGAAGTTCTCGGTCAACACGAGTGCTCGGTCGTCGACGACCGCGTATTTCGGGTGGTGGTGGGCGTATCGCACGTGAGGGCCGTCGAGCAGCCGAACGTCCACGCCCGCCTCGGATAGCCGAGTCAACTGCTCGGCCTGTCGTTCGCTCATCCCACCGACTGGCGACCCATCGAGCAGCACGCGGACCGTCACGCCTCGCTCGTGAGCGTCCACCAGCAGGTCGGTCACTCGTTCGGAGGTGAGCGTGTAGCCGCCGAGCAGCAGTCTGTCGTCGGCGCCACGGAGAGTCTCGACGACCTGCTTCGGTGAATCGGGGAGTGTAAAGACGGTCACTTCGCTTTCGCGTGCTGAAATCGGGTCGATATCGGTCGCTCCGACGGGTCGCCACGTGCCCGTCTGAAACGACCGGATTCGGGACTCCGGAGCATCGCGGTACCGAGCCGTATCGACCGTCTCCTCGTCCGCTCGAAGCGCGAGTCCCTCACCGCCATTGGCGAGTCGAAGCCGACCGTCGAGTCCGACGACGTGCGTGTCGGTGTGGTTTCGTGCCGCCTCCGGCGTCGAAGTGAAGGCGACCGTCCCTCGAAACGTCCGGTTCGGCAACTGGACGGCCGTCGTCCCGTCTCCGAGCGCCCACCCGGTGGTGTTCGTCGGGTGCTCGAAACGGACGGTGACGAACTCCCCGCGGTCGTCCTCTGCGACCGGGTTCGGATACGCGCCGACGAGCGTCGCGTTCCCCTCGGCTGTCGCGGTCGTCGTCGGTTCTGCCGTCGTCGCGGTCACGGCGACACCGCTACACAGAAACACCACGAGTACGACAGCGAGTGCGAGCGGTCGGTACCTCACGCGCCGGGTTGGTCCCGGCTTCGTACAAAAAGGGTCGGACGGCTCAGGCCGCGGTCGCGTCGCGGGCCTTCTCGGCTTCGGCCTGCACGGTGTAGGCTCGGTCGTCGTCGTACTCGGCGGCGGCTTCGAGCGCGCGCTCGGTGCCGATCTGGACGAGCGCCCACGCCGCGGAGGCACGGACGGAATCGTCCTCACTCTCGTCGCCGAGCGTGTCACTGAGGGGGTCGATGGCGCGCGTGTCGCCGATGAGGCCCAGTGCGCGGGCCGCTTGCGACCGGACGACGCTCTCCTCGTCGTCGAGAGCGTTCGCGACGGCCTGGGTCGCCTCCTCGCTGCCGATTTCGCCGAGCGCACGGAGGGTGACCTTCTGCAGCGGCGGGTTGCCGCCGTCGACGAACTCCACGAGGGTATCGACGGCACGCTCGTCACCGATTTTGCCCAGCACTTCTATCTCCGGTCGCTTGCGCTTCTGGGCCCGCTCGTGCATGATATCGAAGGCCTCCTCCGAACCCATCCGGCGGAGCGCGTCGATACAGTTCTCCTGCATGAAGTCCGATTCGAGGTTCTCCATGGCGAGCAGGATGCGCTCGGGATCGTTTTCGGCCTCCGCGAGTCGAATCGCGGTGAGTTCCGGCGGGAAGTCCTTGCGGTTCTCGGCGTTCATCCGGTCGTAGAACCCCTGGGCGGTCAGTTGCTCGACGACCGTCAGGTCGCTCCACTCTTCGGCATCCTCGAGGTCGTCCTCGAGTGTGTCGGCGATTTCGACCAGCGCCGCGATGGTGTCGGCGTCGTCGTCGGGGTCGAGACCGGCGTCCACGATGGCGGTGCCGGCGCGTTCGAGCGCGTCGGCCTGCGAGTCGAGGTCGTCTCCGGCCTCGAAGTTCGCGCCGACCTCCTCGCTCGCATCAGCGAGGAACGTCTCGACGGCGGCGTGAACGTCGGGTTCCCCGTCCTCGGTCCACCGCGTCTCTCGGACCGTCTCGGCGGCGGCGGCGACGGTCTCCTCGACGTCCTCGGCGTAGGGACCGCGGGCCTCCTCGATATCGCCTCGGAGGTCGTCGATGCGGGACTGCAGCGCCTCGGTCGGGTCCTCCTCGTCTTCGTCCTCCGGTTCCTCGAAGTCGGCGGCTTCGAGGTCCGATTCGGCGCCGTCGAGTTTCGCCTCGGCGTCGTCGAGGTCGGCTTCCGTCTCGGCTTCTTCGAGGGCGGCGGCCACCTCGTCGAGTGTCTCTTCGAGGGACTCGACGGTGACCTCCGTCGCCGGCACGCCCTCGGTTTCGTCGGGGGCTTCCTCGGCAGGTTCCTCCGTAGTCTCTTCGGACGGCTCCGATGCGTCCGTCGGTTCTTCGGCGTCCGCGGGCGCCTCCTCGTCGGCGGCGTCCTCGGGGGCGTCAGCGTTCTCGTCGTCCCCGTTGCTCATGTATGGGTATCCGAAAGAATAGGGCAAGAGCGTTTCCCTTCACACCGAACTTTTTGCACGGGCGCCTGCGGCGCCCGGCAAAAACTTCGATGAAAAAGACCGTCGGCCCTCCCTGCGGTCGGGCCTCGGTCCCGCGCCTCACTTCGTTCGGCGCGGAGAACCGCTTCGGGCGGCTTCGCCGCCCTCGCGGATGCTACTCAGCTGTTAGTCATCTGAATTCTTAGGGAGAATCATTCGTGAATTCTGCGCTCGGTACAGACGAACCATTGGGTTGTTCGCTCCCTACCAGTTACTGGCCAGCATCGAACGTGACTGATTCGTTGCTCTGGAAGTCATAGCGAACGTACAGGGTCGGTTCTTGCGTACTTGGAGCGAACGTTGTTTGTCCGCTCGCAAGCGTTGAGCCGGGGTCACCAGTAGTCTCTTCATGAACAAGGATAGAGACACGGTATTCGTCTCCTGTGAGCGCGTTTGGGAGAATGACGCCTTTCTCTGGAGTGGCGTAATACTGCGTTCTGAACATCGGTGTCTGCTGGTTGTCTGGCTTCTCTGTAGACTCGGCGGACACAGTGAAATAGACGGGTTCAGAAGACAAGTTGATAAGTTCGAGACTTCCATCTGTGCTCCCATCCAAGGCCGTGCAGCCAGCAGTGACTAAACCCCCGATACTCACTACCACACCCTTGAGAGCGTCACGGCGCGACATGGACGGCATGTTCACCACTCAATGCTTATTTCATAAACCCTTTTGGGGAAAAGAGCCGCTATACACACCTCTACTGACCGATTCACGCGAGCCAACTACTCTCACTCTATCCCTTCCTGCCCCGTCACGTCTCCCGCCAGTAGATGAACGGCGCGAGCACGAGGTAGGCGACGGCGAACAACAGCAGCGCCCGGGGAAACATCCGGTCGATAGCGGTCGGAAAGAGGACTGCAAGTGCCTGCAGTCCACCGAGGATTATCGCATCGCGGGCGTACAGTTCGGGGTACGTTATTGCGGCGACCATCAGATAGACGAAAACGGCGGTGGCGGCGAGGAGTACCGTCGGGTTCGTGATGCCGGCGAGATACGACACCGCGAGGATGGTTGCCGCGAGCGTCGTCTGGACGCCCTCGGTTTCGGGGCTGTGGCGGTCGTCGAGCATGTAAAATCCGAGGCGAACGACCGCCATCGCAACGAACAGGGCGGGGACGGCGAGGGCGGCGACGAAAAGCGGAGTGTCGAGGGCGGCGGTCCCCCCGTCGGTGACGACGGCGTAGACGAAGACGGCGGGGGCGACGCCGAACGACGCCACGTCCGCGAGGGAATCGAGAAAGTCACCGACCGGCGTCCCGCCGCGGGTGCGGGCGATGACGCCGTCGAGGCCGTCCGCGATAGCCGCGAGCAAGACGAGTCGGGCGGCCAGCGCCGGGTCGGTCATCGCGACGGCTGCGGCGACGAAGCCCAGCGCCGCGTTGGCGACCGTGATGGCGTCGGCGAGGCCGAGTCGCCCCACGAAGCGCGGCTGCATGAATCTCCGGTCGAAGAGGCCCGTCTTAGTACGTTCGCTTCCGTCCGGAACCGGGCCGCCTATTGCCGTTCGGTCCTCACTCAATGTATGGACAGACGGTCGTTCATCGCGGCGGCGGGAACGGCGGCGGTTCCGCTCGCGGGCTGTCTGGAGGCGACGCTCTCCGATGGCGACTACGACATCGGCATGTCGTCGAACGCCTTCGTCCCCGAGCGCTACGAGGTATCGGTGGGAGACACCGTCGTCTGGGGCAACAACGGCTCTCGCGGCCACACCGTCACCGCCTACGAGTCGGCGCTTCCGGAGGGCGCGGCGTTCTTCGCGTCGGGTGGCTTCGAGTCGACCGACGCGGCACGTACGGCGTGGGAATCCGATGGGAGCGGCAACATCCAACCCGGCGACACCTTCGAACACACCTTCCAAGTCGCGGGCGAACACGGCTACTTCTGTATCCCCCACGAGCGGAAAGGCATGGTCGGCGTCATCGTCGTCTCAGAATAGGATTCGACGGCGCTGTCGCTCGACGCTCGAAGAAACGAGAAATTCGAATTCGCGTCCGATTACTCCTCGTCGTCGACGGCGACGTCCTCTTCGTCGACGTCGACGCTGGCTTCCTCCTCGGCGGCGACTTCGGAGGGTCGCGCTTCGAGGCGGGTCTTCTGGATTTCGACGCGTCGAAGCGGGTAGATGGTCTTGGCCTCGTTGTAGATGGCCGAGGAGAGTCGGCCTTCGACGATGCTCTCGACGAGCCCCTCGAAGGTTCGCTCCGCGCCGGCCTCCTCGACGAGGTCAATCATCACACGCCGGATAGCCTTCTCCTGGCTGCGGTCGGCCGACTTCGTCGTGTAGGCGACGGGCTGGACCTGCACGCGGTAGTCGTCCGTCGTCAGCACCGTAACGAAGGCGTCGACCTTCGAGGTGCCGCGGCGGGTGAGACTGCGCAGGTAGTCCCGGGTGAGTTCGTGCTGGATGAAGTCGGTGTAGGCGGCGTCGCTGCCCACGTCCGAAATCTGGAACGTCAGTTTCGTGTTGTTCTCGCTTGGGTCGTTGTTCAGTTCGCCGAGCGTCGTCTCGATGGTGCGGTCGTACACCTGCTCGGGGTCGTCTGCGGGGGTCTCACCGAGTTCGGCCCGGTCGAACATCTCGGGGGCCATCACGGTGTACCATCGCTTCTCCTCTCTACGCTTGGATACGGATCGTTCGCTCATGATTGGGTTGTCGTGTCGATTATCTGCTGTGCTACTGTGAGGTTCGTCACGTAGTCGTCCGCCGTCGTTCGGAGGCCGCCCGTCGAGTCCCGTTCGATGGTCGTCTCGACCACCGAGTCGGTCACGCGGGTCGACATCTCGTCTGTGTTGTCCGGGACGAGCGCCGCGGCCACCAACTCGGGGTGGTCGTGGGTCGTCCGGATGGTCGCTCGCTTCATAGTGCCTCCCTGAACGCCGCGACGTAGTCGGTCGCCGTGCCGTCGAACGTCGCTGCGCCGTGGCCATCGCGGGCGGTCGACCGACCGTCGAGGTCGGCTGCCGCGGCACCGAGGGCGTCGGCTGCCGCCGAGTCGGCCTCGGCGACGACGGCCGCCTCGCCGTCGGTGACGGCGAGTGCGACCGGCTCCGGCGAGCGGTAGGCGAACAGCAGGCGAGCGACCGTTCCGAGGGGGGTATCCCCCTCATCGGTCACGTCACAGCGAGCGACGAAGACGCCGTCGTAGCGGCCGGTGTTGGACGTTCGAAGCGCCTCGTGGGCGCGCTGGCCGTGGCTTCGCCAGGACTCCAGCGCCGCGGATTCGACGCCGTTGCCGAGTGCGAGCGCGATTCCCGTACCGGGTCGCTCCCGGGCGACCGCATCGAGCACGTCGGCGTAGCCGCCGAGCGTCTCGAACCGGTCGCAGTCGTAGGGGTACAGCGCCCGCTCGACTGCCTCGGCGGCCCGCGGCGGTGCGTCCTGCACCGCCGACAGTGCCACGAGCGAGGCGAGTTCGCGGTCGTCGCCGTCGAAGCCCTCCAACGCCTCCTCGACGGCTGTCTCGTCGCCGGAGAACGGCGCGTGAAACAGCGTCGACCCGGCGAGACCGTCGATGCGGTCGTCAGTCGGGATGGCGACGCCGAGGTGCCGTTCGAGGGCCGCGGCTTCGAGCAGCGACCCCGAGGGCTCGACCCCGGCGGACACCACGCCCGCGACGGCGAGTTCGGGGTCGACTGATTCCGCGGCGAGTACCCGGGATACGTCGACCGCCCGCACCGACAGCGGCGTCGAGGACAGCGTCACGTCGCCGGTGGCGTGTCCGATTGCGACCGTGCAGTCGGCGTCGGTCGAAGGCGTTCGGGGGACGGCCGCGAGGCTGGCCTGATACGGCACGTCACACTCTCGGAGCGCGCGTGCGAGCAGGCCGGTCGCCGCGAGCGCGTCGCCGTCGGCTGTCGCGACGAGCCGAACGAAGTCGGCGTCGCGGAGCTTCGAAGCGACGCGGTCGGCGGCGGGTTCCTCGTGGCCGGCGGCGGACATGTGACTGTTACTCCAGCAGTTCCTTCGCTTCGTCGTACTCGTAGGTGAACGACTCGTCGAGTTCGTCGCCGCGGTAGTAGTCGACGAGCCGGCGAATCTTCGACTCCGTGTTCTGGAGTGCCCGCTTGTTCTGGGCGTCGCCGGGGTGTTCTTCCATGTGGTCGCGGAGACGGACGGCCCGCTCCATGAGGTTCCGGAGGTCCTCTGGGAAGTCGGGGGTCACGTCGTTAGCCTCGAGGATTTCGGTTACCTTCTTGCCGGTCGCGAGTTTCACGTCCGGCACCGGGACGCCCTGGACGCCCTCGTCGCGCAGTTTCAGGCCGATTTGGCTGGGGTCGTGCCCCTCCTCGGCCAACTCGACGACGCGCTCTTCGATTGCGTCTTCGTCTACGTCGCTCCACTCCGGCGGTTCGTCTGCCGCGGGCCGGTCCGAACCGGACGAGCCTCGACGGCGGGAATGCATTCGTGCCATGTTTCTGTTGGAACTGCACGGACCGCTCGTAGTCGGCGGTATCGCGTCAGGCCCGAAGGCGCTGGTGGCGTTCCGCCAGCACTACCGCAATCCCGAGCCGACCAATCGGCCGGCGAGTCAGATTTGCGGTCGTGCGGTTCCCGTTCGTTCGTGGTCGTCTCGGACACTAAACGGTTTCTACTCGGGGATTCGACCCATCTCGTTACAGAACGCCTAAACGCGACGGGCGAAAACCCAGGGCCGTGAGCGTCGCCGCAGAGCGAATCGAACGGTTACACGAGTTGGCCCGCGAGGCGGCCAGCGAGGGCAACGACGACCTCGCAAAGCGGTACGTCCGCCGTGCGCGCCGGGTCGCCGAACGCAATCGCCTGCCGCTGCCGAAGCGGTTCAAGCGGTTCACCTGCGACGCCTGTGATGCGTATCTGATTCCGGGTCGAAACGCCCGGGTCCGAACGCGGGACGGCCACGTCGTGGTCACCTGTGACTGTGGGGCCCAGGCGCGGTACCCATACCAGTAGCGAAACGGCCTCGACGCCCCCGATACACGTCGGCAAACTAATCCTTTAAAACGAAGGCGCGAGTACGGAGGCGCATGTCGGAGAAGGACTTGCGTCAGCGTGCCCACGATGTCGAGGTGACCGTCTGGGTCGGGAAAGGTGGCCTCGACCCCGTCGTCGAGGAACTGTCGGACCAACTGCAGGAGCGCGACCTCGTGAAGGCGAAGTTCCTTCGGGCGGCACGTGGCGGCACCACGACCGAGGAACTGGCCGAGGAGCTCGCCGAGCGAGTCAGCGGGGAAGTAATCGAGACACGTGGCCATACGGCCGTGTTCCATCGATGATACCGGCTCAGACCAATCCCGTAAGCGACGTTCTCACCGACGTGTTCGGACTTGCCCCGGTGTACACCAACCCTATCGGCTACGCCGTACTCGGAATCGTGGCGTTCGTCCTCGTCTACATCATCGGACGGGCGTTCGTATTGCCGCTTGCCGGCCGTGCGATGGACCGTCGCGGTCTCGACAGTCATGCGAAAAAGCCCTTGAACAAGGTTCTCTTCTTCATAATAGTCTTCATCGCCCTCGGTGCGGCTTTCGCCGCCTCCGGCCGCGGGAACATCCTCACCTCGCTTGCGACTGTCGCCGCGGCGGCGACGCTCGCCATCGGGTTCGCGATGCAAGACGTTATCGCGAACTTCGTCGCCGGCGTGTTCATTTTCGTCGAGAGGCCGTTCAAAATCGGCGATTGGATAGAGTTCGACGGCAACTCAGGCGTCGTCGAGGACATCAGCCTTCGGGTCACGCGCCTGCGGACCTTCGACAACGAACTGCTCACCGTCCCGAACTCCCAACTCACTGACAACGTCGTCAAGAACCCCGTCGACGCGAACAAACTCCGCCTGAAGTTCGTCTTCGGCATCGGCTACGACGACGACATCGAGAAAGCCACCGACATCATCATGGAGGAAGCCGAAGCCCACGAGGGCATCATGGACGACCCAGGTCCCTCCGTCCGGCTGACCGAACTCGGTGACTCCTCGGTCGGCCTCCAGTCGCGCATCTGGATTGCCAACCCCTCCCGAGCCGACTTCGTGAAGACCCGCGGCGAGTACGTCACCGCGGTCAAGCGCCGCTTCGACGAGGAAGGCATCGACATCCCCTACCCGCACCGCACGCTCACCGGCGGTATCGACATGGCGGAAGGTCCTGTCGCCGGCGAGTAACCCCGATACTCTCGGGTCGTTTTTTGCTTCGATTTTGCGACCAGCAGCCGAAAGGCCCTTAAGTCACAGCGGACTACGGTGAAGTGGACTAGGTCGGGCGGTTAGGCCCCGCTCACAACCCGCGCTATGGTCTTTAGCGGGGACCGAAGCCGGGGTGCGTCTGGCCCAACCAGTGCGGGCCCCGCAAGCCAACGTCGAAGCCTCGTCCTACGAGGGCAGCGGTCCGCCGACCGGCGTCTGCAGGGACGTTCGGTCGCGGTTAACCACGGGCAATCCGTCAGGCACGGAAGTGAGCAGCGGACCCGTGGACAGCTGTCGCCCGTAGGGTCGCGGGGTGGAGGAGGCACGCGGGACTCCCCGTATTGGACGGGCCAGGCAACGCCCGGGTCCAACCATTCATACCGAACTTTTTGCACGGCGAGCCGAAGGCTCGCCGGCAAAAACTTCGATGAAAAAGCGGCGGCGGGTTCCCTACGGTCACCCGCCTCGCCCGGACGCTCCCTTCGGTCGCGTCCGGAGAACCGCGTCGGGCGGCTTCGCCGCCCTCGCGGATGCTTGGTATCTGTCTCCGTTCTCCGATTGGCCTCAGTCACCGAGCAGTAAGTCCGACGCCGTCAGCCAGCAGTTCGTGGGACCGAAGCGCGTCCTCGTGGTCGGCGACGACGTGTTGAATCATCATCTCGTCGGCTCCGACACGGTCGGCCAACTGCCCCAACAGTCCGTCAAGGGTCTCCGGACTGCCGGAAATCGCCCGCGGCCACTCCCCGTCGTCGAGAGTGGCGGGCGTCGGCTCCGGAACGCCCCCGAGTTCCTCGATGGCCTCCTCGACGGAGGGTGTCGTCCCGACGACGCCGCGCTCCATCCGCTTGTAAGACGCCTCGGCCATCGCCCGGAGTCGTGCCGCCTTTTCGTCGGTTTCGGCACACACCGCGTTCACCGCGACCATCCCGTGTGGCTCGTCGATACCGCCGCCCAACTGTGAGGGCTGGAACTGTTCGTGATACTCCTCGAAGGCGTGGACGGCGAACTGCGGGCGGATGAACGCCGCAAAGCAGTACGGGAGGCCGAGTTCGCCCGCCAGCGCCGCACTCGATGGGCTCGACCCGAGTACCCACGGTGCGGGTGGCTCTTCGCCCGACCGGGGAATCTCTAGGTCGCCGTAGGGGTGATCGTCCGGGTAGTCGTCGTAGAGGTGACTGACGACGGCCTCGATTTTTTCGGCGTGGTCCTCGTCGGGGTTGCGGGCGTGCCGTTCGGTCCCGAGCGCGCGGTCGACGGCCGGCGACCCGTTGGCACGGCCCAGTCCGGCGTCGATGCGTCCCGGCGCGAGTCCGTCCAGCGCCCCGAAGATTTCCGCGACCTTGAACGGACTGTAGTGGTTGAGCAACACGGCGCCGGAGCCGAGGCGAATCGAATCGGTCTCGGCGGCGAGGTGGCCGAGCAGCACCTCGGGTGTCGTCCCCGCGAGGGTGTCGGCCATGCCGTGATGTTCGGCGACCCAGAACCGCGAGTAGCCGAGACGCTCGGCCTGCTGGGCGGCCTCGACGGTGCTCGCGTACGCCTCACGGGCCATACCGCCATCGGGAACTGGAGAGAGGTCGACGATAGAGAGGTCCATATCGGGCTTCGGGGGACTGCAGAGGATAACGGTTCGGGTATCGACGAGGCGCTTCGAACCGCGACTACAGCAGTCGAAGCGACTTCGCGTACCACCCGGCAGCAGCGGCGGGAACGATGGCGACGAGTGCGAGCACCCAGCGGTGGGATTCGATGACCGTCGCGGTCGTGAGCGGGCCGAAAAGCGGTTCGTCGGTCGTCAACTGGAGGACGAGGTCCGCGGGCACCGTGACGGCCCACAGCACCGAGATGAGGAACACGACGACGCTGAGGCCGACGGCGGCACCGGCGGCGGTCTCGGGGTCGGTTCGGTTCTCCCGTCCCGCGGCGAAGACGATGACGCCGACGAGCGCCATCAGGCCGCCGGCCCACGGCGTCAGCGCACCGGAGCCGTAGTAACTGGCGACGGCCGACCCGTCGTCGATGACGAAGTACGGCACGGTGAGGACGGCGACGACGGCGAGCGAGGCGACGATACCGAGCGTCGGTGCGGCGCGGCGGCTGTCCATACCGGCGTTCCGACCGCCTGCGTCTTAACGCCGCCGGGACGCATCGAACACCGCAAGGCACACGGCCATCGGCGTCGAAGGCCGGGCTATGGGACTCGGAGGTGCGACCAAGAAGCTCCAGAAGGTCGCGGACATGGGCGAGGAACTGTACGCGAGGATGAACGAACTCCGCGAGCAAATCGTCGAGGTCCGCGAGACGGTTCAAGACACCCACGAGCGGGTGGCCGCCTTGGAGAACAAGGTCGACCAACAGGCGGCGTTGCTCGAAGCGATTGCGGAATCGGAGGGCATCGACGTCGACGAACTCCTCACGGAGGTCGCAATCGAGGAGGCCGAACCCGCCGTCACCGAGGCCGAGGGCGACGACACGGCCGCGGTTCCCGACGCCGAAGACGGCGGTGAAAACGACACAAAAACCGGAAGCGGCGAGTAGCTACATCAACCGCTGGTACTCGACTTTGAGACAGCGGTCCTCGACGTACTGACGACCGGAGTCCTCGACTCGCTCGCCGGCCTCTCGGTCGCGGATACCCAACTGCGTCCAGACCACGTCGACGTCCTCGCGCTCGAGAACCTCGTCGACGATGCCGCTCACCTCCTCGCTGGGACGAAACACGTCGACCATATCGATTTCTTCCTCGACCTCCCCGAGGGAGTCGTACGGTTCGACGCCGAATATCTCGTCGGCGTAGGGATTGACTGGAATGATTTCGTAGCCGCGTTCGCGCATGAGATTCGGCACGTCGTGGGCGGCTTTTCCCGCGGTTCCGGAGCAGCCGACGACCGCGATGGTGTCACATTCGAGTATCTCTCGGAGTTCGGCGTCGGTTTCGACTGGCATACCCGACCAAGGTCAGGCGAGGACAAAAGCGCTGTGTGAGTTCACGACTCCGGGAGTTCCGCGTCGACGACGCCACCGTCGTCCAATCGAACGACGCCGTCGAAGAGCCGACACAGTCGTTCGTAGACCGCGTCCTCGTGGGCGAGTGAGTTGAGAACGAACAGCCCGATTGCGTCTTGCTCTTCTATTCGAGCCGTCACGACGTCGAGAAACCGCGACGTGCGCTCGATGTCGCTGTACATCAACAGCGTCGAGACGGAATCGAAGAGGACGCGCTTGCCACCCGAGGTACCGTCCGGACCTTCGGTGAGTACGTCGGTGAGCTCCATCCCGATACCGGTGAGGTCGTCGGGCGAGGCCGCATACCGAACCGACGGAGAGTCCAGTCGTGGTTCGCCTCCCTGCTTCGTCACGCAGTCGATAACGCCCACGGGACCGTCGAGGCAGTCCGCGTGGTCGCTTCGAATCGTCCGTGCGGACTCGCGGTTCGTGACGATAATCGGTCGGTCCTCGTCCCCTGCGGCGAGTAACTCCATGCCGAACCGCCGTGTGCCCGCCATCGGCGGCCCGACGACGAGAAGGTTCGTTCCGGCCGGTACGGTCCGGTTGTCGAGTCGCTCGCCGAGGTCGTAGGTCGTTTCGGAGGCCGTTTCGGCCCACTCGAACCCACCATCCCCTTTCATGAGTGACTCGAACCGTTTCGTCCGAAAAGTCGTTCCGCCGGATACAAACGGCTTATAATACGACGGTCGCTCTGCCCAGCACGAACGCGACGGCCGCGGCGAACATCCCGACTTTCAGGAGCGTCTGCCCGCGAGTCGGGTCGTCGAAACTTCGGTACGCACCGCCAAGCAAGAGACCGACCGCGGGAACGAGTGCGATTAGGTATCCGACGCCGAAGGTTCGAAGCACGTACGGAAGTGGGCTGGCGACGACGGCGACGACGACGAACAGCGCCGCGGCGACCAGCGCCCGCCGCTCGCCGATGGCGATGGGGAGTGTGTTCAGCCCCTCCTCTCGGTCGCCGGCGATGTCTTCGACGTCCTTGACGATTTCTCGGGCGACGGTCGCGGACGCAGCCAACCCGAACAGCACCCCGATCGTCGAGAGGTCACCACCAACTGCCGACCCGCCGTAAACGAACGTACTGCCCGTCAGCAGTCCGACGACGAGGTTTCCCACGCCCGGAAGCCCCTTGAACAGTTTCGTGTACGCGATGAGCGCGGCGAGGTCCGCGACGGCGATGGCGATAGCCAGCGGCGGAAGCAACAGCGTGATTCCCGAGGCGACTCCGAACAGTACGAGACTGTAGCCGAGCGCAGCACGTGCGCCGACGGCACCGCGCGGAATCGGTCGGTCCGGCTGGTTTATCGCGTCGATTTCGCGGTCGAAGTAGTCGTTGATGGCGTTGCCGGCACCCGTGGCGAGCACTGTCGCCGTAATCGCAATCGCCATCGGCGCGGCGCTGTCGAGCCCGCCCGCGACGAACGCGCCGATGAACGTCAACACCCCCGCGGCAATCGCATTGCCCGGCCGGAGCAACTCGACGTACCCGCGTACCGTTCCCATGGGGCCATCTCCGGCGGCCCCGGCATAAGGGACGCGGAAGCGACTGGCTTGTCGTCCCGACCCACCCGTCGACAAAATGGACAGCGTTAAAACACCGAGGCCGCTACGTGGTTTCGAGGGCGCTTAGCTCAGTCTGGACAGAGTACTTGGCTTCGGACCAAGCTGCCGCGGGTTCAAATCCTGCAGCGCCCATCACGGTTCTCGACGTTCCGAATACAACTCTAACTGTTGAGTGGGTTCACCCGAACACAGGGTTTTAACGCCCACCTCCCGAACCGTCGTGTATGCCTGACGTGGAAGTGTCGTTGCCGGACCGAATCGACAGTGAAATCGACCGTCTCGTCAGCCAAGGGGAGTTCCTGAACCGCGAGCAGGCGGTCGAAGAACTCCTCTCGATGGGCGTCTCTGCCTACGCGACGACCGAAGACACCGACGATGTCGAGGGAGACCTGTTCACACAGATGACCGACGACCAACAGGACCCGGCAGCGATGACGGACGAGCCGGACGACGAGTTCACGTTCTGAGGAAATCGCGGTTCATCGCTGTTCGCCGACCGACAGCGGCGCGTCGCTCCGGTAGACGTACCGCATCGGAAGCCCCTCCGCGTCCCTCGGTGGGTCGGCGGGAAGCGACCGAAGTTCGCCGGGGCCGGGTCGGACGGTCAGCGCCAGCGCGACGGCATCGAGGACGGCCGGAATCGGGACGCGGTGGCCGGCGGTGGCTTCGGCGACGGACTGGACGGTCGGCGGCGCGTCGCGGTCGAACTCCGCGAGGGTGCGCATCCGTTCGGCGTAGCCGGCGGCAACCCCCGGTTGCTCCGTCATGGGTTCGCCCGCGAAGGCACGGTAGCACAGTTCGGGGTGGGCCTCGACGAATATCGGCTGGGCTTCGTCGATGGTCGTCAGAAAGTCATCGACGGCGTTGACGAGGTGGGCACGCTCGAAGGCAGCACGGGACAGTTCGCTGTCGGTTTTGCGCTCGTGGACCCGAGCGGCGGTGCGGTAGCGCTGTTTGCGGGTGGCCTCTCGGACGGGTGCGGGCACGATGGCGTCGGTCCCGGCGAGGTACTCGAAGGCGGCGCGTTCGTTCGCTCGCGGCGCCGTCGTAGACTCCAATCCGACCGGCACGTCGATGGCGATGCGCTCGGCGTCGTCCTCGTAGCGCGTCCAGAGTTCGCCAACCCCGCCGACGACCGCCGTGTGGTCGTAGCCCGCTTCGGTGTAGGCGACTGCCAGCCAGACGCCGTCACGAGCGACGCTGCCGACGTAGTAGTCGCTCACGTTGTACAACTGCGCGTGCCCGTACGTAGGTGTATCGCCGATGTCCGACGTACGTCGTGCGCTTTTCGGACGTCAGTCGGCGGCGACGGAGTCCTCGGGCCCGGCGAGCAGGTCGCTTTTGGGATGGTCGCGAGTGACGCTGATGGGGCAGGCATCGGGCGCTTGGCTGTCGTCTTCCCGGAAGAGGTACTGCCGCCACTCGCGGTCGCCTTCGACGCCCCAGTCGCCCAAATCGGCGTGTGGACAGACGCCGTCGTAGGACTCCAGTCGGTTTTGTATCACCTCGCGGGCGTGTTGGCCCTGTTCGTAGTCGGCGGTGACGTGCATGTTCTCGAACAACGCCCGCGGTTGGAACGTGATTTCCAGCCCGATGGGACAGTAGCGGCTCTTGTAGGTGTCGTAGAACGGCGCCCGACACGTCGGGAACATCGGTTCGCCGCCGAAGGAGAACTCCCACTTCGGGTCGTCGGGGTCCGTCGGGATGTCGGTGGGCCACGGTTCGGGATCGTGGACGTGGAGGAACTGGAGGATGTGCCAGAGGGTGTCGTGGTAGTCGGCTTCCGAAAGCGGCCGCTCCGGCGGGCGGAAGAACGCGACAAGCGAGGCGCGGTCGGCGTGGTCCTCGTAGCAGTCGAGATACTCCAGGATTGCCTCGCCGAGTCCCGCGAGTGCGCCCCGGTCGCTCATCGACGGCACGCAGGTGTACAGCAAATCGCCGTTGCGGACGGCTTCGGTGCCGAAAAAGCAGGGAAACGGCGTCCCGTTTCGCTCGCCGGTGAGACCGTCGGTGAAGGAGGTGAAGTGCGCTCGTACCCACTCGGGAACTCGCTCGGCGTCGACGCGTTCGGCCATCGTCTCGTGGTCGACGAGCGATTGGAGGCCCGACTCGTTCATACGCAAGGTTGCCGTCGTGGATTACTCAACGTTGTGCTTTCGGTAGCCTCGTTCGGGTCACTCACGGCCGGTCGGTTGGACGGCACCGTCGTCGCCGAACAGCGTCGCGAGCGCACCGCGGCGTTCGGTCCGGGAGCGGCCGTAGGCCAGATACAGGACGACGCCGCCCATCGCGATGCCAGCGGCGCCGAGCAGCGGTATCGTTCCCATCTGCCCCAACAACACCAATCCTCCAACGAGGCCGACGATTTGCACGTAGGGGTAGCCCGGAGCCCGAAACGTCGGTTCGTAAAACGGTACGTCGCTTTCGCGGAAGGCCACGAGTGCGAGGTTCACGAGCGAGAAGACGAGTATCTGGAACGCACTCGCCAACTTCGCCAGGTCGACGACGGGGACGAAGGCGATGAGTACGAGGAGCAACGCACCGGTGAAGGCGATGGCGGTACTCGGTGTCTTGAATCGGCGGTCGACGTGGGTAAGTCGACGCGGCAACAGCGAGTCCCGCGCCATCGCCAGCGGGAACCGCGACGATGCGAGGACACCCGCGTTCGCCATGCTGGTCAATGCGAGGACTGCCATGAGCGAAATCACGGTGACGCCGACGCCGCCGAACAGCGCCGCTGCGCCGTCGGCCATCGGCGTCAGCGACGGTCCGCCGTCCGGCCCGCCGTGGATGAGTGTGTCCGGGTCGTTCAATCCGATGACGACCGCGACGACGAACGTGTACACGATCATCATGATGCCCATCGACGCGAGCATCCCGCGGGGAATGTTCTTCCCCGGATTCTCAACCTCCTCTGCGATAGAGGCGATTTTCGTCACGCCAGCATAGGAGACGAACACGAACGCGGCGGCCGTGACGACGCCGCCGTCGCCGGTCACGTCGAAGGGTCGATACCGGGCGGCTTCGACGAGGAAGGAACCGTTCACCACGTATCCGACGAGGGTCGCGACGACGGCGGTGACGATGACCGATTGCAGTTGACTGCTCTGTTTCGTTCCGACGACGTTGAGGACGACGATGGCCGTTCCGAGGGCAAGCGCGATGGGTTTGACGAGCGTAGCCGGAATCTCGACGAACAGCAGCAGGTACGCGCCGAGGCCGACCAGTGCGAACGAACTCTTGAACACCAGCGAGAACCACGCGCCGATGCCGGCGACGGTGCCGACGAGCGGTCCCATCGCTCGGTCGATGAAGATGTAGGTGCCGCCGGATTCGGGCATCGCGGTTGCCATCTCGGCTTTCGACAGCGCGGCCGGCAACACGACGAGTCCAGCCAGTACGTACGCGACGACGACGGCGTTGCCGGCGATTTTGTAGCCGAGGGCGGGCAGGACGAAGACGCCACTTCCTATCATCGCGCCCATGCTGATAGTCAGCACGGCGACGAAGCCGAGGTCACGTTCGAGATCTCCACCCATCGGTCTATGCTATCCCGCGCGGCCGACGAACTTCAGCCCTTTCCCCGCGCTGGCAGGCACTCACGCCGACCCGTCGTCGTCTTCGGCGTGGTTCCGGCGGACGACCACGACCGGTTTACCGGCCCGGTTTACGATTTTGTCGGCCAGCGTCCCGAAGATTCGGTCCACGGTCTTCGGGGTGGCTTCGCCCATGACGACGGCGTCGTAGTCGGCGGCGGTATCGAGAATCACCGCGTCGTGGTCGTCATCGGTGATGAGGAGAGTGTCGACGGCGTCGGGGTCGATGCCGTGTTCGACCATCCGTTCCCGGCCGTCCGCGACTACGGCTTCGCCGTCGGCGTCGGTTCCCTCGCCCTCGACGACGTGCAGTAGCGTCACCGACGGGTCGTGTCCCTCGGCGAACACCGTCACGAACGAGGTAAGTCGGTCGACGTTGCCCGTATTCGGGATGGGTACGAGGATGCGCTCGACGCGGTCGGTCGGTGCCGGGTCCAACTCCCCGTCGCAGTTTTCCTCGATGGCGATTTGGTCGATTGCCTTTCCGCGGTCCCGGCCGAAGACAAGTCGTATCGTGACCGATGCACCCGCGGCCTCGAAGGGCTCTGCCACCGCCGCCAGTTGCTCTTTGGCCTCCGCTTCGAACTGTTCGCGTGCGACCGCCGGCGGGGTCTGTTCCGGCAGCCCGTAGTGGCCGAACACGACGATGTCGAGGGACGCAAGCGCCTCGACCAACACCGACGACACCGGCTGGGGGTCCGGCAACTCGAAGGGAACGACGAGTCGATGGGTCATACGCCGACTACGGCGCTCGCCCACAAATAGGCCTGCCCCGGTTCGGGGTTCAGGCGATCGAATCAGCGCTCATCGGCCGATGCCAAGGCCGCTTCGAGCGAGAGGAAGAAGCCGTAGTAGGCGACGACGCCGGCGACCATCAGGAGGTAGTACGCCCAGTCGGGGCCGTCGACGAACCGGAAGATGACCGTCACGAGCGTTACCCACACGACGGCGAAGACGAGGTCGGTGACGATGCCGCCGCGGTTTTCGAGGATGTACTCGCCGAGTCGTTCGAGGGCGTTGCCGTCGCTGGCCATACGTCCTCTCCGGGGAGGGCCGGCTAAAAGGTCACGGCGCCGGGCCGAACAACAGCGGCCGGACGAGGAACCACAACACGACTGCGAACACCCCTCCCAACACGAGACCGGTTGTGGCTATCGGGCTCATATCCGGGTATCTTCGATTATCTCAATTAAATCTTTTTGTGTAATCGGAGGTTACCGGCCTGCTACTGCAACATTTGCCGCCGGAAGTTCAGAACAGCGCTTCGCTCTCGTCGAGCACTTCGGCGGGGCCGCCGACGCCCCATCGACGGGTGTCGATGCCCAACTGAGAGATGGCGTTTTCGACCTCCTCGACGTAGGCTGCGGTCGTGTTGACGTAGACGGACGCGCCGGTGTCCGTCGAGAAGTAGACGGGGACGCCATCGTCCCGGAGTTCTCGAACCGTCTCGAACACTTCCAGCGTCTCGGGTTTCCAGTACACCCACCCGGCGGGACCGGTCATCGTCGTCGCCGCCAGCGATAGCGAGTCGTGTTCGGCCAACTCGAAGACGTCGTCGAAGTTCGCCTCCCGGAGTGCGTGTCGCATTTCGGCGATTTGGCCGTGGATGTGGGCCATCCGCGCCTCGAACATGTGGCTGTCGGCGGCCTCCTTGTGGGCCTCCTCGGTGTGTTTGAACGCCGGAATCTCGGCGGCGACGATGCGGAGGTCGTCTTCGAGGTCGGTCTCGATGCGCTCGGAGCGACAGTCCTCGTCGTCCAGTCCCGTTCGGAGATGCGAGAACGCGCCGGTGACCGCCCGTGCCGCAGAGGAGGAGCCACGGCGGGCGACCGTCGACATCTCCGGCCGTGTCATCCCGAGGTCGGCGGCGGTACACAGCGCGACGGCGGCGGCGGCAAAGCCCGAGGACGACGACCCGAAGCCGATGTTCGTCGGGAAGTCGTTGACCGATTCGAAGCGAACCCGGTGGTCGAATCCGGCCAACTCCCGGACGTGGTCGACGACGGCCTCAATGCGTTCGGCGCCACGGCCGTCGACTTCCTCGCCGTCGATGACGTAGACGTCTTCCGACAGCGAGGGGTCGAACTCGGCGGTGGTCTTGGAGTGACTCGGCGCGGTACAGACGGAGATGGAGTCGTGATACGGGAGTCGCAACTCCTCGTCGCGCATCCCGTGGTACTTCACGAGTCCCTGAATCGGGTGGGCCTTCGCGGTCGCCTTCATGTTCGGAACTCCGTGGGCCGCGTCTTTGCAGTTTCGCTCCGCCGGTTTCGACGCCCCATCGAGAGAGTCAGACCTCTCGCGGAACGAACCGGACGACGATGTCCCGGTCGGGTTGGAGGTTGATTGCGGAGTCGACGCCGACGTCGGGTGCCTCGTGGGGGTTTTCGGCGCCGGGGCCGGCGAACTCGACGCGGTGGGTCGCGAGCGTCGTCGCGAGGACGGTCGCCGCTTCCGTCGTCGCGATGGCTTCCCCGAGGCAGGCGTGGCGGCCGCCGGAAAAGGGGAAGTACGCGAACTCGTGGCGGTCGGCGTCGTCCTCGAATCGCGAGGGGTCGAACGTCTCGGGGTCGTCCCACAGTTCGGGGTCCCGGTGGACGACGTACGGACTCACGAGGACGTGACTGCCGGCGTCGACCTCGGCGTCGCCGAAGGTCACGTCCGTTTTCGCGGTCCGTCCGAAGATGGGCAACGACGGGTACAGCCGCAAGGTTTCCTTCCAGACCCGTCGCGTGTACGGGACCGATTCGAGGAACCGCGGCCCGTTGACGGGGTGGCAGGCCGCTTCGGGACCGTCCGGAAGGTCGTGGTCGTCGAGTGCGTCGGGACCGGAAAGCAGCGCGGTCGCACGTGCCTCCTCGTGGATTCGCTGCTGGGCCTCCGGACGAGCCGCGAGCAGGTACAACGCCCACGTCAGCCCGGCGCTCATCGTCGCGTGGCCGGCGATGAGCAACCCCATCACCTCCTGTCGGAGCGCCTCCGGGGGGATGTGCTCGCCGGTCACGGGGTCCCGGCGGCGGAGCCACTCGCCGAGGGCGTCGTCGAACACCAGCGGCGTGCGCTGGCGGCGGGCGACCACGTCGGTTGCCGCCGACTGCAGCGTCTCGACGGCGGCCTCGGTCCGTCTCTCGTGGCGACCCGTCAACTCGATGTGTGGGTCGAATCCCAGCGGCCGATGAATCCACGACGGCAGCGACAGCCGGTCGGGGAGTTGTCGGGTCGCGTAACTGGTGACGAGGTGAAGTTGTCGGCGTTTGAACAGCGCCCGCAGGGTCGCCACGGCGTCGATGACTTCGACCTCGTGGGCGCGCATATCGGGGCCGAAAAGCGAGACGCCGAGGAGCCGCAACGTGAGTCGCCGCATCGCCGGCAGCAGGCGGACGCCGTCGGTGCCGGCCGCCCAGATGCGAGCGGGCTCGGGAACCGTACTCGGGTCGCCCGAACTCACCTGTCCCGGGAGGCCGTCGGCGAACTCCCCGAGCGTCGAAAGCGTCGTCTCCGCCAACTCGGGGACGTGGCTCTGTGCCTGCTCTTCGGCGAACTCCGGGCCGACGAGTCGAAGGCGTTCGACCCACGACCCTTCCTCGCTGTCGGCGTGGAGACTGACGATGCTGTTGCGGACGACGCGGCTGAAGTCCCGCGAACCGGGAACGTCGAGTGCCCGGAAATCGGAAGGGTCGGATTGCAGCACCGACTGGACGTCTTCGGGGTTCGAAAGCAGGTACACCCCGGAATCGAGCGCGGGATGTAGCGGCGGGACGCGAACCACGTCGCCGTATCGGTCACGGAGCGCCGCCGCAACGACGACCGGGTCGTCGTTGACGAGCGCCGGCAGAAATTCGACGAGTTCCGTCAGCGTCGGGCCGTGCTGTGGCCCATCCCCACCCGGGTTGAGGATGCTCATACGTGTGTGTTATTGTCATACACGTATAACTTGATTGGCCGTTTCCGCCGTCGATACACGGACGGAGTGCCGTTATATCGCTACGGCCACGTGCCGCCTTCCTCGTAGGCGGTCAGCACGCGACGGAGCGCGACGACGTAGGCTGCCGTCCGGAAGTTCGGGGTTTCGAATTCCTCGTAACAGTCGATGAGCCCCTCGAACGCCTCGACGATGTGCCGTTCGAGTTCGTTGTTGACCTTCTCTTCGGTCCAGTAGAACCGCTGTCGGTTCTGGACCCACTCGAAGTACGAGACGGTGACGCCGCCGGCGTTGGCGAGAATGTCGGGGAGCACGTGGATGCCACGCTCGGTGAGAACGTCGTCGGCGTCGGGCGTCAGCGGACCGTTGGCGGCCTCGACGATGACGTCCGCGCTGACCTCCTCGGCGAGGTCGGCGTCGATAGCGTTCTCCAGTGCCGCCGGCACCAAGAGGTCCACGTCCAGCGTCAACAGTTCCTCGTTGGTCAACTCCTCGACGTCGCCGTAGCCGGTGACCGACCCGGTTTCGAGTTTGTGCTCCTTGACCGCCTCGGCGTCGAGTCCCGTCGGGTCGTACACCGCACCTGAAGAGTCCGACACCGCCACGACGTTGGCGCCGAGGTCCGCTTCCAAGAGGCGCGCAGCGACGCTGCCGGCGTTGCCGTACCCTTGGACGGCGACGGTCGCGCCGGTCATCTGTTTGCCGAGGTAGTCGAACGCCTCACGAGCGGTGAGCATCGTCGAGCGGCCGGTCGCTTCGACACGTCCACGTGAGCCGCCCGATTCGATGGCCTTCCCGGTGACGACACCCGGCGCGGTCGTGTTTTCGAGCGTCTCGTAGGTGTCTTTCAGCCAGTTCATCTCCTGTTGGCCGGTGTTTACGTCGGGTGCGGGGATGTCGCGGTCCTCGCCGATGAGCGGTCGGAGCTCCTTCGCGTAGGACCGGGTGATGCGTTCGAGTTCGGCCGTCGAGTACTCCCGTGGGTCGATGACGATGCCGCCCTTCCCACCGCCGTAGGGGATGTCGACGGTCGCACACTTGTACACCATCCACCCCGACAGCGCCTTCACCTCGTCGCGGCTGACGCCCGGATGATAGCGGATGCCGCCCTTGTACGGCCCGCGGTCGCCGTTGAACTGCGAGCGGTAGGCTCGAAACACGCCGATGGAACCGTCGTCTAGCTCGACGGAGAGGTTCGTCTCCAGTACTCGCTCGGGGTTTCGCAGGCGTTCGAGCGTGTCCTCGTCGACGTCCACGTAAGCCGCGGCGTCGTCGAGCTGTTCTTGGAAGCTCTCGAACGGATTGACATCCTCAGACATACCAAATGTCTCGGTTAGTCACCGTTTAAGCGTGACGAACCACCTACTGGAGGTGCCACCGAACGTAACCGTCCAACGGTACGAGTCGGGTGAATGCTCCGACTACCCGCTCATTCCGTCGAGGCACGGTGTCGTTCCATGATGCGTTCGGCACGGGCGATAAGCGGGGCGTCTATCATCTCGTCGTCGACGCGGAACACGCCGCGTCCGTCGGCCTCGGCGTCATCGCGGGCCTCCAGTACCCTCTCGGCCCACTCGACCTCCTCGTCGCCGGGCGTGAACGCCTCGTTGATGACCGACACCTGTGCCGGGTGGATGGCCATCTTCCCGTCGTAGCCCAGTTGTCCCGCAAAGCGCGTTTCCTCGGCGAGTCGGTCCGTCTCCTCGATGTCGGTGAACACGGTGTCGATTGCGTCGATTCCGGCGTCGCTGGCCGCCAAAACCACGTGTTGGCGGGCGTGAGAGACCTCGGTTCCCTCGTCGGTTCTGGTCGCTCCGATGTCGGCCGAGAGGTCTTCGGCACCGAAGGCGACGGCGTCGACGGCCGGCGTGGCGGCGATTTCCTCGGCGTGGAGAACACCCGAGGCGGATTCACACAGGGCGATGACCGGCAGGTCGTAGCCGTGTTCGCGGAGCAGTTCGTCCATCTCTCGAACGCCGGCGGCCGAGTCGGCTTTCGGCACCATCACCGAATCGACACGGGGAGTCCCCGACAGCGCCACCGCGAGGTCCTCGTCGGCGACGCTCGGCGTCGGGTTCACCCGGAGACACACCTCACAGTCGGGGTCGAACCCCGGGTCGGTCAACACGCCGTTGACCGACTCGCGGGCCTCGGCTTTCCGTCCGGGGGCGACGGCGTCTTCGAGGTCGAAGACGACCGTGTCGGCGCCCGAACCGGGCGCTTTGTGCATTAGTGCGGGCTGGTCGGCAGGTGAAAACAGCACGCTCCTGCGGGGCATATTCGACCGCTCCGGCGTCAGCACCTATATAGCTACGGCACGGGCACTGGGAACCGAACCCGTCGGTATCGTTTAGTCGGCGGCCCACTTCAGCGGGCGTATGCCCGGCCTGTACTACGAGGAGTTCGAGGTGGGACAGACCATCGAACACGACAAGCGGCGGACGATTAGCGAATCGGACAATCAGGACTTCTGTGATATGACGATGAACCAACAGCCGCTGCATCTCGATGCCGACTTCGCGGCCGATACCCAGTTCGGCCAGCGACTCGTCAACGGGCTCTACACGATGAGTCTCGCCGTCGCGCTGTCGGTTCCCGACACCACCGACGGCACCATCGTCGCCAACCTCGGCTACGACAACGTCGAACACCCAAACCCCGTCTTCCACGGCGATACGGTGTACGCCCAAACGACGGTCACCGACAAACGCGAGACCAGCGACGGCGAGCGCGGCATCGTCGAGATGCACCTCGAAGTGTTCAAAATCGACGACCCCGACGACACTCTGGTCTGTGAACTCGACCGGACGGCGCTGTCGCTGAAGCGACCGGAGTGACGGAATCCGCGCTGGCGTGCGTTTATCAGGGAGGGCGAACAACCGCGGGGTATGTCCGCCGCCTCCACCGCCGGCAGCGCCTCCGATTCACCGTCGCTCGAGTGGCTGACGCTGGACGACGACGAGGAACTCCTGTGGTCGAGTCGCCCACACCGCAGTAGCCTCGTCCCTGCCCTCGTCGTCGGGATTCCGCTGTCGTTCGTCCTCATCGGTATCCCAATCCTCGTCAGCGCGTATCTCACCTACCAGAACACCCACTACGTCGTCACCGACGCCGGCCTCTACAAGAAGACCGGTATTCTCTCCCGTGACGTACAGAAAATCGGCTTCGATAAGGTCCAGAACACCTCTTATAGCCAATCTGCCATCGGCGGCTACTTCGGCTACGGCAACGTCGACATCTCGACTGCGGGCGGCAGCGGCGTCGAGATGCGGTTCCGGTCGGTCCCCGACCCCGCCGACGTACAGCAACGCATCAACAAGCGCGTCAAGTTCAAAGAGCCCGCCCGCGACGACAAAAACGAGGTCCTCGACGACGTCCTCGAGGAACTCCGGGCCATCCGCACCGCCCTCGAAGAGCAATGACCGAAACGTGGCTGTCGCTGGAAGCCGGCGAGGCCGTCGAGTGGGAGGCTTCCCCGCGGCTGATGCGTGCGGCCCCGGCCGTCGCCATCAGCCTCGTACTCGTGGCCGCGGCCATTGGCGGGGCAATCGTCGTCGATCGGCTGGCACTCGCGCTGTTAGTCGTCGCGCCAGTTCCCGGGATTTACGCGTACCTCAGAGTCACCAACACGCGATTCGTCCTCACGAACCGCGCGCTGTACCGCAAGAGCGGCATCCTTGGAATCGACGTTCGGACCATCGAACTCGACCGCGTCCAAAACAGCACCTCCTCGCAGGGAATCCTCGGAACGGCGTTCGGCTACGGTAGCGTCGTCGTCGACGTCGCTGGCGGCGCCGACCTCCGGCTGTTCGACATCTACGATCCCGACGACGTTCGGGCCGACATCGAACGCCTCGCCGGGCGCAGCGACGAGATTCCGGGCACGCTCGAACAGTGGCAGAGCGTCCGCGAAGAACTCCGCGCCATCCGCCGGGAACTCGACGGTCAGTTGAAGTAGGCGTCGTAGTCGGCGGCCACGTCCGTCTCGCAGTCCGGAAACATCTCCCCGAGCACCTCGGCGACTGCCTCGACCGGCGAGGGGTCACTCGGCGCGAAGGCGTCGTCGGTCGTCCACGCGAACTCGACGGTCCAGTCGCTCCCGAGGAGAAACGCCGCCCGCTTCGGCGGCCCGTAGTGGCCTTCCCACTCCTCGTAGCGGACGCCGTAGTACTCCGCGGCACTGCCGCCGTCGCCGAGTAAGACCAAAGGGAGGTCGTAGTCGTCGGCGTACGCCGCCGATGCGTAGATGCTGTCCATCGAGACGCCCCACACTTGCAGTCCGTCGTGGCCGTGCCAGCCGGCGTCGCGAATCGCACACAACTCCGCCGTCGCAGTCGGCAGAAACGTCGAGGGAAAGAACCACAACAACACGGCGTCGCCCGCCTCGATGGCTTTGAACAGTTCGTACACGTCGGGTGACCCACCTTCGACGCCCGGCAGTGCGAAATCCGGCCCCGTTTGTCCCTCGCGTATCATACGCAGTCTGGTCGCCGCGTCGTCTTGGGTGTGCTGGCTGCGGAAGCGGCGGCCGGACGAGATTACAGAACCGTCCCGTGTTTCTTCGAGGGACGGTCCTTCTCGACGTCCTCGTAGAAGCTAAAGCGATTGATGAGTTCCTCCCGGAGCGTCGACGGGGGGATGATTTCGTCGATGACGACTTCGCTCGCCATCCGGCGAACGTCGATGTCCTCGCGGTACTCCTCGCGGAGTTGTTGTTCCATCTCCTTGCGTTCCTCCTCGTCGTCGATGTCCGCGAGTTTGTTCGCGTAGACGGCGTTGATGGCCGCTTCCGGACCCATGATGCCGATTTCGCCGGAGGGGAGTGCGATGGTCGATTCGGGGTCGTAGGCCGGCCCCGACATCGCGTAGATGCCGGCGCCGTAGGCCTTCCGGACGACGACCGACTGCTTCGGCACTGTCGCCTCCGAGGTGGCGTAAATCATCTTCTTGCCCTTCTCGAGGATGCCTTCCTTCTCGACCTGTGAACCGGCCATGAACCCCGGTGTGTCACACAGATACAGAAGCGGGACGTTGTATGCGTCGCACTTCCAGGCGAACTGAGCGGCCTTCTCGGCGGAGTCTGGGAAGATGGCACCGGCGCGCTCGGCGGGCTGGTTTGCGATGATGCCGACCGACCGACCGTCGAGGTGGGCGAAGCCGGTCACGATTTCGGGGCCGTACTCCGGCTGGAGTTCGAAGAAGGAATCCCGGTCGACGACCCGCTCTATGAGGTCGCGGATGTCGTAGCCCTTGTTCGGCTCCTGTGGGATGACCGAGTCGATGCCCTCCGGGGAGCGCTTGGGCGGCTTCGGCGTCGCCCGCGGCGGCTTCTCGTCGGCGTTGTCCGGGAGATACTGGACGAGTTGGGAGACGAGTTGTCGGGCGTGTTGTTCGTCGCGTGCGACGAGATCGGCGCTGCCGGATTCGGTGGTGTGCATCCGCGCGCCGCCGAGGTCCTGCATGTCGATGTCTTCGCCGGTGACCATCTCGACCATTCGAGGGCTGGCGATGGCCATCGCGCTCATCCCTTCGACCATGATGGTGAAGTCGGCGAAGACGGGCGTGTACGCCGCTCCTGCAATACAGGGGCCGTACAGGACGCAAATCTGTGGGACGCGCCCCGAGAGCCGCGAGTGGTTGTAGTAGTACTTCCCGATGCCCTCGCGGTTGGCGAAGAACTCGGTCTGTTTGTCGATGCGGCCGCCCGAGGAGTCCATCAGGTACAGCACCGGCTTGCCGGTCTTCAGCGCGCGCTGTTGCATGCGGAGGAACTTCTCACAGCCCCGTGCGGCCATCGACCCGGCCTTGACGGTGAAGTCGTTGGCCATGAAGTGGACGTCGCGGTCCTCGAACTCCGCGGCGCCGGTCAGCAGGCCGTCGGCCGGAAGCCTGTCCTCGGCGTCGAAGGCTGCGAACTTCCCGTCCTCGAAGGCGAGGCCGTCCTCCCCGAACCACAACTCGAGGCGGTCTCGGACGAACAGTTTGCCCTGGTCGTCGAGGCGCTCTTTGTACTTTTCGGGACCCCCCAACTCGATGTCCTCGATTTGTTCGCGGAGCAGTTCCTCGCGTTCGGTCGGCCCGAGGTCGTCCTCGATGGGCGAGAGGTCGGCCTCGCTCGTCGCCGCGGGTTCGTCGTCGTCGCCGACGAACACCTCAACGTCGGTTTCGGCGTGGTTCGCCATCGCCTGTGCGATGGCCTCTGCCTCTTCGATGCTTGCGTCGCCCCCGATGCGAACTTTCATACGTGCATCGTCAAGCGTTGCCACTAAACCGTTTTCCCTCCGAAAAAATGGGAAATCTGTTCTCAGTTCACTCGGGGAGGGCGGATTCCAACCGGGCGATGTAGTCGTCGTCACCGACGAACAGCGGCGTCCGCTCGTGGAGGTCGGTGGGAGTGCAGTCCAGAAGCGACCGCTCGCCGTTCGAGGACGCTCCGCCCGCCGATTCGATGATGTGGCCGATGGGGTGACCTTCGAACAGCAGTCGGAGTTTTCCCTCGGGACGGTCCCGAAGTCCGGGGTAGCCGAAGATTCCACCGTAGGTGAGCACTTGGTTCACGTCCCCTATCATCGCACCGCCGTAGCGGAGTTTGAGTTCGTCTTCCACCTCATCGACGTAGCCGGCGAAGGCGTCGGTCCACTGGGGGACGCGGCCGCCGAAGCCGTAGACGACTGGCTCCTCCGGGAGCGTGAGGTCCTCGGTGACGACCTCGCGCTCGCCGTCGTCGATGAGTTCCTCTCGGACGATGCCGTCGCGGGCGACGACCATCGTCGTGATGGGGCCGTACAGAACGAACCCGGAGGCGACGAGGTTCCGCCCCGAGGTCGGCAACGGCTCGTCGTAGACGCCGAACAGCGTTCCCATCGTGTTGTTGGACTTCAGATTCGAGGAGCCGTCGAGTGGGTCACAGGCGACATGGTACTCGCTTTCGCCGGTTCCGCTTTCGACGACCGAGTCCCGTTCCTCGCTGGCGTAACTTCCTACGTCGTCGATGTCCAGCAGTCGCTCTTCGAGCAGTTCGTCGGCGTAGATGTCGGCGGCGAGCTGCTGCTCGCCAGAGGGGTTTGCCCCCGATTCGTACACTCGTCGCCCGACGAGGCCGTCCCGTATATCCGGCGCCGTCGAGGCGACGGCATCCAGTATCGACCCGATAGCGTCGGCCATCTATTCGGCCGCCGCGAGCGCCTCGTCGACGCTCGTCTCCTCGAAGATGACCTTCTCTAAGGCGTCGAGGATGCGGGTGGGGTCCTCGCGCTGCCAGACGTTGCGTCCCACGGCGAGACCCTTTCCGCCGGCGTCGATGGTCTCCTTGACCGAGGCGAGGAACTCTCGGTCGGTCGTCTTCGAGCCGCCCGACATGACGACCTTCGTCCGTCCGGCCATCCGGACGGCGTCTTCCATGGCCTCTTGGCTGCCCGGATGCTTGACCTTCGCTATGTCGGCACCCAACTCGAGCGCTAGCCGTGCGGCATACGAGATGGTGTCGGGCTTTGTGTCGTTCTTCAGGCCTTGCCCGCGCGGGTACGACCACATGACGACCGGCAGGTCGTGTTCGCGGGCGGCCTCCTGGGCGTCGCGGAACTCCTCGGCCATCTCGACTTCGTTGTTCGAGCCGCCGTACAGCGTAAAGCCGACCGACGACGCGCCGACCTCGGCGGCGTACTCGACGGTGCAGTTGACCGCTGAGTCCGGTTCACCCATCCAGAGGTTCGACGTGCCGTTGAGCTTCATCAGCAGGTCTACGTCCTCCGAATAGGAGGGGTAGTAGGCTTCGGCGATGCCCTTCTGGACTGCGACGGACGTGACGGCGGGGTGGGTCGCCGCCTCGAAGGTCCGTTCGGGGTCCGCGCTCTCGGGGACGCCACGGAAGTCGACGGGGCCGTGTTCGAGTCCGTGGTCGTAGGCGAGGATGAGCGCTTTCCCGTCCCGGCACAGCGGGGTGTCGTCGATGGGAATCATACGGTCAAGTGTCCGATGAGGCGGACAAAGAAGATTCTGGTATGGGTGGTCCGAACGCAGCGTCACTTCCGTACGAAAACGCGGAGCGAAACGAGCCGTGGGATTCGAAATATAAATAATTTGAAAATAATAAATGTATTGAATTATGGGGGCTGAAGCAACAATTCGGAATTAACAGCTAGTTGGTAAACACGGGTGAAGTAGAACAGGATAGCCGCTCAGAAGATGGTAGAATAGCGTACCACCTCACTACCGAATATCGCATCGGGGACTATCGTATTTGGTTCTAAACTCCATACTGGCCGTTTATACGCCGTGTAATCGACGCAAATGCAGTAAGTCGAACCAACGTCGAGTAGGGTCGATTTTCGAATGAGCCTCCGTGTTGCGAAAGGAACCCATTTCTGCGAAAATACAGTCATAATCCTAACAATATCGCTGAACGATTGGTCCCTGTTTAACCATCCCGGAGCATCCTCTGGGACACAATGTCACCGACGAGACGAGACACTATCAAGGCAGCAGGTGCGGCGAGCGCTCTCGCAGTGCTCGGCGGGTCCGCCGTGGCACAGGACGAGACGGACGACGGCGAACCGGTAGACGACGGGGAGCCGATGGACTCGAATTCGGCGATGTCGTCGCGTTGGCACACGACTTTTCGGAGGCACTCGGCAAGGAGACCTGGGAGTCCGACGACAAACCCGGCTTCGTCTCCAACCGCATCCTCATGCCGTGGATAAACGAGGGGATTCGCGCCTTCGACGAGGGCGTCGCGACCAAGGAGGACATCGACCGCGGGATGAAACTCGGGACGAACGTGCCGATGGGGCCGCTGGAACTCGCCGACCACATCGGCCTCGACATCTGTCTCGACGCCACCGAGACGCTCCACGAGGAGTTGGGCGACCGCTATACGCCCGCCTATCTGCTCAAACGGGAGGTCGACGCCGGCGACCTCGGCAAGAAGACTGGAAAGGGGTTCTACGAGTACGACTGAGCGGTCGCGGGGCGCCTCGCGGACGAAATCGGCACGTGAGAACGCCGATAGAGGAAGCATAAAGTGGCGACGGCCGTACCTGTGTGTATGGACTTCAGTTTCACGGCGGAACAGAAACAAGTCACGGACATGGTGTCCGACTTCGTCGACGAGGAAGTCGTCCCCGTCGCCGACGAAATCGACCACGATGACGAGTTCCCGTGGGAAATCGTCGAGGAACTCGCCGACCTCGGATTGATGGGGATGCCGTTCCCCGAGGAGTACGGCGGTGCGGGCCTCGATTATCACGCCTACCCCGCCGCTCTGGAGGAGATTTCGCGCGGCTCCGGCGGTCTCGGAACCATCGTCGCCGCCCACATCTCGCTTGCGGGCAACATGATTTACGAGTTCGGCGACGAATCCCAGAAGGAGGAGTTCCTGACGCCGCTGGCAGAGGGCGAAGACATCGGCGCGTTCGCGCTGTCGGAACCCGGCGCCGGAAGCGACGTGCCGGCCATGGAGACCACCGCCGAGAAAGCCGGTGACGAGTACGTCATCAACGGCGGCAAACTGTGGATTTCCAACGGTTCGGTCGCGAACACGGTCACGGTGTTCGCCAAGACCGACCCCGAGGCCGGCAACAAGGGTATCTCGTCGTTCATCGTCCGACCGGAAGAGGACGACGGCTTCATCGTCGAGGGCACCGAGGACAAACTCGGTGACAAGGGCTGTCCAACCGCCGAGTTGCGCTTCGACAACCTCACCATCCCCGAATCGCGCCGCCTCGGCGAGGAGGGTCGTGGCTTCGTCCACGCGCTGAAGACGCTCAACGGCGGCCGCATCACTATCGCCGCCCGGTCGATTGGTATCGCACAGGCGGCGCTCGATGCGGCACTGGAATACAGCCAGGACCGCGAACAGTTCGACCAGCCGATTTCCGACTTCCAGTCCATCCAGCACAAACTCGCCGACATGGACACACAGACCCGTGCGGCCCGATTGCTGATGCACTCGGCGGCCGACAAGAAGATTCGCGGCGAGAACTTCGTCAAGGAGGCCGCCCAAGCGAAACTGCACGCCTCCGAAGTTTCCCGTGAGGTCGCAAACGAGGGCATCCAGATTCACGGCGGCTACGGCTACACGAAGGACTTCCCCGCAGAGCGGTTCTACCGCGACGCCAAACTCAACGAGATTTACGAGGGCACCAGCGAAGTCCTGCGCAACACCATCGCCAACGAACTGTTGAACTGAGTAACTCCCGTTCGGTCACTCGACTCGTTCGGTCATCCACTTGAACTGCCGTTCGACGCCCTTTCGTCCGCCATCTGTCAGCGAATACACGTCCTCCAGTCCCTCGACGCGCTTTTCGACGAACCCCTTCGACTCCAGTTGTTCCAGTGCTCCGTAGAACCGCTCCGGTGGAATCCGTCGGTCGTAGTGAGTTTCGAGGTCGGATTTCAGCTGTTGGGCACGCCGCTCCTCGCCGTACAGCAGCACGCAGATGTCACGACGGAGACCGCTTGTGAGCCACTCCATGGGGGATTCTTCGGGGCGGAACGAAAAGGCCTCTCGATTACTCGGCGTAGGGGTTCTCTCGGTCCTCCGGCGGGTCTTGGACACGGAGGAAGGGGTGTTCGGTGGTGTACTCGACCAGCGAAGTGGTGCCGACGAACCCGCAGGGGGATTTCTTCAGCGAGACGTACTGCAGCCCGTTGTCTGTAATCCAGGTTCGCAGCACTTGCTCGGCGGCGTTCGTGTAGAACCCCGTGATACGGTCGCCGGTGACGTTCGGGTTGTGGACGTGGACGAGCAGGTCGTCCGAACGGAGCCAGTGGGCCTCCTGTGCGTATCGGACGGCACGGGCGTCTTCGGTGCCGAGGGTGTTGACCATCCCGTCGGCGTTGATTAGCGAGAGTCGTGGGGTGTCGCCGGCCCGTCCGGCTATCGCGTCGAGAACTGACCGAACGCCAGTTGCCGATTCGCGGGCGCCGAAGACGTTGTCCTCGGTTTCGTCCCACGCGCCAATCATGTCGATGACGAACAGTCGGTCCTCGTCGAGGAGGTGGTCGAGGCTCTCATCGTGGCCATCCAGAATCGTTCTGACGCTGTCCGGGCGCATCCGAATCGTCGGGACGAGGACGATACTGTACCCCTTATCGAGGGCGGCGTGCATCATCGCGCCGAACAGCGCGGTCATGTTGGCGTGACCGTCGTGTTCGAAGAGGACGCCGGTGCCGGTGGCTAGTCCGCCTCCACAGAGGCTGTCGAGGCCGTCGATGCCGATGGAGGTGTGTTTGTGAGTTTTCAGTTCGGGCGGTTGGGACCGCCGCGAGGGGGCACACCGAACGCCGCCACTTTCGATTTCCGCCTCGACGGTTCGGGTGTCGTGGTCGACGCCCCGCATCTTCGTTATCTCGAGGAACCTGTGGGGGTCGCCGTTGACGCGCTCCCGGCGGAGTTCGATGACGCCGTGGGTCGTAAAATCGAGAACGCTGTCGTCGATGTCCTCGGCGGTGAAAAGCGCGGTCGCGCCGAGGTCCTTCGTGAACAGTTGGATAAGTTCCAGCAGTTCACGGCGGAACAGTTCTTGGTTTTCACCGAGGACCTGAAGCGCCGAGACGCTGTCGAAGACGAGGCGGTCACACCCGGCCGCCGCCTGAAAGTGTCGCGCCACGTTCTTTTCGGTGAGCGGGATATCCCGCTCGTCGATGGCGCTGTTGCCCTCCAGCGTCCGGAGTTTGAGGCGTCGCCCCTCGTCGCCGTCATCCGGCACCGCATGGAGGGTCGTCACCGCAAGCTCTTCGTGGTCGAGGTCGAACTCGAACTCGCTAAAGGAGTCACGAAGCTCCGACTGCGTCTGTTCGGTGCTGACGAACAGACACCGCTCGTCGTTTTCCAGTCCCTCCTGCAGAAACTGCATTCCGAATGTCGTCTTTCCCGTGCCGGGGCCGCCGCGGACGAGAACGGTTCTATTTCGGGGGATTCCGCCCCGCAGCATTCGGTCGAGAACTGCATCTCCCGTCGCCGCTTTCCCGTTGTCGACATCCGTCATTGTTCACCGAGTCGAACCGAATCTGTATAAAAGTACGCTGGACTTCGACCGGTAGTTTCGCATACGCCGACCGCTTATCTCCGAATATGTCGACGGCCGAGGCCGACGGGATTACCGCCCAGTACCGCGAAACCGACGAAGAGCGCCTGCTCGAGTTCGACGCCGACGGCCGGACGGCGGTCGTCGCACAGAACGTCGAGGGGTATGCGATGTTGAAGGTTCGACCGACCGCCGACGGCGACGAACTCGAACGCTACTACGGGTTCGATATGGCGTTGGACCACGCCGCGGAACTCCTCGGCGTGGCCGTGGCGGACCTCCCGATACCCGAGGCAGCGGCCGATATGGGGATGTGAACGGTTCGCTGCCGATGTTGCCGGCTTCGGCAGGTGGTTAAGTGAAACCGAGAGATTTCCGGTATGGCGAACGTACGCATAGCTGGCACGGGAATGACGGCGTTCGGCGAACACGCCGGCCGGACGGGCCGAGACCTCTTCGCGGAGGCCGGTATCGACGCACTCGAAGACGCTCAACTCGACCCCGACGACATCGAAGAACTGTACTACGGCAATTTCATGGGCGAGTTGGCGGAACATCAGGGCCATCAAGCCCCGCTCTTCGCCGAGGCCGTCGGCATCGACGCCCCCGCGACGCGCTTCGAGGCGGCGTGTGCCTCCGGCGGTACCGCCGTCCGCGCGGCGGTACAAGCCGTCCGCAACGGCGAAGCCGACGCGGTGTTGGTCGGCGGCACCGAGCGGATGACCGACATGGGAACCGCCGGCGCGACCGACGGCCTCTCCATCGCCGCCGACGACCTCTATGAAATCAAAGCCGGGATGACGTTCCCCGGCGCCTACGCGCTGATGGCGTCGGCGTATCTCGACGCTTACGACGCCGACGCCGACGACCTCGCACACATCGCGGTGAAGAACCACGACAACGCAGTCGTCAACGAGAAGGCCCACTTCCAGTCGGCCATCACCGTCGAGGACGCCGTGGAGGCCCCCCGCGTCGCCTCGCCGCTCGGACTCTACGACGCCTGTCCCATCTCCGACGGCGCCGCCGCCGTCGTGTTGACAAGCGAATCCTTCGCGGCCGACCACGACCTCGACGCGCCGGTGTCCGTGACGGGAACCGGACAGGGGACGGACAACCTCGCCTTACAGGACCGGGAGTCGCTGTATCGGACGCCGGCCGCGGAAACCGCCGCCGAGACGGCCTACGCCGAGGCGGACATCACCGCAGCAGATGTCGACTGTGCGGAGGTCCACGACTGTTTCACCATCGCGGAAGTCCTCGCGACGGAGTCGCTGGGCTTCTTCGAACCCGGTGAAGGACTGGCCGCGGCGAAAGCCGGCGAGACGACTCGCGACGGCTCGATTCCGGTGAACCTCTCGGGCGGACTGAAGGCGAAAGGCCATCCGGTCGGCGCAACCGGCGTCGCACAGATAGCCGAACTCACCAAACTGCTGTCCGGTACCCACGCCCGCTCGGACGCTCTCGACGACCCGTCCGTTGGCATCGCCCACAACGCCGGTGGGACGGTCGCGACGGCGACCGTTCACGTCCTCGAGCGGACGACGGAGGTGGACGCATGAGCCCCGAAATGCGCCACAACGGCTACGACAACCTCCTCGACGCTATCGAGGACGGCGAAGGCTACTACCTCGCCTGCCCGGAGGGACACGGTTCGCTACCGCCGCGGCGGGTCTGTCCCGAGTGTGGCAGCCGCGACCTCACTGACGAACCGCTTCCCGACGCAGGTGAGGTCGTCGCGGCGACGACGGTGTCCGTCCCCGGCCCGAAGTTCGCCGACGACGCGCCCTACGTCACCGCTATCGTCGACTTCGGACCCGTCCGTCTCACCGGCGTCGTCCGCGGCACCGACGAAGAACCCGGCCCGGGGTTCGTCGTCGGCGTCGATGTCGAGGAGACGACCACCGAGGGCGAACGTGTAGTGACGTTCAGGCCACGATAGGACACCGGTCCACGGACAGTGAGTTGGACCGAAAGGTTAATTTTGCGTATCTCGACCTAACTGGCATGGCTGCCTCTATTCGGGTTCTCCTCGTCGACGACGACCCCTCCCTCGCCGACCTGATGGCAAATCAACTCGGCGAACTTCGCGAGGAGTTCTCCATCCGGGTCGAGACGGACCCCAACGAGGCACTCGAGGCAGTCGATGACGGCGGAATCGACTGCGTGGTCAGCGACTATCACATGCCGGAGATGACCGGTCTCGAACTCCTCCGGTACGTCCGGCAGATGGAACCCGACATCCCGTTCATCCTCTTCACCGCCCGTGGGAGCGAGGAAATCGCCAGCGAAGCCGTCTCCGAGGGCGTTACCGACTACTTCCGGAAGCGACGTGGGAGCGAACAGTGGCGCGTCCTCGCCAACCGCATCGAAAACGCCGCGGCGCGGTACCGTGCCGAGGCCGAAGCCAGCCGCCGGGAAGCGGCGCTTCGAAACCTCGCCCGAACCGTCATCGACAGCGTCTCGACGCCCGTCGAGGGATTGCTGTCGCTGGGTCGTGAGACGCTCGAGCTCGAATACGGGGCGTTCCTGCAGGGCTTCGACGGCGACACCGAGGTCGTCGTCGAAAGCCTCGAAGGGGCGCTTCCGTTCCCGACGGACGGGGAGATACCGTTCGCGGACGACATCGGCGACCCGACGCTTGACGACAGCGGAACCGTCGCCGTCACTGCCGAGGCGTCGGCTGAACCCCCCGAAGACGGCTTCAACAGCTACATCGGAGCGCCCGTCTACGTCGGTGACGAGCGCTACGGGACGCTGTGTTTCTGTAGCCGTAGCGGTCGCGGCGAGTTTACCGGGTGGGAACGGGCGTTCGTCGAGTTGCTCGCCGACTGGCTCGGCCACGAACTCACCAGCGAGTGGGCCCGCGATCGCGAGGAGGCGGTTCGCTCGGCTCGAAGCCGTCTCGAAGCGGCTCACGCGGCCCTCGAGAGCGGCGACGAGGACGGGCTCCGTGCGGAACTGGACGCCATCGGAGAACTGCTGGAGCGGGACCCACCGTCGGCGGTCCCGGTGTCCGTAGAACTCTCCTAGTCGGTGAAGAAATCGACGAACGCTTCAGGGTGTTCGGCGTGTGGCAGGAGGTCGGCGTCGTCGAAGACCACGAGGCGTGCCTCGGCCGACTCCGCGAGCGTCCGACCGGTCGACAGCGGCGGCAACTCGGCGTCCCGACCCCAGACGATGGTCGTCGGCACGTCGAGTTCCGCGAGCGTCGCCCCGAGGTCGACATCGAGGTCCATGAAGCCGCTCACGAAGGAGGCAGGTGCGAATCGAGCGCCGGGCTGGTGGGCCGTCGCCCAGTCGTAATCGACCCACTCCTCGGTAATCGACGACTCCCGTGCGAACCCGTGGTCGACGAGGAAGTACCGAATCGAGGGCTTCGAGACGAGGAGGTTGTACAGCCCCTCACCGACGACGGGCGAGCGGAGCAGCGACCGGAGCCAGGTTCGCCGGCCCGGTATCGTCGAGGCGGTCGGACAGACGAAGAGGTACGAATCGACCGCGAGGTCGCTATCGGCGGCGGCGACGGCCGTGTACGCCGCCGACAGCGACGAGGCCAGCACCGTCGGGTCGTCGGCACAGTCTCGGAGGAAATCCCTGACGAACGCGACGTACAACGCTCCGGAGTACAGAAGCGGCGGCCGGTCGGAGTGGCCGAACCCCGGTAAGTCCGGGGCGATGACGTGGTACTCCTCGGCTAAGGCATCGACCACGTACCGGAACTCGTGGCTCGACCCGGCGGCGTTGATGCCGTGAAACAACACGAGGTCTGGTGAATCGGGGTCGCCGGCCTCGGTGTAGGCGATGTCGAACCCCCGCCACCGGTACGTCGACAGTGGCCGACCGAGCGGCGGGTCGAGGTCCGAACGCTCGCCGCGTAGCAGTCGGTTGCCGACGGCGGTGGCGCCGACACCCACGGCGGTACCGCCCAGCAGTCGCTTCAGGTTCATACGACGATTCAGGGCCGTCCGTCGCTTAGAACTACCGCCCTCGGCCACCTTCGCGGCTACCGGTCCCGCTGCCGTTCGACACACTCCGCCAGCGGTGCGAGGACCTCGTCGGCGACCGTGTAGGGGTCGGTCTCCCGAGCCAACACCGCGTCGATGTACTCGTCCAGACCGCCTCTCTCCTCTAATTCGGTTTCGATGAGGTCGGCGGTGTCTTCCCGAAGCAGCGTCCGAATCTCGGCGCCGTACCGCTGGCGCGCTTGTTCCTCCAACTCGCCCGTCTCTTCGAGCCACACGGCGTGTTTCTCCAGCGTTTCGAGGAACTCCTCGACGCCTTCGCCGGTTTTCGCCACCGTCTCGATGATTTGGGGCTCCCAGCCGGTGTCCTCGTCTTCGGTGTCGTCGCTGGATTCGATGGCGTCGGCACCGTGGTGTCCAGCCATCGGACCGGCGTCCTGCATGTGAATCATCTCCCGGAGTTCCTTTACCGTGCGGTCGGCGCCGTCCATGTCTGCTTTATTGACGACGAAGATGTCCGCGATTTCGAGGATGCCTGCCTTCAGCATCTGTACGTCGTCGCCGGAACCCGGTGGCACCAACACGGCGACCGTGTCGGCGGTTTTGACGATTTCGATTTCGTTTTGGCCGGCACCGACCGTCTCGACGATGATTCTGTCCTTGCCGAAGGCGTCGAGCGCTTTCACGGCGTCAGTCGTCGCCGTCGAGAGGCCTCCCAGAGACCCCCGGGCCGACATCGACCGGAAGAACACGTCCATGTCGCCGACGTTCGAGGCCATCCGAATGCGGTCGCCCAACACGGCGCCGCCGGTGAACGGCGAGGAGGGGTCGATGGCGATGACGCCGACCGTCTCGCCGCGCTCGCGGTACGTCGATGCCATCTTGTCGACGAGCGTCGACTTCCCGGCACCCGGAGAGCCGGTGATACCGACGACTTCCGCGCTCCCGGTGTGTTCGTGCAGTTTGGAGACGAGTTCCCGATACCCCGGACTGCGGTTCTCGATTTTCGTGATGACGCGGGCGAGCGCGCGGTGTTTTCCCGCCAACAGGTCGTCGATGAGCGTCGCTTCCTCAGTCATCTATCGTTCCGGGGCGTTCTCGCGGACGAAATCGATGGTGTCCTGCATCGAAGAGCCGGGGCCGAATATCTCCGCGACACCCAACTCGTACAGTTCCTCTCGGTCGTCGTCGGGGACGATGCCACCGACCAACACGAGAGTGTCCTCGAAGGCGTCGTACTCTTTCAGCCCGTCGATGATTTTCGGGACGAGCGTGTCGTGGGCACCCGACAGAATCGAGATGCCGAGGACGTCGACGTCCTCCTGAACCGCCGCCTGGACGATTTCGTCGGGCGATTTGTGCAGTCCGGAGTAAATCACTTCGAAGCCGGCGTCGCGGAACGCCCGAGCGATGACGTGAGCGCCGCGGTCGTGGCCGTCGAGGCCGACCTTCGCCACCAGACACCTAATCGTTCGCTGTTCTCCCTCTGTGCTCATACCACATGATTCTGCGGGCAGGTGTTTGACTCTAACGGAGCGAACGGCGACTCTCGGTACACTTCCACTAGTCCAACTGGAGTTGTGAACGACCGATGAACGTGTGTCGCATCCTCAGGGGGACCGCCGCTTCGATGGGTTTATGAATTCGGTCCGGATAGAAACGGGTGCGTTCGAGGGCTCGTAGATCAGTGGTAGATCATCCCCCTGGCACGGGGAAGGCCCCGGGTTCAAATCCCGGCGAGTCCACTTCCTTCGGTCGCTTCGCTCCCTCAGTCAGCGGACTCGCCGACCTCCCGCTCGCTTCGCTCGCGGGAGTCCCGGCGAGTTCTATGGTGTAGCGGTCCTCGATTACTCAGACGCTCGTCGAGGATTCCTTTCGAGCGGTCAACGACTCGGGAGCGAGTCGGTAGAACTTGAAGGGGACGTCCGCAGGCGGCTGTCCGAAGATGTCGACGAGCGGAATCCGGACGCGTTCGAGACCTTCGAGGGTCTCCGTCGCAATCGAGGCGTCGGTCGTCTCTTCGAGTCGCCCCTCGGCGACGACGCTCTGCCAGGTGCCATCGGTGGTGCCGTAAGTCACGAACGAGACCGACCGGTCGAGGAGGTCGCTCTTTTCGCGGCCCTCGCCGGCGGCGAGTCGGAAGTAGAACGTCTCCTCGGCGGTGTCGTACCCGTAGGAAACTGGAATCGAGTGCGGCGCTTCGTCGCCGTCGGTCGGGAAGGAGATAACGCCCGTTCCGCCGTCGCCGAGGAACGCGTCTCGCTCGTCGTCGTCCATCGCCACGGAGTCAGGAACTGTCATACGAATCGGTAGGGCGCGGAGCGTTAAAAAACGGGCCGGCGGTCGGGCGTCGCTGGTCGCCTCGACGAGGACCGCATCGGACTCGGTGAGTCCCTCGACGAACTCGGTGGCGTCCGGGACCCATCCGACGCGGACGAGGGTGTCGCACCCGAACGTATCGATGACTTCGAACGACCCGACATCGGGGTCCGCACGGAGGGCCTGCGTCGTGGTGTCTGTGTCCGCTTCCGTCATCCACAGATACGGAACGAGGGATTCACCGAAGGCAGCGATGCGGTCGATTCTGACGTGGCTGATGGAACGTTCGGCGAGCAGCCGCTCCAACACGAAATCAGCCGTCGGAACCGAGACGCTCACCCGGACGCTCATTGTTCACCCAATCCCCTCCATCGCCCTGAGTGCTAGAATTGCCCAATCGACAAAGTTCTTATTGCCGGGTCGGTCGTCGGTTACTCGGTCGGTGACGATGACGCCATCGAAGGCGGCGATTTCCCGGTTCGGATTGGCGCTACTGGTCGTGTCGCTCGACGCTGTCTTCGACTCTCGCGGCCATCTCCTCGCGGGAAATCCGTCCTTCGAGGTACTGCTCTATCCACTCGGATTTCATCTGCCACGTCGCCACCAGGGTTCCGTCGACGACGACGCGAGCGTCGAGTCGCTCGACGGCCCACCCGCTTTCACCGTACACGCGGTCGAAAAACGCTCTCGCGGCGGCGTCGATGCTGTTCCTGACGCTTTCCTCGGTCGGTTCGGCGGGTTCGTATTCGAGGTTGACGTGGGACTCGTCGTCGATGGCGAGTTCGCGAACGGTGATGTCGCTCTCTGTCAGGGCCTCCCTGAACGCCTCCCGTCTGATGTCGCTGTTCTCGCTGTCGGGCGTTGCCGTCGTGTCACCGTTTCCGCTACAGCCCGCGAGGAGGGCGCTGCTCGCCATTGTCAAGCCGGCGAGATACTGGCGACGACGCATACCCGGTCACTCGCCGTCACGCTCTGGTAAGCGTTGTGCCTCTCATGACGGGCCCCGTCAGCAGACGGCACGCTCTTGGCCATCGCTCCCGGAACGGGGCGTATGTACTCGAAAGTGCGTTCGCTTCTCAGTCGGTCCCTGCCGGTCGTCGGTACGCTGTATCTCGTCTATCTCGCCCTCCAGCCGCCGCCCGCGCGCTACATGGGAATCGCGTGTCTGGCCATCGTCACGCCGTTTCTCGTCGGGTGGGTGGCCGGCAACGTCTTCGACGTGGGGCCGTGGAGCTAGGGTTTGTGCGTGAAGATGAACGCCTGTCCGTCCTCGACGCCGACACAGAGGTCGAGCTGTTTCGAGAGGTTGAGGCTCGTGGGGTTTTGCTTGCAGACGACGAGGTCGTCGAAGGGCTCCTCGCAGGCTGGGCAGGCGACGGCGACCGTGTTCTGGTAGGACTTGATTGCGGGATTCTCTTCTCGTGGTGTCAGCGAGGCGAGTAGCTCGTCTGTATCGATGTCCATACGTGGACAAACGGCCGGTTCCTATTCAATCTCGCGGGAGCCACGGCTCCGAAAACACAACTGAACTGATAAACGCGAGGAACTCAGTCGTCGTCTTCCACGCCGCGGTCCCAGACGTTCGACACCGACTCGCCCGTCGGCGGTGTGTGGTCGATCTCTTTGAGGGTTGCTTTCTCTGCCATCGTGTCATGCTGTAGCACGTCCGAGACACTTAACGATTGATTGGGATTCAGTTTAATACATTATATCATATTAATATTTTGGCCATTTCTGTCTAGTAGTGAATTTTAGAACGAACGGTCAGTTATGATGTCTTATATCGCTGAGAACTGTCTGAACACCGGACCATGTGTGCAACTGTCGACTCTCGGAGTGGGGGCGGTACGGCGTGTTCGCAGCACCCACGTCGGAGACTCCGAACACGCGCTCTGAAACGGCCACGTCGCTTATTGTCGTGTAACACCCGAAGTGTGTATGGACAGTCCGCCGTCCCGTGTAGACGACAGAGCGCAGTCGTCGCCCATCGGCATCGTGCTCATCCTCGGGATTACGCTCACGGGTGCGGTCGGACTCGCGGTGTTCGGCGGCGCCGCACTCGACGACGCCCAACAGGACTCCCGCGTCGGACAGGCCGAACAGTCGATGACGCAGTTCGACTCCCAGGCCGCCCAAGTCGCGTTGGGTGAATCCAACTCCCAGCGGGTGCAGTTCGGGACCAACAGCGGACAGTACTCCGTCGACGAGGACGCCGGAAACGTCCGACTGATTCACAAGAACTGGAACGAGAGCAACGCAACTGACCACGAGTACGAAATCTACAACGCCTCGCTCGGTGCAGTCGTCTACGAATCCGACGACAGCGAACTCGCCTATCAGGGCGGTGGCGTCTGGCGGACCGACGACGACGGCGACGCACAACTCGTCTCCCCGCCGGAGTTCCACTACCGACGCGCGACGCTGACGTTCCCCATCGTCCGCGTTTCCGGCGACGGAAGCGTCAGCGGCTCCGCAAATGCCGGAATCTCTCGTGTCGAGACCGCAAAGCGGATATTCGCCAACGAAAGCGAGACCTACCCCGACGGCAGTACGAAACTCCTGAACCCGGTCCAGAACGGGAACATGACCGTCGAGATAACGAGTCGATACTGTGAGGGGTGGCGAAACTACTTCCAAGACCGGACCGACGGCACGGTTTCGGAGTGTGATAGCGACGGAACAGTCACCGCACAACTCGTCACGCTCGGGACGCAGGGGGAGTTCAACGTACTTGACGGACAGGAACTGAACATCCGCGGCATGGAGAGCGGTCACTCGTTGGACCAACTCGAACTCACATTCAAGGACTCCACCAAACAGAACTCCGAATTCAACAACTTCGGGTGGTCGATGTACGGCGAGGACGACAAGGGTACCGAAATCGAAATATACGTCGGCGCCAGCGGCGGCGGTAAATTCGACTGTGCCGCAGGCGAGACTAGAACTGCACGTGTAATCTTTTATTACAGCCCAAACGGCGGGGAGGACTACCACACGTGGGTCAACGACGAGAGCCACGGCGACGGTGATTTCGAAATCTCTTGTAATGCCAACGACGAGCCTGAACTCACCGTCGACCTCACTACGACGAGTGTGAACTTCACGTACATGGATTACGACACCCTCGGTGGGAAGTACGATCTTCAAAGCGACCCCAGCGGCGATTTCAACACCACCATCTCCTTCAGCGAACATTCCGCCGACGACGCGAGTATCACGTATCCAAACGACCGGACTCAAGAATCAGTGGCTCTCCCGGTCAAACACTACTTCGCGATGTCCGACGACTTGGACATGAGCATCAATGAACAGAACAGTGCCAACATGGGTGACGATTCACAGGGCGTCATCCAGTACGAGGGCAACGGCGAAGTCGTCACGTTCCTCCACGTCACCGACAATCGGATTCGGGTCGAACTCGACTGACGCCGTCAGGTCAACTCCACGTCGACACGGACCCGCGAGACTGCCAAGGAGTCGACGGTGAACCCATAACAGACGACTCGGTCGGTCGTCGCGTCGACGCTGGTCGTATCACAGTCGATGGAGCTCCCAGTTGCGGCCTCAATTTCCCGTTCGAAGTACGACTCCCAGACGTCCGCCCGCTCGGGATGGGTCCGCATCCGTATCGTCACGTTCGTCGCGGGGCTTTGGGTGGCCAACAACGCGGTACTCTGTTTCTCGGCCCGAACCAGAACCGTCGTCGACCCGCCGGTCCCTTGACCGCTCCCACGCGCCGAAATGTAACGAACGACGGTTCGATTGTCGGCAAAGAGGAAATCCGGCTCACGAATCATCACGGCGTTCCCGTCGTCGATTCGTATCACCGCGCCCAACTCGTAGACGATTTGGCTGCCGTCTCCCGAGTCGTACCGTATCGCAACCGGATTCGCCCCCGCAGCGGTGTCTATTTCGGACGCGTTAATCGTGGTCAGTCGGTTCGACGTCGTCGACAGCGAGGCTTCCGAGAGCTTGATTTCGGTCGCCCGGTTCGGTGCGTCCCCGCTGGCGAGCTGTTCGAAGTTGTTCGCCATCACGTCGAAGGCGCGCTCGGCGTTGTTGACGCGCTCGGCGTCACGTGTGGCGTCCAACCCGCCGAATCCACCGGCGTAGACGATGGTGACGGTCCCGATGACGAGCGTGAACACGAGGACGAACCCGACGACCTCGCTGACTGCCCGCCCGTCGCTACGCATTCGCCACCTCCAGTTCGTCGGCCGCCGCGTCGTAGCGGACGACCACCTCGCCGCCCCCGACGCCGGTCGTCACGAGGTCGGTCACCGAGGCGATGCCGACCGTAACCGTGACGTCGGGGCGGGCAGTCGACAGTTCGAGATAGTACTCGGTCGGCCCGTTGCCGTCGATTTTTACGTTTATGCTGTACGACGACCCGACGATTCTATCCGGAAGGTCGCGTCGAATGGCAACGTCTTCGGCGCCGTCCGTCCGTGCGAGTCGGTCGGCGGCCGCGATGTCCGCCGACAGTTGTTGGCCGATTACCTGCAGTTGGTTTTCCGTCGTCTGTCGTCGCTGGTCGTCGACGTAGCCGGTCGCGGCCACCAACAGGCCGACGATGAGAATCGTCGTGATGCCGAGCGTCAACACGTAGCTGAACACCGGCGACACCGCCCGGTCATCTCCGGTCATTGCACCACGCTCCATTCGGCCTCGATTTCGTCGCTCCCGTGGACGACGCCGTCGCTTCTGAACGCGGCGGTGACCGTCACCGCGTGGATGATGCTTCGGGCGCGCGGACTCGCGTCGGCATCCGGTCCGTAGTACGGCGTCCGGTCGGCGCGCGTGTCGACGACGACTTCGTAGGTTCCCCGAGCACGGTCGGCCTCCCCCAGCAGTCCGAGTCCGGTCGCGCTCGTCCGAGCGTTCCGGTAGTGGATGTCGTGGTCCGCTCCGACGACGCTCGTGTTGTAGAAGCCGAGTTCGGGGCAGTCGGTGGCGTCGGTGCCGAACTGTGGTTCGCGGAAATCGACGGTCGCGCTCGACCCGGTCGCTCCCGCGACACAGGAGTTCGAGACGAGCGAACTGATGCCCGACAACGCTCCCAAATCGTCGCCGGGGTCGACGACGTAGAGGTACACTTCCCCGGCGGTTCCGTCCCGAAACATGTACACCTTCCACGTCCCGCTGGGCGTTTCGACCGAGACGTGGAACGCGTTGTCGGAGACAGCGGCGAGGGGGTCGGAAAGCGTATCGAAGTCGGTGATATTGAGCAGGCTCGCCCGGTCGATACCGAGTACGAACGGACCTACATCGGTGGTGTTCTCGACGAGCGTCCAGTCGGAGTCGCCGGCGAGGCTTCCGCCCGCTGTGAAGTTCCGCGAAGCGTTCGCCTGCCGAATCTGTGTTCCTTCCGTCGTCGAGTTCAGTCCGGTCGACACGAATCGACCCGTCAGGAGCTTCTGGACGCGCTGGGAGTCGGCCCACTGCGTCAAGCCGTCGGCGAAGTCGCCGCGCACCATGCCGTAGTCGTCGGTCGTCGCGTTTCGGTTCGCGGCGTCGATGAGCGATTGAACGTCTCCCTCGGTAACGTGACGCTGTTCGAGCGCTTCCCGCGGTTCGTCGCTGGACTCCCGCGTCGAGAGGTTCTCGGTGTAGATGGCCCCGTTAACCACGAGTGCGAGTCCGATGAGGACGACGGCGATGAGGAGTCCGGTGACCAAAATGAGTTGTCCTCGCGCTTTCACATCCGCCATACGACCACCTCGACGCGGACGACGTTGTACACCGAACCGCTGTTCCCGGTGTCTTCAGGGATGTACTTCCCGTAGGTTCCGGCGTTTTCGACGGTAATCGACTCGTGGCCGGGCGCCGTCAGGGTGTCGTCGTCGAACAGTACCACCGTCCGACTCGCGCTGACCGCGTTGTCGCTCGGCTCCCCACGGTACACCATCGGGACCGCCTCGTTCCCGTTGCCCGGATACAGGAGGACGTTCACCGCGAGACCACGGCCGCTGAACGACCTGTCCGTGATGTTGCCGAACTCGTTGGGGGGTTCGCCGTTGGTGTAGTAGATTCGCCGCTCGGCCTCGCCGAACTCGCCGGCGGTGTCGTTCCAGTACAGGACGGCGTCCTTCAGCACGCCCGCTTCCTCCGCGGCGGTGAGCACGCCCGCCGCAGAGGCCCGCTGTTGGTTTTCGATGTGCTGATTCGAGGTACTCGCCGACAGCGGCGTCACAGCCGTCACCTGCAGGGCGAACACCAGACTCGTCACTATCAACACGGCGGCGATGACTGACTCCAAGGTGTAGGCTTGCCCGCGCATGTTACCACACGCTCACCCGGAGCGTTACGTCACACGACTGTACGTCGGCGCCAAACGAACAGTCCGGGACCGTCATCACGCGGCGAGCAACGGTGACTGATTCGGTGTCGGGCGGTTCCTCGCCGATTCGGTACTTGCTGTCGGATTCGCAGGTACCGGACTCTTCGTGGATGATGTCACCATTGGAATCGACACACACCACCCGATAACGGTCGCTTCCGGTCTTGTTGGGGTTGACGTGCAGCAACTCGATTTGGATGTCGAGGCGGTCGCTGAGGCCGACCCGTTCGTTGTGGCCCGTTCCGTTGTACCCACAGCCGGCAGGAATCGCGGTGTAATCCTGTTTGGACTCGTCGAAGAACACTGTCGCACACGTCTGGTTGACGACGAACGGTTCGTCCGGGGACCCCAACGCACCCTCCGAGAGGTGACTCGCCACCCGGTCGGAGGCGACGCTTTGGTCCTGGTCGCCGTCGACGAACGGCGCGGTGAGCGAGGGGATGAACGTGAACACGAACGACACCGCAAGCAGGAAGATGCCCATCGCGATGGCGAAATCGAGCGTCGTCTGTGCGCGGGTTCGTGAGTCCATTCTATTACACCATCATGAAGACGAGCAGTGCGAGCGTCGGCAACACGACGACGTACTTCAGCCCGGCCATGAGGCTCACGTCGCGGATGTAGCCGGCGATGAACCCGGAGATGACTCCCTGTAGCGTGACGGCGTGGAAGAACAGCATCGTCAGCATGTCGATGTCGAGGCCGCCACCGAACTGTCCGCCCCCGCCGCCACCGCCGCTTTCGGCTTCGGCGGCCTGTTGGGTCAGCCCCGCCATCGTGTCGAGGAACTCCACTTTCAGTAGCGCCATCACGCCCAACAGCGTCACGTATGTCATGATGATGATGACCATCTGCATCCGGGTTCGGGACTTGCGGTTGCGCTCGATGTCGTCTTGGTTCTCGGAGGCCTGTGCGGCCGTCGACAGCACCTGCGTAATCTGACTCGATGCCTCCTGAGCCTTCGAGATGAGTTTTACCGTCCGTGCCAGCCGCGGGATGTGGTACTTGTTGTTGAACTCTCTGAGGGCGGTCTTGAGGCTCGTCCCGTAGTTCACCTTCGCGTGCATGGTCTGGAACTCGTCGGCCAGACGACCCGAGGAGGTGTCGGCGACGACCTTCAGCGACTCCAACAGCGTCATCCCGGTGTCGTTGGCACTGGAGAGTTTCCGGAGGTTGTCGGAGAGTTTGTTCGTAATCGAGTTCCGCGAGCGGACGTTCCACTCGTGGAATATCGTCAGCGGAATGAAGTTGACGTACAGCGGCAGGTACAGCCAGAAGAACGTCCCCCGAACGGGTGCGCTCACGAGTCCGCCCCTACTCGTCGGGGCGAAGCCGGCCATCACCGTAAACGCCAACAGCACGAGCGATGCCGGGAACGTAATCGCGAGCACCGCAAGCGGGTAATCACGGAAGAAGTGGTGCGGCTGTTTCAGCAGGTTCAGCGTGACGTAGGTTCCCTCTCTGGATTTGATTCGGTCGAAGATGCCGTATCGACCGGCGTAGCTCTCGGCGATACCGAGGTCGAACATCTTCTCGGATTCGTCGACGATTTCTCCGTCCTCGACCGAGAGGTAGCCGTCGCCGACCTCGTCTTGGACGACCGTCGAGACGAGGATGAGGAAACCAACGCCGATGAGCGGAATCAGCCCGTAGACGGTACCGTACAGCAACATGTCCTGGGCCTCCCCGAGCATCGACATGATGACGAGAATGATGATGAGAAGCAGGGGGAAAAGCGACAGCGTCATGTACATCTCCCCGAAGAGTTCCAGCGTCTCCAAGACCATCTCCTGTTCCTGCTTGGAGGTCCGCATGTGCTTTTCCTTCTGGTCTTCGAGGAACTTCTCCATGTCACCGCCCGAATTGATGATGGAGAGCATGTCGGTCAAAAACTGGCTCAACTCGTCGGAGGGCGTCTGCAACGCCTGATTCCTGACGGCCGTCCGGTAGTCGGTGTCGAAGTACTCCGTTTCGAGGACGATGGACTGGAACTCCTTTGCCACCTCGCCGTAGGTGTCGTCGGCCTTCGCCATCGCCTGGAGGATTTCGAGTTGGTTGAGGCCGCCGACCGACAGCGCATACATGAACGACACCGAATCGGACAGCAGAACGTTGATTTCGCGTTTCCGGGCGTCGGAGTCGAGGTACGGCTTGGCGACCATCCCACCGAAGGCCGACCCGAAGCCGATGGAGCCGAAAAACAGCCCCGAGACGATGACGATGAACGGTATTTTCAGGGAGTTGACGATGGAGAGATACGGCTCGGGCATCGGCAACGCGAGAAACGTCGGCGGTTCGGTGATGACGAAGGTGACGAGGCCGTAACCGAGCAGCGTCCCGACAATCCACAGCGCGACCCCGGTGATGACGCCGAGCGCGAGCGACTTCGAGAGGTATATTTCGACGGTCTCCGGGATGCGTGCCTCGGCCAGTTTCGTCTCGAGGTTCGCCACGAAGTCGCTGTCGTCGTCGAACAGTCGCTGGTAGAGCGGGTAAAACAGGTCGGCGAGGACGTCCGTCCCGCCCGAGGAGGCTCCGCCCGCCGACTCCAGGCTCATCGGTCTGCTCCGCCCTCTTCCCCGCCGTCCGGCGCCGCCTCGCCGTCGCCGGTCGACTCCTCGGTTCCCCCGGCCGCGTCGAAGGAGAACCCGCCGGTGCTGAAGTCCTCGCCGTCGTCATCGTCGTCCGGAGGCTCGACGTCATCGGCCTCCTCGATGTCGAGGACGCCGGCGATACCCTCCTCGACTTCCTTGCCGCGGTAGCTATCCAGGAGGTCCGTCGCCTCGTCGAGGATTTCCTGACAGTGTTCGTGCATCCCCTCGTCGGCGGAGGGACGCGGCACCATCGCCTCCTTGTCGGGGTCGATGTCGATTTCGACCGACTCCATCTCCCGGAGGTCCTCTAGGGAGCGTTCGAGGTCTTCGTTGGCGATGATGGTGAGGATGCTCTCGGGGTCGTTGATGAACGCCTGCAGCGTCGCGGCGACCTGCGTGTAGGTGTTCAGGCCATTGTCGATGAGGTACGCGAGGACGATTTTCCGCATGAAAATCTCCTCGTCGACTTCCTCGCGGGTCCACCCGCGGTCGAACATGATTTCGTCCAACGTGTTCGACTCGCCCATCTGGAGGAACTCGTCGCTTTCGGCCTGCCACTGGTAGACGTCCTGGACGTTGATTTCGTCGTTTTCGGGGTCGTAGTGGTTGATTTCGGTCAGCGACTTGTTCCGGCGGACCTTGTTGCCCTGCACCCGGGTGGAGGTCTGAATCGAGACGAGGTCCAACGCCGTGAACATCGTCTTCGAGACGTTGATGGGGTCGGTGGTGAAGCGCTTGATGACCTCGCCGACGGAGTCGGCGTGGAACGTCGTCAGCGTGGTGTGACCGGTCGACATGACCTGAAACAGCGTCCGACCTTCCTCGCCCCGAATCTCGCCCATGACGATGTACTCGGGCCGCTGTCGGAGTGCGGCCTCGAGCAGGTCGAACTCGTCGACGTCGCCTTTGTCGCCGTCGGAGAAGGAGGGTCGGGTGACGCTTGCAATCCAGTTGCGCTGGGGGAGTTCGACCTCGCGTGTGTCCTCGATGGAGACGATTTTCGCCTTCGAGGGGATGAAAAGCGACACCGCGTTCAGCGAGGTGGTCTTCCCGGATGCGGTACCTCCGGCGAAGATGAGCGACTTGTGGTTCTCGATACAGAGCCACAGGAAGGCCATCTCCTCCAGCGAGAAGGTGTTCCAGTTGATGAGGTCGATGGGCGTGAACGGAACGTCCTTGAACTGCCGGATGGTGTAGTTCGTCCCGTGGTCGGACACTTCCCGCCCGAGGGTCAACTGTGACCGGGAGCCGTCCGGCAGCGTCGCGTCGACCTGCGGACTTCGCTTCGAAATCCCCTTTCCGGAGCGCTGGGCCATCTTCACGACGAAGTCGTCGAGTTCCTCCTCGCCGTGGTAGATGTTCGAGATGATTTGCTCGTAGTCGGAGTGATACACGAAGACGGGGGAGTTGTAGCCGTCACAGGAGATGTCCTCGATGTTGATGTCGTGTTTGATGCCGTCGATGCGCTCGAAGCCGATGAAGTCCCGCTTCAGGAGGTACAGTATCTTCTCGATTTGGTACTGGGTGAGGGTCTTCGAGTCCTCTTCGAGGATGGCGGGTTCCGGTCGGGCCTCGGCGCCCTGTAACTCCGTAGCTTCGTCTTCCCGTTCGGCTGTCTCCTCGCCCAGACCGAACACTCCCTTGACGCTGTCGACGAGTGACTCGTCGTCGGGGGCCGCACCATCGTCGTAGAGGTCGTATCGGTCGAGTAAGGCGTGGGTCTCCCGTTCGATGACGCTGGCACGGGCGTCTTCGTCACCTTCGACGACGACGTCGTCGCTGGAGTACTTGATAGCGGTTTTCAGCTTTCCGGAGAGGAACTCACGGAGGTCGGACTCGATGGGGGTGAGATGCGGCTCGATGAGGTAGTACTTCTTTTCGTTTTCCTTCTCGGAGTGGAAGATGATGACGAAGGCGTACGGTTCGTTCACCCAGTAGCGGTCGACCTCTCGGAAGTGGTGTTTCTTCTCCTGTGGGACGGCCTTTTCGAGGTCGTAGCGGTTGACGACGGTCGTGTTACCGTCGGCGTCGGTGAAGAAGGCGTCCTCGTCGAGGTCGGGGTTGACGCGGACGGTTCGCTCGTTTGCGATGTCGGTGAGTTGGGTCGCTCCGAGGCCAGCGGCGCCGGCGATTTCGCTGGTGTCCTCGGGGTCGAAGCCGAGGTACTCCGCGGGGTCGAACTCCTCCCCAGCGGGTGCGTTCCCCCGTTCGTCGTAAAAGTACTCCTCCTTGAAATCCTCCCAGTCGTACTCGCCGACGACTGCGGGGTCGGGTTCCTCGGGTTCGGATTCGGGTTCGGACGCCGAATCGGCGTCCGCCTCCACTTCCGCCGACTCCGCGTCGGTGGCGTCGACGGCCGGTCCCCCGGTACCGGCCTCTCCGCCGTCAGCGTCATCGATAGCCATTACCACACCCCTTTGCTGCCCCTTTGAAAAAGGCTTCCGGCCCCCTCAATCCCTGATTCGCGTGTGTGGGCGTACGTTGGCGCAGCGACCGGCCGGAGTCGTACGGTTCCCTTACTCGGGGGCTTCCGACAGTAGGGTCTCCCTACGAGATGAACCGTTCGAGTCGGTCCATCGCTTCTTTCAGTTCCTCGAGGCCGGTCGCATACGATGCTCGGAGGTGTCCGTCGGCGCCCGCGCCGAAGGCGGTCCCCGGAACCATCGCGACCTGTTCGGCTTCCAGGAGGTCCTCGGCGAACTGTTCGGCATCGTCGCCCGGACACTCCGGGAAGACGTAGAACGCGCCGGTCGCCTCGAAGCAGTCGATGCCCATCTCCTCGAACCGCGAGAGGACGAAGTTCCGACGGCGGTTGTACTGAGCGCACATCTCCTCTACGTCTTCCCGACAGTTCCGCAGCGCCTCGATGGCGGCGTACTGGGCGGTCGTCGGCGCCGACAGCATCGTGTACTGGTGGATGCGGTTCATCGCGGCGATGACTTCGCTCGGTCCCATCGCATAGCCCAGTCGGAGCCCGGTCATCGCGTAGGCCTTCGAGAAGCCGTTGAATACGATGGTTCGCTCGCGCATGCCGTCGAACTCCGCGATGGAGACGTGCTCGCCCTCGTAGGTGAGGTCGGCGTAGATTTCATCGGAGAGGACGGCCACGTCGTTCTCCCGGCAGAACTGCGCGATTTCGGCCAACTCCTCGCGGTTCATCGTCGCGCCGGTGGGGTTGTTCGGGAAGCAGTAGACGAGCAACTCGGCCTCGTCGGCGCCGGCCTCGTACAGTACCTCGGGGGTGAGTTTGAACTCGTCTTCGACGCGGGTCGGCACGTCGATTACCTCCCCGCCGGCGAAGGTGACACCCGGTTTGTAGGAGACGTAACACGGTTGGGCGACGGCGACGCTGTCGCCGGGGTTGACGAGCGCACGGAACGCGATGTCAAGCGCCTCGCTGGCCCCCGCCGTGACGAGGATTTCGTCGTCGGGGTCGTACTCGAGGTTCCAGCGGTGGGCGTCGCGGGCGATTTCCTCCCGCAACTCGCGCATCCCGCGGTTTGCGGTGTAGGAGGTCTGGCCGCGTTCCAGCGAGGTGATGGCGGCTTCTCGGGCGCCCCACGGCGCCGAGAAGTCGGGTTCGCCCACGCCGAGTGAGATGACGTCGTCCATCTCCTCGGCGAGTTCGAAGAACCGACGGATGCCGGAGGGCGGCACCTCGGCGACGCGGTCGGAGGGTCGCAGCGTCATGGCGTGACCGACAGGCGGTCGTCGTCCCCGCCGTCGTCGAAGCGGTGGCCGCTCTGTTTGTAGGTCTCCATGATGTAGTGTGTGACCGTCTGGGTGATTTCGGGCAGCGGCGCGACCTTGTCGCTGATGAATCGCGACACTTCACGCATGTTGTCGCCCTCGACTTCCAGCGCGAAGTCGTAATCCCCCGAGACGAGTCGGAGTCCCTGAACTTCCGGGAAGCCGGCGAGCCGTTCGGCCACGTCCCGATAGCTCGTCTCCCGGTCCAGCGTGACGTTCAACTCGACGTGGGCCTGCACTCGCTGGTCGTCGATTTCGTCCCAGTCGACGATGGCGGTGTACCCCTGGATGACCCCCTCGGCCTCCAGCTCGTCGATGGTCGCCTCGACCTCGGCCTCGGTACGGCCCGTCAGGCGTGCGAGGTCCCCTGTGGAGTAGCGGGCGTTCTCACACAGCAACTCGAGGAGTTCGTCGGGTTGGTCCATACGGAATACGACGCTACTGCGAACTAAAACGTTGCGAGGCATCGCTACGCCGTCCCACGCTGAGGGTGTTGTTAATATAACGATTGATAATGTGGTCTGGCATATAAGGTCATGCCTTGGTATATTATCTCTCGATACTATTATTATCCCTAAGACCATCCGAACGAGTATGAGTCAGCACGCGGTTCGAACGGCGATGACGCTGTACCAGAACGGCACACTGGACCTGGAGACTGCGGCCCGACAGGCCGGCATCTCCCCCGACCGCCTCTGCCGTGCCGCCGAGCGCTTCGGCGGCGTCAGCGTCTCGCCCTGTGCCGACCCCGAACCCGTCGCCGTTCGCGCCGACTGACGGAAACCCCAACCGGCTTCATACCCCGCCCGCCAACGGTCGGGCGTGCCGCGTAGCCACGCACCGCTCGTCGTCGGTCTCGTCTCCGGCTCTCACGTCGTCAACCACGCCTATCTGCTGCTTTTCCCGCCCGCGTTCGCGCTCTTGGGTGCCGACCTTGATGCGTCGCTGGCAGAACTCGGGGTTGCCGTCGGCGTCGTCAGTCTTGTCGTCACCGCCGGCCAACTGCCGCTCGGCTACGTCTCCGACAGCTACAGTCACGCCGCAGTCCTCCTCGGTTCCCTTTCGGTCGGTACCCTCGGCTGTGCGATGGCCGCTGTCGCCCCGACCTACGAGTGGCTGCTCGTCGCCGCCGCGGTGATGGGTGTCGGCATCGCCGGCCACCACCCTGCACACTACCCACTCCTCTCGGCGGCCGTTCCGGACGCCTACCGCTCGCGTGCTTACAGTGCCCACGGGTTCACCGGCGCCGTCGGCCTCGCGGTCCCCTTCGCCGTCGTTCCGGCGAGCGTCGCCTTGGGGTACGGTTGGCGGGGCGCCTTCGGCGCAATCGCCGTCCTCGGTGCCGTCTACACCGGGGTCGCCGCCGTTGCCGTTCGACGTGTTCCGGCCTCGATTGCTCGTGCCGGTGCCCGCGCCGAGGACGACTCGCCCCCCGAATCGCTCGCCGGCCCGCCGTCGCTTTTCGGTCGACTCCGCTCGGCCACCGGCCGCCTGCTCGCCTACGGCCGAACCGTCGTCAACACCCCGATTATTCTGCTGTTGACGACGCTGTGGTTCGTCAACAGCGTCGCCGCGTGGGGGATTCGAACCTACGCTGCGACGCTTCTGGATTCGGGCTACGGTCTCCCGTCGGAACCCGCGAATCTGGTCGCCAGCGTCATGCTCGTCGTCGGCGCGGTCGTCCTCCTCGGCGGCGGGTACGTCGCCGACCGAACCGGACCGATGCCGCTTCTGTACGCCGGATACGGCTCGCTCGTCGTTCTCGCTGCCGTGTTGTCTTCGGTTGCCGTCCCGGTCGTCGCGGCGGTCGGCCTCGTGTTGGTGCTCGCCGCGACTATCGACCTCTCGCGGCCCGCCCGCTCGACGCTCACCGACCTCGCCTCCGAGCGCGGCGACGTGGGCAAGAACTTCGCGCTCATGACGGTCGGTATCTCCGGCGGTGGCGCAGTCGCCCCACCCATCTTCGGCTACTTCATCGAAACGTCCGGGGTCGGCGTCGCCTTCATCGGCGTCGCTGCTACGGCCGCTGTCGCGCTGGGACTGTCGGTTCTGCTGGCCCGACTCGTCGAGTGACGGACGCCGTCTTTTTGACGACCTTCGAGGGGTAGGGATGCGTTTAGGAGCGTGGCCGCCCAACTACGGGTATGGTCGCACTGGAATCCGACTCGGACGTACTGGACCACGGGGATTTGGCCCCGGAGTTCGAACTGGAGGGAACCGACGGCGAGACGTACACGCTCGGTGATTTCGACGACCACGACGCCCTGTTGGTCGTGTTCACCTGCAATCACTGTCCCTACGCGAAGGCGAAATACGACGCGATGAACGCCATCGCCGCCGACTACGAGGACGTGGCCGTCGTCGGTATCAACCCCAACGACGCCGAGGAGTATCCCGAGGACTCCTTCGAGAAGATGGTGGAGTACGTCGGGTCGGGCGACATCGACCTCACCGCTTACCTCCGCGACGACACACAGGACGTCGCCAAAGCCTACGGCGCGGTGTGTACGCCCGACCCCTTCCTGTTCCGAAACGACAACGACGACTTCCGACTCGTCTATCACGGTCGGTTCGACGACGCGACGAACCCCGATGAGGAGCCCTCCGGGACCCCCGGCTACGAGATTCGCGATGCAATCGAGAGCGTCCTCGCTGGCGAAGTGCCCGAGGACGAGGGCCATCCCTCTCGTGGCTGCTCCATCAAGTGGCGTGACTGACGTGGCAGACCGACCGGCCGTCGACGCCGACCGACTGTGGGCCGACCTCGAAGCGAACGGCGCCTTCGGCGCGACGGTCCGCGACCCGCCCGAGCGCTGGGGTCGAACCGTCCGCTGTGGTACCGACGCCAACCGAAAGGCGCGTGAGTACCTTCTCGAACGAATGGCGGCGGCCGACCTCGATGTCCGCGTCGATGCAGTTGGCAACGTCGCCGGTCGGTGGTCCTCCGAGAGCACCGACCCATCCGCCGCACCTATCGCCGCCGGAAGTCACCTCGATTCGGTCCCGGAGGGTGGCATCTTCGACGGCCCACTGGGCATCTACGCTGCTCTCGAAGCCGTTCGGGCGATGCAAGATGGGGTGTTCGAACCCCAACGCCCCATCGAGGTCGTTTCCTTCACCGAGGAGGAGGGCGGTCGGTTCGCCGACGGGTTGCTCGGTTCGTCGGTCGCTGCCGGCGTCCGTAGCGTCGACGAGGCGCTCGCACTCGAAGCCGACGACGGAACGACCCTCGCTGCGGCGCTTGAAGACATAGGCTTCGCCGGCGAGGGCCGTCTCGACGCCGCCGAGTGGGACGCGTGGCTCGAACTCCACGTCGAACAGCACACCGAACTCGAATCGGCCGGCGTCCCCGTGGGCGTCGTCACGGACATCACCGGCATTACTCACTGTGAGGTCACTATCGAAGGCGATGCCGACCACGCGGGGTCGACGCCGATGGATCAGCGAACGGACGCGCTGGCGGCCGCAAGCGAGTTCGTCCTCGAAGTCGAGCGGGCCGCCGAAACCCGGACCGAAACCGACCCTGCCGCCGTCGGGACCGTCGGCAGTCTCGATGTGGCCCCGAACGCGACGAACGTCGTTCCCGGCGGGATCGAGGCGGGCCTCGACGTTCGGAGCACCGACTACGACTCGATGGAACACCTCGTCGGCGTCGCCCGCGAGGAACTGGGCCGTCTCGAAGCCGACCGCGGCGTCGATACGGCTCTCGAACGGCCGTTCGACCTCGAACCGACGCCGATGGCCGAGCGGTGTCGGACGGCACTGCACGAGACGGGCGAGGCCGCCGGCATCGAGACGCTGTCGCTTCACTCCGGGGCCGCCCACGACTCGATGTACGTCGCGGGCGTCACCGACGCCGGAATGCTGTTCGCGCCGTCCCGAGAGGGCGTCTCGCACAATCCCCGGGAGTGGACGAGCAAGGCCGACTGTGCTGACGCGACGCGCGTTCTCGCCGGGGCGCTCGCCGAGTTGGCGGGCGTCTAATCAGAGCGTTTCGAACACCGTTTCGACGGCCCGCCGCTGGTGTTCGATGGAGAGACTCGGCGGGACGGCACCGCCGCGGTGGGCGTTGTTCTCGGCTGCCTTTTCGGCTGCCATCGGCGGCGTGTACGGCAGGTGGACGAATCCCGTCGGGGCGTCGCTGTCACGTGTTTCGAGTGCCCCGAGCGTCGTGTAGGTGAGATGGTTACAGAGATGCGTCCCCGCGGTGTTCGAGAGGCGCGCGGGGATGTCCTCCGCCACGAGCGCCTTGACGCAGTCGGCGACTGGAAGCGTCGAGAACCGGGCGTCGGGACCGTCGGGGTCGATGGGTTCGTCTTCGGGGTCGGCGTCGGCGTTGTCCGGGACCGTCACCGCGTCATCGACGTTGACGGCGACTCGTTCGAGACAGACGCCGTTGCGGCCGCCGGCGAGACCACTCATGACGACTGCGTCGGGGTCGTACTCCTCAAGCAACGCGGCCATCTCGTCTGCGGCCTCGGCGAAGATGACCGGCAGCACCTCGCCGACGATTTCGTGGCCGGCAACGCGGCGGCCGTCGAAGGTCTCCGCGAGGGTCGCGCTCGGATTGGTGTCGTGGTCGCCGAACGGTTCGTAGCCGGTGAGGAGGTACATACCGTCGAGACGGCTGCCATCTTTTTAAACTCCGCCGCCGACGTTCGGGCGTGAACCGCCGTCTCGGTTACGGGTTGCTGTTGCTCGCCGGTCTCCTCACCGCCGCTTCCGGGGCCGTCCGGGGATTCGTCTTTGCCCCCCTGTCGGGGTCGTACTTCGAGGTGCCGTTGGACGTACTCATCGCACAGGGATTGCTCGTCGCGGCGGTCGGATTCGCCGCCTACGGCGGGTACCTCCTCGTGTTCGGTTTCGTCGCCGCCCGGACGACGAACAAGCGCCGTCTGCACGACCTTCGGAACGTCCTCCGGTTCGTGTTCATCGCCGCCGCGGTCGTCGGCGTGTTGGCGGTCGCCACCCGACAGTACGTCGGGTTACTGTTCTCGCTCGGTATCGTCGGCTTCGCGGTTACCTTCGCGCTCCAACAGCCGCTGTTCTCGCTCATCGGCTGGTTCTACATCATGGTCAAGCGGCCGTATCAGGTCGGCGACCGCGTCTCCATCGAGGGGTCGAAAGGCGACGTCGTCGAAGTCGACTTCCTCGTGACGACGCTGTGGGAAATCAACGGCGAGTTGGTCTCCTCACACCAACCCTCCGGGCGCATCATCACGCTCCCGAACAGCGTCGTTCTCTCCTCACACGTCCACAACTACTCCTGGGAGGGGTTCCCGTTCGTCTGGAACGAACTGACCGTACAGGTTGCCTTCGAGACGGACCTTGAGTTCGCACGTGAACTGATGGTCGAGGAGGCCGACGACTACCTCGGTGACCGAATGGCCGAGCGCATCGAAGCCTACCGGGAGCGACTCGCCGAGACCCCGGTCGAACTCGAAGTCCGGGACCGCCCGTCGGTGAACGTCGTCCAACAGGAGTCGTGGGTCGAGTTGCGACTGCGGTATCTCGTCCACCCGAGGCAGGGCTCTCGGGTCCGAAACGAACTGTACGAGCGAATCCTCGCGCGGATGAACGACAACCCCGACCGGGTGGCGTTCCCGGTGAGTCGGAGTCGCTGACACGCCGGCCACCCGTACGCTTTTCGTCGCGCCCGACGACGACGCGGGTATGACCGTCCCTGACGACGTCGAGACGTTCGCCGCCACGGTCGGCCCACGACCGGACGGCGTCCTGCGGGAGATGGACGAACGTGCCGAAGCGACCGGCTTTCCGACCGTCGGGCCCGCCGTCGGCGGGTGGCTCCAGCAACTCGCCGGCTTCGTCGGCGCCGAACGGGTCTTCGAGTTCGGGTCGGGATACGGCTACTCGGCCTATTGGTTCGCACGAGCGCTTCCCGACGACGGCGAAATCGTCCTCACGGAAATCGACGCCGACGAACTCGACGATGCCCGCCAGAACCTCGCGGCGGGCGGCTTCGAGGACATCGCCCGCTTCGAGTTGGGCGATGCCATCGACATCGTCGAGGAGTACGACGGCCCCATCGATGTCGTCCTCATCGACAACGAGAAGGACCGCTACGTCGAGGCTTTTGAGGCTGTCCGCTCGAAGGTGCCGGTCGGTGGATGCGTCGTCGCCGACAACATGACCACCGGTCCCTTCTCCTTCGAGGAGATACACCGCCTCGTCGTCGATGGTGGCGATTCGGTCAACGATATGGCAACCGGAGTCGCGGCCTACCTCGAACACGTCCGTTCCGAGGACGCCTTCGAGACGACCCTGTTGCCGCTCGGGGAGGGACTGGCAGTGTCCCGTCGCATCGATTGAGCGGTCAGGGGCAACCTCTCGTCTGTTTTTGCCGGTATTGACATGATTCGACGTGGCAAGAACCAAGTCGGGGTCGTTCGTACTGACGGCCATGCCAGGAGGCACTGACCAGACGCTTCGACCCTTCTTGTGGCGTGCGGCGAACCTGTACCCGGACACGGAAATCGTCTCACGGACACACGAGGGTATCGAACGCTACACGTACAGCGATTATGACGACCGAACGGCGCAACTCGCAAACGCCCTCGAGGCCCACGGCATCGAGGAGGGAGACCGCGTAGCGACGTTCTGTTGGAACCACCATCGGCACTTCGAGACGTACTTCGCGGTGCCGACCATCGGCGCACAACTGCACACTATCAATCCGCTTCTGCCCGACGAGCACATCCAGTACATCGTCGACAACGCCGACGACGAACTCGTCTTCGTCGACGAGTCGCTGGCGCCGAAACTCGCACAGGCGGCCGCCGACGCCCCCGAGTTCGAGGGCGTCGACTTCGTCGTGATGTCCTCGACGGGGACGGACGCCCTTGATGCGACTCCCTACGAGGAGTTCGTCGACGGCCACTCCACGGAGTTCGACTGGCCGGTCCTCGACGAGGACCAGCCCGCCGGCATGTGTTACACCTCCGGGACGACGGGCAACCCCAAGGGCGTCGAGTACACCCATCAGATGCTGTGGAGCCACACGATGGCGTCGCTGACGCCACAGGGCATCCCGATGGCCGACGACGATGTCGTAATGCCTGTCGTGCCGATGTTCCACGTCAACGCCTGGGGGATGCCCTTCACCGCGACGGCCGCCGGTTCGAAACACGTCTATCCCGGCCCATCGCCGGACCCCGAGGACATCGTCCACCTCATCGAGGAGGAGGGCGTCACGATTTCGGCTGGCGTTCCCACCGTCTGGCTCGGCCTGATGGACTACGCCGAGGACAACGACGTGGACCTCTCGGAGTTGGATACGGTCATCGTCGGCGGCTCCGCCGCCCCTGAGTCGATGATTCGGTGGTTCGACGACCGCGATGTCGAACTGCTCCATGCCTGGGGGATGACCGAGATGTCGCCGCTGGGCTCCGTTTCCCAGTTGAAGGGCAGTCTGGAGGATGCCGACTACGAAACCCAGCTGAAACACCGCAAGAAGCAGGGTATCACGGTCCCCGGCGTCGAGTTCAAGGTCATCGACGAGAACGACGAGGAAATCGCCTGGGACGGCGAGGAGTTCGGCGAACTGTGGGTCCGCGGTCCGTGGGTCACCAAGGAGTACTTCAAGCGGCCCGAGGCCAACGAGGAGGACTTCGAGGACGGCTGGCTGAAGACCGGTGACGTGGTCACCGTCGACGAGGAGGGGTACATCCAAATCGTCGACCGCGCGAAGGACGTCATCAAATCCGGCGGGGAGTGGATTTCCTCCGTCGAGTTGGAGAACGCCATCATGGCCCACGACGACGTGGCCGAAGCCGCCGTCGTCGGCGTCCCCCACGAGAAGTGGCAGGAGCGACCGGTCGCCTTCGTCGTCGCCGGCGAGGATGCCGACACGGACACCCTCGACGAGGAAATCATGGACCTCCTGCGTGAGGACTATCCCAAGTGGTGGCTGCCGGACGCCATCGAGTACATCGACGAGGTGCCGAAAACCGCCACGGGCAAGTTCTCGAAGAAGGACATCCGCGAGGAGTACACCGATGGGTCGATTGTCGAGGGGAGCGTCCCCGAGGAAGCCGCCCCGGACGACGACTAGTACCGGAAACCCTTTCCCCAATTTTCTTTCCGACAGGCAATAGCCGGCGCTCTATATTTAACGCTGGAAGCCCTACTATGTAGGTAGGATGGAACTGTTAGACGAAGCGGTCGTTCCGGAGCACGCCCGAGCGGTCAAACAGGAGGCCCGGGAGTTCGCCGCCGAGTACATCGAGCCGAACGCGGCCGACTACTACGAGACCGGTGAGTACCCCTGGGAGGTACTGGAGGCCGGGATGGACGCCGGCCTCGTCGCACAGGACATCGGCGAGGAGTACGGCGGTCGCGGCTTCGACGTCCACGAGATCCTCGCCATCGCCGAGGAGTTCTACCGCGCGGACGCCGGTATCGCCCTGACGCTACAGTTGGCGAGTTTCGGGACGAAAATCACCGAAGAGTACGGCACCGACGAACAGAAAGAGCAGTACCTCCGACCGGTCGCCGAGAACGACCAACTGTCGGGGTTGGCCGTCTCGGAACCCGAAACCGGGTCGGACCTCGCGGGCATGGAAACCACCGCCGAGAAAGACGGCGACGAGTGGGTACTGAACGGCGAGAAGTACTGGGTCGGCAACGGCGTCGAAGCCGACTGGGTGACGGTGTACGCACGGACGGGCGACGATTCGGACGACCCCTACAGCAACTTTTCGCTGTTCATCGTTCCCACCGACACCGACGGCTACGACGCCGAACACATCCCCGAGAAGATGGGGTTCCGCGCCTCCAAACAGGCCCACATCGAGTTCAACGACGCACGCATTCCCGAGGAGAATGTCATCGGCGCCGAGGGAACGGGCTTCTACATGCTCGCGGAGTTCTTCAACTACGGCCGCGTCGTCGTCGGTGGCCACGGCCTCGGCTTGGCCGCGGCGGCCATCGAAGAGACCGCCGACTTCGTCCACGGCCGGAAAGCCTTCGACCGCAACGTCAGCGAGTTCCAGAAGGTCCAACACATCCTCGCGGACATGCTGACGGAGTTCAACGCCGCCCGGACGCTCAACTGGCAGGCCGCCGACCGCGTTGCCGAGAAGGACAACGCCGGCCTGTGGGCCGCACAGGCGAAGGTTAAATCCACCGAGACGGCGAACATGTGTGCCGAACGCGGGATGCAGCTCCACGGCGGCCGCTCGGTGTTGGTCGAGAACCGCATTTCCCGAGTGTACCGCGACGTTCGGATTCCCGTCATCTACGAGGGCGCAAACGAGATTCAGCGTAATCTCATCTACGGACAGGCCCAGTGGTAGTCGCCCCGAGGAACGGACCGCCGCGACAACACTCTTGGCCGGTCCGGACGTAAGACCGACATGGACATTCACGTCCTCGACCGTGGCCGTATCCACGCCGATTTGAACTTCGCTTTGGACGGCGAAGTCGCCGCAGTACACAGCGACCGCAACCCCGACCTCCAGTACACCGAGTTCGCCGTCTGGAACCTCGTCGTCGACCATCCCGAGGCGACGATACTGTGGGATACCGGTTCACACCCCGAAGCGGCCGACGGCTACTGGCCCGCCCCGCTGTATGAGGCCTTCGCCCACCCCGACGCCGCTGACCGCGACCTCGAAACCGCTCTCGCCGATGTCGGGTACTCCGTCGAGGATATCGACTGCGTGATTCAATCGCACCTGCACCTCGACCACGCCGGCGGCCTGTATCACTTCGACGGGACGGACGTGCCAATCTACGTCCACCGTCGGGAACTCGAACACGCCTACCTGTCCGCAAAGTCGACGGCTGGCGGCGACGCCTACCTCGCCTCCGATTTCGACCACGAGTTGAACTGGCAAATCGTCGACCAGCCACGATACCAACTCTTCGACGGCGTCGAGTTACTGCACCTGCCGGGCCACACGCCTGGACTGCTCGGTGCGCTGTTCGAACGGGAGGGGGATGAAAACGTCCTCGTCGCCGGTGACGAGGCGTTCCTCGCGCCGAACTACGAGGAGAGCCGTTCGATGGGCGCCAGTCTGCTGTACGATTCGCGGGCCTACGAAGAGAGCCGGCAGTTCCTGAAGGACCTCGAACGCCGCTACGACGCCCGCGTCATCTACGGCCACGACCCCGAGCAGTTCGAGCGGATTCGCGACGGGCTCTAGCGCGGCTGCCAGCCCTCGGGGGCGCCCGGTGCGTCGACCCGGGCACGCTCGCCGTCGGCGTCGAGTTCGATGCGGCCGTCGAACAACTGTTCGAACGTTCGGACGGTCTGTTCGTGGTGGGCGTCGGGCGTCATCGCGAACACGCCGAGGCCGTCGTTGCGGCGGATGTGGGCCGTCAGCACGCTGAGAAACCGGAATACGGAGGCGTCCTCGGCGTAGTACAGAAGCGTCGTCACGGAGTCGATGAAGACGGCCGGAGACGACGAGCGCTTCAGAAACTCCGAGACGGGCATCGAAATCCCAGTCAGGTCTCCCGGCGTGCTCACCTCGTCGCTCGTCGGCGTACAGTAGAGCACCGACGACAGCGACGCCGTCGCCTCGGTCGGCGTCGCGTTCTCGCCGTGCGTCGCCGAGACGAGAAGCGTCTCGCCGGCTCTGGCGTCGCCGACGGCGTTGCTGAACGCCGCCACGCCGCCCATGGGTGGCGCATACAGGATGTAGCTGTTGGCTTCGCCGGCGAGCCACTCGGAGATAGATGCCACGTGTTCTCTCCTACGGAGACGCCACGCAAAGTGTTTTCCTCACGTCGAGGCGTCGTCGAACACCCGCGCCCAGATGACGAGCACCGACGGCAACACGAACAGCGAGGCGAGATACGAGTAGAACACCGACATCCCGGTGAGGATGCCGAACTGGCCGATGGCGGGGAAGATAGACAACACCAGCACGCCGATGCCGAACACCGTCGTGAGCATGCTTCCGGTCAGTGCTCCGCCGGTGCCGCGGACGGTCTTTTCGAGTGCCTCGTAGACGCCGCGGTCGAGTTCCTCGTACTCGTCGGCGAAGCGGTGGACGATGTGGACTGAGTAGTCGATGCCGAGACCTATCGTGATAGCGAGAATGGTCGCGGTGAAGGCGTTGAACGACAGGCCGAACAGTCGCATCGACCCGGCGACCATCGCGACGGTCACGACGATGGGTGTGATGTTCGCCAACCCCAGTGAGGCCCGCCCGAGCAACAGCCAGTAGATGAACACGAGGAAGACGGCGGTTCCACCGAGGGCGACGGCGAGGCTCACGACGGCCGACTGGAGAATGATGTCGGAGACGGCTTGGAAGACGACGGTGTTGCCGGTCGCCGTCGCATCGAAGCGCTGGCGGTCGGCGATGTCCCGGGCGTCGTCCGTAATCTCCTGTTGGGTGGCGTCGGATTCCACCGAGTAGACGATTCGGGCACTCCGGCGGTCTTCGGTCATGTACTGGGCGGCCTGTCCGCTCGCGGGGGAGTCATACAGGTAGTCGTAGACGTCACCGAGGTTCTGGTCGGGAATCCCGTCGTCGTCGATGTCGTTGCGGTCGACGAGGCGCCGGAACTCGGGGTCGCGCTCGGCGTGGCTGTCGATGACGGTGATGATGCTCGTCTCTGAGGCGTACCGGCCGTCTCGAATGAAGGCATCGGGTGGGTCCTCGCCGGCACGGCGCATCGATTCCAGCGCCGCTGGCTGTTCCATTGGTCCTTCGACGTACACCGTCACCGTGTCGCTTTGCCCGGATTCGAAATTCTCCTCTAAGAAGTTAATCGTCGCCGTCACGGTGTACTCGCCCGGTGCGAGGGGTTCTGGCACGTAGTCGTAGTACCCCGGTGAGTCCTCCGGTGGGAGGAAGTCCTCGTCCTCGAAGGTGGTACTGATGCCGGTTGCGTAGCCGGCGGCCACGCCGCTGACGAGCAACAGGACGACGACGAACGCAATCGGTGCGATTCGGGCGACTTTGACGCCGGCCGTCTGGAAACCGCCGAGTATCGACCCCTCCGACCCGAGCGGCGTGGTGGCGAACGTCGGAATCGGGTACTTCTGTCGAGCGTGGTCGAGTTTTACCTTCGCCGCCGGCAGGAATATCCCGAACACCAAGAAGGTGAACACGATGCCAACGGCGGCGACGATCCCGAACTCGCGTATCGGCGGAAGACTACTCGTGAGGTTCGCCGCAAACCCGATGACGGTCGTCCCCGTCACGATGAAGAAGGCGACCAACACCTGGTCGGTCGTCGTCGACATCGACTCGACGATGCCGAATCCTTTGACTTGCTCTTCGCGATACCGGTTCACTGCGTGGATACCGAAGTCGATACCGACCGCCAACAGCAGCGGCGGAACCGAAATGAGCATCTGGCTGAAGGGGATGCCGACCAACCCCATGAACCCGAACGTCCAAACCAAGGCGATGAGCAGCGAGACCACGCCCAACAGTAGGTCCGCGAGGTCACGGTAGGAGACGAACAGGAACAGCGTGATGAGCAACACCGCCGCCGGGATGACGAGCGCGAGGGTATCACCGATGACGGCACCGAACTCCGCGGCGGTGATGCCGGCACCGAAGACCGTGATGTCGCTCCCGACCGAATTCGCGATAGTTCGAGCCTCCTGCTGAATCGGCGTCAACGGACTGGAGCCGCCCTGTCCCGCGCTGCTGGAGAGACCCGCCGGGATGTCGTGGCTCACGACGCCGATAGTCGCTGACGCCGACGCCGACTGGCGATTGTAGTCGTTCGACAACAGCCCGGAGAAACGCGTGTTCGTCTCGTCTGCCCGTCGCACCGCACGCTGTATCTCGGTGTCGGTCGCCGCCTCGATGGCCTGCTGTTGTTGTTCGGGCGTCGTCGCTTGCGGGTCGAGTTGCTGGGCGACGATTGCGGCGGCGCTTGAGGTACTCGAGACGCGCAACCCCGGTCGGTCGGCCATCTGCTCTTGGACCTCCAGCATCCGGAGCATCGCGTCCCGCGAGAGGACGTTTTCGCTGTCCTGTATCAGTTGGGTGCTGCCGCTGTCGGCGCCGAACGCCGGCGAGAACTTCTGGTTGACCTCGTCGAACGCTTCCTGTGCCGGCGTGTTCTCGGCGAACTGTTGGGTGCCGGCGCTCGTCGAAACGCCACCGAGGCCGACCACGAACAGCCCCGTGACCAGCAGGAACGCGAGGATGACGGTTCCCGGGCGCTGGGTGATGTAGTGGTCAAGCCGGTCGATGTACGGCTGATAGTCGACCGCCATCTATCGCCGCCGACGGAGCCGCAGTGCCAGCGGTGCGAGCGGGACGAGCAACAGCGGGGCGAATCCGAGTGCGCTCGTGGGGGCAACCGACCCGAACAGCCCGCCGCTGGACTCCTGCACCGAGACCGGCACGCGATAGCTCTCCGAGAGCCGCGTCTCACCAGCGGCATCGACGTACTGGAAGTCGACGGAGACGGGGTAGTCCTTCTGCATCGCCGACCCGGACGCCGACACGCGGAACGGCACCTCCACCGTTTCACCGGGTTCGAGTTCGGCGATGAACGCTTCGTCGTCGCTCGTCGACAGCGGCGAGGAGGCGAACAACTTCGCCGACACGTCGGTGACCGTCTCGTTCCGCTGGTTCGTCACTGCGAGGACGATTCGGTTCTCTCCGCCCGCAGAGAGGTTCGTGTTCTGGGCCTCGACGCCGAAGACGTCGCGGCGCGGGTCGATGGACTGACGGAACTGAATCGGGTCGGCCTGCCGTTCGTCGTCGTCGAGCGTCTCGTAGTTCGTCCGCAGCGAGAACTGCCGTGGTCCCGAGCGGGCCGCGCTCGCGACCTCCACGTCGAAGGCAACCTCGACGGATTCGCCTGCATCGAGGTCACCCAACGCGACCTCGCGTTCGAGCACTTCGACGTTCCGGTTCGGCGGGTCAAGGGTCACGACGACGTTCTCGACCGCGTTGGGGCCCACGTTGGTGAACGTCCCGCGGAGCGTCCCGTCCTGTGAGACCCGGAGCGAGGAATCGACGTTCTCGAAGGTGAACGTCTGGTCGTCGTCGGGGACGACACCGACGGTGTTACGCTGGGTCGCACCGGTCGTCTCGTCGGTGTCGTAGCCGATGGCCATGTCGACTGCGTACCCTCGGGTGCGTGCGTTTTCGGCGAACTGCCCGCCGACTGTCACGGTGCGCTGTTCCCCCGGTGCGATGCTGCCGAGGTAGGCGCTGGCCGAGCCGCTCGCGGCGCCGAAGGTGAGTCCGGCCTCCCGGGAGGTGAGGTCGACGGTCACGTCCTCGAGGGACTCCCCACCGGTGTGTTCGAGCGTGATACCGATTTCGCCCTGTTCGCCGGGGCCGGCTGTCGAATCGACCTCCGCGACGGCCAGTACGCCACCGGTGTCTGGCGTGATGCCGACCGTCGAACGGCTCGTGAACGGCACGTCGTCGTCGTCGGTGTACTCGATCGACAGCGACGCCGGCAACGCCCGGATTCCGGCGCCGTCGGTGACACTGCCCGACAGCGTGACGGTTCGGTTCTCACCGGGTTCCCAGCGGTCGACGTAGGCCTCACTCGACCCCGAGGTACCCAACTGAAGGTCCTCGGTGAGCGATTCGAGGCCCACGACCGCGTCGTTGGCCGCCGCCTCGCCGGCGTTCGTCAATTCGAGTTCGACGGCCCCGGTGTCGCCCGGTGCGGGGGCGCTCACGTCTCGAATCTCGATGTCGGCCTCCTCGTCGACGACGACCTCGACGGTGCGGCGGACGCTGACGCTCTCGTCGCGCTGGGAATACTGAGCTCCTTCGTTGGGGCCACGCTCGCCCACGAACGGCGTGTACTTGTATCGGACCTGAACCGGAACCTCGTAGGTCCCTGGGTCGGCATCCTCGTCGACAGTGAGTTGAACTCCGACGGGGTTCGCGGTACCGTCTTGGACGTTCCCGACGGCGACCTCACCGCTTCGGGCCGTGATTGGGCCGTCGTTGAGCGGTTCGATGGTCAGCCCACGGGCCGTCGTGGCGCGCTGTTCTCTCTGCGGATTGTTGCTTCCCGACTGTATCTCGCCGCGGTTGATGACGCTCACCTGCAGTTGCGTCGTCTCACCGGCAGAGAGGTGATTGTCGCCGGCGGTGAGCGAGATTTCTGGTTCGCCGGTGACGTTGGCGGCGGCCGGTGCGGCGAAAAGCGGCGCGAAAACCGAAGCAAAAAGGGCAATCGAGAGAACGACGGCGGCAATGCGAGACGCTTCCGGTGGGGACATGCGTCGATACAGTCCCGCCGTCCACTTAGTTACCCGTCCAACGAGGGGAGACCCCGTCCGCACGTTGGAATCGGTCGCTTTCCGATGTCGCTTCTCGTGGGGGGTTCCTCCTTCGTTCGGCCCCGGTTCCTCCCGGCTTCGGTCGCCGTCGGCTTCGCGACGGATTCGGCTCATGGGCTACCTACCGTTCGGTAGGTAATTATGGGTTCTGATTCCGGCGTTTCTCCAAGGGCCGTCGGGTCACTCTCGACTGCTCTCGCCGTCAGCCACGAGACGACCGTCGATGTAGGTATCCAGTTCCACCCGAGCGGACTCGAGGGCTCCTTCGTCGCTGGTCGCCGCACGGAAGATGACCCCCTCGATGTTGTACAGCAGGTATTCGGCGACACCGTGGCTGTCGACGGGCTGAAAGACGCCCTCCTCGATACCGCGGTCTATCAAGCCGGCCAGTTGGGTTTCGATACGGCGTTCGCTCTCGGTGAAGTGGCGTCGGTACTCCTCGTCGTGTGCCGCCTGGGCTCGAAGTTCGACGTACGCTCGGGCGAAGTCGGGCGTCATGAACGTGTCCTCCTCGCCGCCGGCGGCATCGGAGACGTTCAGGAAAAACGAGTCGAGGGCGGTCCGGAGGTCCTGTTCGGCATCGCCGTGTTCGCCCAAGGGGAACACTTCGACCAACCGTTCCGTCAGAAAGTCGAGAAACGCCTTCAGCAGGTCGTCTTTTCCGTCGTAGTGGTAGTACAGCGACGCCTTCTCGATGCCGACCCGGTCGGCGACCCGTTGCATGGAGAGGCCGTCGTAGCCCCGTTCACAGAGGATTCCGTACGTCGCCTTCATTATCGACTGGCGGGTGTCTTCGGGGTCCGCCGGGAAGATTTCGACTGGTTCGTGGGGCATGGCTATCTACTGGCTGCTATCTCCGGAACGTCTGTCGGTCCGTCTCACCGAGTCCGCTGGGGGTCTACTGTTCGACGAGGCCGTACGTCGATTCGAGGTGGTCGATAATCCAATCGACCGTGTCGGGGTCGTAGGTCCAGAAGCCATAGAACGCACGCGGTTCCCGCTCCTCGGCCAGTAGCGCACACTTGTTGACATCGACGCCGGCGCCGTCGTAGGCGACGAACCACGACCGCTCGATTTCCTCGGCACGCTCGACGTGAATCGTGAGGTCGGTGTCGTGTTCCGGCACGTCGGTGTCCGGAGCGCCGTAGGCGTGGACGTCGAGGCTCCCCTTCTCTGCGAGTTGCTCGTAGATGTCCATCTGGTCTTCGAGGATGGAGAGCTGTTGGAATCCCGAGTGAAGCGTCCCTTTCCCGACGCGCCACGCGCGGTCTTCGATTTCCCGGGAGGCGGCGACCATCTGCTCGATGTCGTAGGAGGTGAACATCGTCTCATCGAGGTGGTCGAGGATGGGACGGTACGCCTCCCCATCGAACCCCGGGTCGGTTTCGCTGTCGTCCGGGTCCAGAACCGTCTCGAGGTTCGTAGCCGTAACGAACGTGTCGTCCTCCGAGAGAACGACGAACGAGGCCGGCTTGCCGCTGGGCGTCCGCTCGGCTGACACCGAGAGGTTCCGGTCTCGGAACTGCTCTCGGAGGGATGAAGCGGCGTTATCGGGTGCGTTGTACACCGTGAGCCGCTTTTCGTGATCTTCGACCCCCGTAATAAGCTCGGTGAGAGACATTCGCTCTAGGGATACCACGCAATTCCGAGTAATAAGCCTGTGGTCGCGTCGTCACGGCTGGCCCGCATTCGGCCTCCTCTCGAGCACGACGGACCGGCCAAAACCCAACCACTCAGGCGGTGTTTAAACACCTTTATCATTATTAATCCATGCTAATACGTAGCAAACGCTTTAGTCCGCGGCCGACCAACTCCGAGTAAGGCGCCCGACGTGGGCGCGGTGATAGATATGACACAGGAACTCGTCTGGCGAATCGCGGGAGGTTCCGGCGACGGAATCGACTCGACGAGCCAGAACTTCGCGAAGGCGCTGATGCGGTCGGGACTGGACGTATTCACCCATCGACACTATCCGTCGCGCATCCGCGGCGGCCACACGTACGTCGAGATTCGGGCCGGCCCCGATTCGGTTCGGTCCCGGGGCGACGGCTACAACTTCCTGTTGGCGCTGGGTGACTCCTTCGCCCGCAACCCACAGGAAGACGCCTACTACGGCAACGAGGAGGTGAAACCGCTCGCCGAGAACCTCGACGAACTCCGCGAAGGTGGCGTCATCGTCTACGACGAAGGACTCGTCGACATCGACGACGTGCCCGACTTCGAGCAACGCGTCGAGGAGAACGGCTGGCACGTTTACCCGATGGACCTCCGGGCCATCGCACGCGAACACGGTCGGGAAGTGATGCGCAACACCGCCGGCGTCGGTGCGACCGCGGCGCTTCTGGAGTACGACATGGAGCACATCCAGGGGCTCATGGAAGACCGAATGAGCGGCGAGGTGCTCCAGGCGAACCTCGACATCCTCCAGATGGTGTACGACGAGGTCGAGGAGATGGAGTTCTCCCACGACCTCCGGATGCCGGAGGGGAGCCACGACGAAGAGCAGGTGTTGCTCTCCGGATCCAACGCCATCGCCTACGGCGCAATCGACGAGGGCTGTCGGTTCATCGCCGGCTACCCCATGACGCCGTGGACCGAGGTGTTTACGCTGATGACTCAACACCTCCCCGAAATCGGCGGCATCTCCGAGCAGGTCGAAGACGAAATCGCCGCCGCGGCGCTGGCGCTCGGCGCCTCCCACGCCGGCGTGAAGGCCATGTCCGGCTCCTCGGGCGGCGGCTTCGCCCTGATGTCGGAACCGCTCGGCCTCGCCGAAATGACCGAGACGCCCGTCGTGTTGGTCGAGGCGATGCGGGCCGGCCCCTCGACGGGGATGCCGACGAAACCCGAACAGGCCGACCTCGAACACGTCCTCTACACGAGTCAGGGCGACTCCTCGCGAGTTGTCTTCGCGCCCGGCAACGTCGCCGAAGCCTACGACCAGACCCGTGCGGCCTTCCGAATCGCCTACGACTACCAACTGCCGGCTATCGTCCTCTACGACCAGAAACTCTCCGGAGAACTCCGGAACGTCGACGAGTCGTTCTTCGACCGCGAGCCGAACCCCGACCTCGGGTCGACGCTGTCCGAGGAGGAAATCGCCGAGGCCGCCCACCACGCCTCCGGGAAGTTCCAGCGGTTCCAACACGACCCCGACAACGACAAGGGCGTCTCGCCCCGCTCGATTCCGGGCCAGAAGGACGGCCGATTCCTCGCGACCGGCAACGAACACACTCCGGAGGGCCACATCAGCGAAGACCCCGAAAATCGGGTGGCTCAACTCAGCCGGCGTCGGCGGAAACTCGAATCCATCCGCGAGGAACTCGACGCCGAGGAATCGAGCCATCAGACGTATCACGGCCCCGACGACGCCGACTACGGCATCATCACCTTCGGCAGCCAACAGGGGACCGTCCTCGAAGCCGTCGACCGGCTGAACGACGCCGGCCACGACGTGCGCGCGCTGGGCGTCTCGGACATGATGCCGTTCCCGGACGCCGAGATGATCGAGTTCCTCGAGTCGGTCGAGGAGGCGATGGTCGTCGAGATGAACGGGTCGGCGCAGTTCCGTGGACTGATACAGAAGGAGTTGGGGCGGTTCGGGCCGAAACTGAACAGTCTGCTGAAGTACAACGGTGACCCCTTCGAGCCACACGAGGTCGTCGAGGGGTCCGAAGCGATTATCGAGGGCGACGAACCCGCACCGACGACGGAGTTCGTCCCCGCGGCAGGTGATTGACCATGAGTGCCTTCAACGCAATCGGAGAGAACCGAGAAGTAGAGCGCGAGGAGTTCACGCCCGGCATCGAGCCACAGGCGACGTGGTGTCCCGGCTGTGGTGACTTCGCCGTCCTGAAGTCGCTGAAAGGCGCCATGTCGGACCTCGGGAAGAGCCCCGACGAGATACTGCTCGCGACGGGCATCGGCTGTTCGGGCAAACTGAGCAGCTACTTCGAGAGCTACGGCTTCCACACCATCCACGGCCGGTCGTTGCCCATCGCACGAGCGGCCAAACTCGCCAATCCCGACCTCGAAGTCATCGCCGCGGGCGGCGACGGCGACGGCTACGGCATCGGCGGCAACCACTTCATGCACACCGCCCGGGAGAACCACGACATGACCTACATCGTGTTCAACAACGAGATTTTCGGGTTGACGAAGGGCCAGACCTCGCCCACCAGCCCGAAGGGTCACAAATCGAAGACCCAACCCCACGGGTCGGCGAAGGACCCGATTCGCCCGCTGTCGCTGGCGCTGACTTCGGGGGCGTCCTACGTCGCCCGGACCGCCGCCGTCAATCCGAATCAGGCACAGGAAATCCTCACCGAGGCAATCGAACACGACGGCTTCGCCCACGTCGATTTCCTCACCCAGTGTCCGACCTGGAACAAGGACGCCAAACAGTACGTCCCCTACGTCGACGTCCAGCAGAACGACGACTACGACTTCGACATCACGGACCGCAAGGAGGCCGCCGAGATGATGTACGAGACCGAGTCGGCGCTGTACGAGGGGAAAGTGCTGACTGGCCGGTTCTACCACGACGAGAACCGCCACTCCTACGGCTCCGAGAAGCGCTCCGTCGGCGAGATGCCCGACGAGCCGCTGGCCGAACGCTACCACGACGACTACGAGTGGGAGCGCAGTTACGACCTGCTGGACGCCCACAAGTAGGCCTGCCTCGAACTCCCGCAAACCACCGGGACCCCGACCTTTACACCTCGACCGTTCGACTTCTCGACAATGCGACTCCACTGGCATCGGCGGGACCTCCGGGTCGCCGACAACCGCGGCCTTGCCGACCCCGCCGAACCGGCGGCTGGCGTCTTCGTCTTCGACGACGAACTGCTGGGCCACGCCGCACCCCCACGAGTGGCGTTCATGCTGGACGCCCTCGAATCGTTGCGCGAGGCCTATCGCGAGAACGGGTCGGAGCTGTTCGTCCGCCACGGCGACCCGGCGGGGGTACTGCCGGCGCTGGCCGCCGACTACGGCGTCGATGTCGTCTCTTGGAACCGCGATTACTCCGGGCTGGCACAGCGGCGCGACGACCACGTCTCCGAGGAACTCAAAGACGACGGCGTGACACCACAGAAGTTCCACGACGCCATCTGTCACGAACCCGGCTCCATCACGACCAACGCTGGCGACCCCTATTCGGTGTACACCTACTTCTGGAAGAAGTGGCGCGACCGCGAGAAGGATGACCCCCGAGCGGTGCCGGAACTCGCCGAGGTGACAGACGACGAGCCGATTCCGACGCTCGCCGAGTTGGGCTTCGAGGAACCGAGCGCCGACGTTCCGCCCGCGAGCACCGAAGCGGCCCGTGAACTGCTGGAGGAGTTCCTCACGGACGACGTGTTCCGGTACGACGACCGCCGCGATTACCCGGCTGAGGGCTGTACATCGCGTCTCTCGCCGCATCTGAAGTTCGGGACCATCGGCATCCGGGAGGTCGACGAACGGGTCCGTGAGGTTCGTGACTCGATGTCCGGCGAAAAGCGCGAGTCGGTCACCGAGTTCCGCTCGCAGTTGGCCTGGCGGGAGTTCTACACCCACGTCCTCTACTTCAATCCCGAGGTGGTGAGAGAGAACTACAAGTCCTACGAGAACGCCATCGAGTGGGACGACGACGAGGACCTCCTCGAGGCGTGGAAACGCGGTGAGACGGGGTATCCCATCGTCGATGCAGGGATGCGCCAACTGCGAGAGGAGGCGTACATGCACAACCGCGTGCGGATGATAGTGGCATCCTTCCTGACGAAGGACCTCCTCTGCGACTGGCGGCACGGCTACGACCACTTCCGGGAGCGGTTGGTCGACCACGACACCGCAAACGACAACGGCGGCTGGCAGTGGGCCGCCTCGACGGGGACCGACGCTCAACCGTACTTTCGTATCTTCAATCCGATGACGCAGGGCGAACGCTACGACCCCGACGCCGAGTACATCCGCGAGTACGTGCCCGAACTGCGGGACACCGACCCCGAAATCGTCCACTCCTGGCACGAGTGTTCGCCGACACAGCGAGCCAACGCCGCCCCCGAGTACACGGACCCGATAGTCGACCACAGCGAACGCCGCGAGCAGGCGCTTGCGATGTTCGAGCGGGCGAGGGGCGAGGACGACTGAGCATCGCGAAGGAGTCCTCGAGGCGGAGCGGTGAGTACGTCGGACGAACCCCGGAGCGTGGCGAGGAGGAGTGAGAACGTCGAACGAGTCATCCGAAAAGACGAGCGGGAGGAGCGAAGCGACGACACGCGAGCAGGGGAAGAGGAGTGAGCAGTGAACGGTCGGACTGACGGCCGTTCCGACACGGACCGTCCTCAGTCAGCAATCGGCAACTCAACGACGAACACGGCGCCTTCGGGTTCGGCGTCTTCGACCCACACGTCGCCACCGTATCGGTCGACGAGCGTCTTGACGAGATACAGGCCGAGGCCGCTCCCGGCGCTTTCGAGCCCCTTCTCGCCCCGGGCGAAGATTTCGCCTTTCCGTGAATCGGGGACTCCCGGCCCGTTGTCCGCAATCCGAACCCGTACCGACGTATCGGTCTCTTCGGCGGTCACGGCCACCCTCGGAACGTCTTTATCGTTGTGCTGAATCGCGTTCTGTAGCAGATTTCGAAAAACCGCGTCGAGCATGTTGTCCGCTCTAACGGAAACGTCCGGAATCGACCCATCGATAGTTACAATCGACACAGAATCGCCAGTTCGGGTCTCTTCGACCTGATTTTCGAGCGCGTGACTGAGGGACATCTGCTGCTTTTCGGCTTCGGATTGGAGCATCACGTTCGCCAAATCCCGGGCCGTTTTCGTCAACTCGATTGCTTCTTCGGCCTTCTGTTGAACGGTCGTAAGCTCCGTTTCAGCATCCTCGTCGACGTGATCGGCGAGCAACTCCGCGTACCCCTTGACGACGGTGAGGTCGTTCCGAATGTCGTGCCGGACGACCTCGTTCAGCAGTTGCAGGTTATCCCGCTGCTCTTTGAGTTGCTGTTCGTATTGCTTTCGCTCACTCGTGTCCCTGGCAAGTGCAAGATACCGGATTCCCTCGGGGAGTTCTAACTTCGTTACCCACACGTCCACCGGGAACGTCGATTCGTCCTTTCGCCGCTGCATTCCCTCTTTTTTCACCATTTCGCCCGTATCCATCCCCTGCCAGGTTTCGTCCAGTTCCTCCCTGTGGGTAACTTCGATATCGGTGACCTCCATCGAACACAACTCCTCATAATCGTATCCCAGTGACTCTACGGCCTGTGTATTCACGTCCAGAATCTCTCCTCTCTCGTTGTGAATGAAAATCGCGTCCGGGGCTTGTTCGAAGAGGGCCTGCAACCGCCTCCGGCTTCGTTCCAGTTCCCGCTCTCGCTCTTTTCGTTCGGTGATGTCCTGGAACGTCCCTCGAATGCGAACCGCCTCGCCATCCTCGAGATAGGGGTCGGCCTGAGCGCGAACCCACCGCCGTTCTCCGTCCTCGCCCTCGACACGAAGTTCGAGGTCGTACGGCTCTCCCGTTTCAACAGCCCGCTCGAACGCCTCTTCGATGATTGGACGGTCGTCAGGGTGGAAGTAGTCGATACCCTCGCCGATGCCGATTTCCTCGTCGGGGGGTAACCCGTAGATTTCGTTTATCTGCTCGGTCGTCCAGGATTCCTCCCGACGCAGGTCGGCCTCCCACGCACCGATGTTTGCGATGGTTTGTGCCTTGCCGAGGACGTCTCGATACCGTTCGAGTTCACGCTCCCGTTCCTTTCGGTCCGTGATATCGCGGGCGATACCGACGATTCGAGTGACTGTCCCGTCCTCGGTGATGGGTGTCAGTTTCGTTTGCCACTCGATGGTTCCGGAGGGATGTTCCAGTGTCTCCTCGTATTCTATCGTCTCTTTCCGCTCGACACAGGTGCGATACTCGTCGAGAACGTCCGCAGCCTGTTCGTCGTCGAAAAGGTCCTGTGGCGTTTGGCCGCGGTAGTCCTCGGTCGTCATCCCGGTAATCGATTCGTGGGCCTGGTTGTTCGCTCGGAACCTGAAGGTCACCTCGGCATCGTCGTGGGTAACGTCGAAAATGAAGACGGCATCTTCGACTGCGTTGAAGATGGTTTCGTACGCAGTCGAATCGATGCTCGTCCCGGGGTCGTCATTGGGTGGTGCTCCACCTGCCCTGTCCCCCGGGCTGTGGTTATCCCCTCGAGAATCCTCGGCCATACAACTAGTTTTCAACTGTCTTACTTAATCCCTGTAGTTAAATCACTTTCTCCGATGGGTCCTCCGAGTTTGCGGTACGCGACGACCCCCTGACGAGAAACGCCACCCCGGCGCTATCAAGCGGTCTCTCTTGTGTGGTGTGATACCACCCCTCCACGAAGTTTTAACAGCTATCCAGACGACTGGTACATTTGGAGGTCGATATAAATGCCCGAACATTCCAATCCCGAACTGCCGCCGCTCCCGTACGACTACGACGCACTCGAACCGTCCATCTCCGAGCAGGTCCTGACGTGGCATCACGACACCCACCATCAGGGCTACGTGAACGGTCTCGAGTCGGCCGAGGAGACGCTCGCGGAGAACCGCGAAGCCGGCGACTTCGGCTCGTCCGGCAGCGCCATCCGCAACGTCACCCACAACGGTAGCGGTCACTATCTCCACACGCTGTTCTGGGAGAACATGGACCCCAACGGCGGTGGGGAGCCCTCGGGCGACCTCGCCGACCGCATCGAGGAGGACTTCGGCTCCTACGAGGGCTGGAAGGGCGAGTTCAAGGCTGCTGCGGGCGCCGCAGGCGGCTGGGCGCTGCTCGTCTACGACCCGGTTGCCGACCAACTGCGCAACCTCGTCGTCGACAAGCACGACCAGGGTGCCCTGTGGGGCAGCCACCCCATCCTCGCGCTCGACGTCTGGGAGCACTCCTACTACTACGACTACGGTCCGGACCGCGGAAGCTTCATCGACGCCTTCTTCGACGTCGTCGACTGGGACAACGTCGCAGAGCAGTACGAAAACGCCGTCCAGCAGTAGAACCGTAGTCACATCACCGATATTTTTCGAGCGGCACCGTCCGTAGCGACAGCTACCAGTGTTTCCGTCCGACCTTCTTCGTCGCCTTCGCCCGGAAGCCGCCGTCGTCGATGATGGAGTCGAACACCTCCTGTCGTTCGGTGTCGAGTGCGCCGCCGAAAGAGCCGACTCGAACCGTCCGGTAGGTCGTGTACCCCTCGTCGTTGGAGTAGAAGTACACAGACCCGTGCAACAGTCCGTTGATGGTCGTGTCCTCTCGGACCGACCCCGCTCGCCGGTCTAACTTGACGTAGGCGACGGTTCCCCAGTTGACGACCGCCTCACGCAACCCCAGCAGGAAGGCGAGTTCGTGACCCGTTGGGAGTCCGAACTCCGTGGCCCGCTCGATATCGGAGAGCGAATCGACGACGATGAGGCTATCGGAGGCCTCCGCGAGTCGGTCACTGATATCGTCGAGGAACCCCTGAAACGTCTCCGGTTCGGGTTCCGACTCCGTATCCATCTCGTGGTGTTTCCCCTCGGATTGCTCGATAGCATCGTCGCGCCGTCTGGCGTCGAACAGCGCCTCGGGTACCGGCAACAGGTCCATGAATCGCTGTGAGAAGTCCGCAACCGTGGTGTGGTCGGCGAGTACGTCGAACTGGTCGTCCGAGAGAACGGCGTCCATCGCGCTGTAAACGTGTTCGCGGTCGTGTGAGAGGGTCAGGTACGTCACCGATTCGGGGATGTGTTCGGCACGGTCGCTCAGTTGACTGGGGACCTGTTCGGGGGCGTGTTTCGCGGCCATCAATCGCGCGAGACTCGTGTAGGTGAAAGGGTCGCCACCTGCGTCGGGCGCGCCGGCGAGTAACACTGAACTTCCCGTCGGAATGCCGCGAAGTGTCCCATCGAGCCCGCGAATCCCGAAGGGGATGTACGACACTTCCTCGCTGATACGGCGGGCTTCCGCTGACGACGATGGGGTCATATGCTGCAGTGTTCCGCCACGGACAAACCTATTTTGGGTGGCTCTCGGCACGGTAACCAACGCATAAAAGGGGTGATGACCTACCGGCACCCATGCCACGACCGCGCGAGGAGTTCGACGACATCCGCGACTTCGAGTTCTACGACCCCGAGGAGGTACTGGAACCCGACCAGCTCTACACCGTCTACGAAATCGCCCGCCTGCTGCAGGGTGTCGAACCGGACCGTGACCTCGACCCCGGAACCGAGGACATCTTGCTCAACTGGGCGATTCCGTGGATGTTGGACCACAGCGAGTCGTTCGTCTTCGCCGAACCGGAGAGCGACGAGGAACCGGGACACTACGGCTTGAAATGAAACTGCTCGTCGCCGGGGCCGCGGAGGTCGACGCTGGGAAGACGACGTTCACCACGGGGCTCATCGAACGCACCGGCGCCCGCGGGTTCAAACCGCGAGCGGGCAACGGCTACTGGTACGACCACGACGACTATCGGCGTGCCGTCGCCGACGGGCGACTGTACGGCAAGGACTCGAAACGCCTCGCCGCAGCCTCGCCGGGCGATATCGACCCCGAGGCAATCAACCCCATCCATCGGCTGTGGATTCCACGTCCCGGCTCCGGGAAGGGACTGCTCGGACGGGAGGGTCGGGCGTTCGTCGTCGACCGCATCACCCAATCCGACGAGGACCGCTACGTCGTCAATGGTACCATCGAGATACCGCCAGCGGCGAAACGGCACCTCCCGCTGGAAGACGCCCCGCACGTCGAGTCGTTGCCGGAACTCAACGACCTGATGGCCGAACTCCACGCCCCGGCGCTGACAGCGCTGGGCGAGGAAATCGACCAACGCGACTCTGCAATCGTCGAATCCTACGCCGACATCGCTCGGCCACTCTCGGAGTTCGTCCCCGACGCCGTCGCGGTGGTCGAACCGCGTCGCTGTCGAATCTTCGACGGCGAGCGCTACGCGAAGGCCTGCGACGTTGCAAGCGGCAGCGCCCACGAGGGGCGCCTCGAAGAGCGCGTCGAACACGTCGTCGAGTTGCTCGACCCGCTGTCGACGACGACGCTGCCGGCGCTGTCCGGACGGGAGCGCGATGACCCCGGTATCGTCGCCAACGCTTACGCCGATACCTACGACGAACTGCTGGCGGCGGTTTAGCCCATCCGCGCGGATTGGGCGGCGAGTTCGATGTGGTACAGCGGGTCGGTTTCGACGGCCGGCCCGTGGCCGACGTACATCGCTTCGAGGTCGTCATCGACGGTCTCAAGCAGGTAATCGATGCTCTCGACGAGCGCCCCGCGGTCGCCTTCCTTGAGGTCGGTTCGTCCGAACCCGCCGTTGGCGAAGACGAGGTCGCCGGCGAACAGAATGCCCCCCTCCCGTGAATACAGACAGAGATGGTCGTCCTTGTGCCCCGGCGTGTGAAGCGCGAGATGGTCGTCGTCGCCGATGGCCACGGTGTCTCCGTCGGCGATGGCGTGGTCGACGAGTTCGTGGTCGGGGTCGAACCCCCACACATCGACGTCAAAGGCGTCGACGACGGCCCCGACGTTGCCGACGTGGTCAGGGTGGGTGTGGGTTAACACGAGGGCATCGAGGCCCGTCTCGGCGGCCTCGATTCGTTCGACGGCGTCGAAGTCGTTGCCGGCGTCGACGAGGACGGTCCGCTTGCCGTCGACGAGGAAGGCGTTGCTCGTAAAGGAGCGCACCCCCTGTGCGATGTTCCGTACGGTAGTCATTGCCGGCGCTTGTCGGGCGGGCGGTTTGTGCCTTTCCACCGCTCGGCGGGTTCGAGCGACGCGAGGCTTTATAGCCTCTCCCCTGCCTGAGGTGGGTATGCGGGGGTCAACGGACGGGCTCTGGGCAGAGAAGGATTTGGGGTTCGTCGTCGTGCTGCTGGTCGTCGGCCTCATCGCCGGCGCGGCGGGCGGGACCCACGTCCTCCAGCACAACCTGGCGATACAGGAGAACCAACCGACCGACGCTACCGTCGAATCGACGGGCGTCGACCGCCGAGTCATCGAGAACGACGACGGCCCCGACGACTACGAGTACCGGCCCGTCGTCGAGTACAGCTACACGGCCGAGGGAAAGCGGTACGCCCACGACAATGTCTTCCCGGGGTCGTTCCGCCGGTGGAGCGACTCCCGCTCGTGGGCCCAGTCCGTCGCCGGAGACTATCGGGCCGGGCAGTCGGTCGAGGCCCAGTACAATCCCCACGACGCCAGTGAGGCGTACATCCGAAACGACGGCTGGCCGGATGGCTGGCTCATTACGGTCGGTTACGCGTTGGCGTTGCTCGTCTCCGGCGTCTTCCTCATCAGGAAGGGGTTCAGGCGGCGCAAACAGCGGGAACTGATGGCGGATACGCCGACCGAACAGGCAGAATCGCTGTCGATGGGCCCTTCCGAGGTCACAGGTATCGCCCGCCTGGGCCCTTCTGAGGCGGCGACGGCACCGTTTTCCGACGAGGAGTGTATCGTCTGCACGTGGGAGGTCTTAGAGTACGACGACGATGACGACGACGGCGGGTCGTGGAACCACGTCGCCTCGGGACTGGACGGCGTCCCCTTCTACGTCGACGACGGCACGGGGTCGGTGCTGGTCGAACCGCACGACGACGCCCGCTACGAAATCGACCCGGACGGCGAGACGACGATACGGGTCGACGCCGATGAAACGCCACCCGGGCCGATAGCGTCGTTCATCGACACCACGAGCGGTGTCGGTCGGGTTTCCGAATCATCGAGTGGGGGTGGGGCCTCCGAGGGCGACCGGAAGTACCGACAGAACCTCATCAAGCCGGGCGAGGACGTGTTCGTCTTCGGGACGGTCCAGCCCAGAGCCGAGGCCGACGGTGGAACCTCGAACGCCGAAAACCTCGTCATCCGGAAGGTGCCCGAGGGGGACGCGACACAGGAACCGCTGTTCATGATTGCCGACGAACCGCAGTCGGAACTCATCTCCGAACGGCGGTGGGCGCTGTGGCGCGTTCCGGCCGCCGTCGTCGCCATCGTCGTCGCGGTTGGATTGCTGCTCGGCACGTTCGGTCCGTTGGTCGGCCTCGAACTGCCGGTTCTGTAGCCGACCGCCGCCCGGAGTCGGGTAAGTTTCTTAACGCCGGTCGTTGCATCCAGACAGTATGGTAAATATCCTCACTATCGTCGGTGCGGTGGTGGTCATCCTTGCCGCCGTCGTCGTCGGGGCGTACGTCGTCTCGCTGTACAACCGACTCGTTCGGGTAGACGAACGGGTCAAGAACGCGTGGGCGGACATCGACGTGTTGCTCAAACAGCGACAGGACGCTCTCGAAAAACTCGTCGACACGGCCAAGCGGGCGATGGACTTCGAGGAGGAGTTGCTGTCGGACATCGTCGAAGCCCGCGAACAGGCCCAGCGGGCCGAGACGCCAGAGGAGGAGGCCGCGGCCGGAGAAGCCATCAGAGGGGCGCTCGGCCGGCTGAACGTCCGGGCCGAGGACCACCCCGAACCGCAGGCCGTCCAGAACCTCCAGTCGCTCCAGGACGAAATCGCCCGCATCGAAGAGCAAATCGCGGACCGACGGGAGGTGTACAACGAGTCGGTGACGGCCCACAATCAGTTGATTCGACAGGTGCCGTACGTCGTGTTGGCCGGGCCGCTCGGATTTACCGCCCACGAACTGTACGACCCACCCGCATCCGAAACCGAGGACGTAGACGTCGGAACGATGTTCAGCGACGCGGACCCCGACACCGCCGCCGACTGAGGGTTCGATGGTCGAACTGGCGGCATCAGTTCCCGACTCCTTTTAGGAACGGGCGTCGTACGAACGCCTATCAGATGACGCTCACGAAGCGGATTATCCCCTGTATCGACGTGGATTTGGACGACGACGGCAACGCAGCCGTCTACACCGGCGTCAACTTCGAGGACCTCGAGTACACCGGTGACCCCGTCGAACTCGCAAAGAAGTACAACGAGGCCGGCGCCGACGAGTTCGTCTTCCTCGACATCACGGCGTCGGCTGAGGGTCGAGAGACGATGCTCGAAACCGTCTCGGCGGTCGCCGATGAGTGTTTCATCCCGCTGACCGTCGGCGGCGGCATCCGGACGAAAGACGACATCAAGGAGACGCTGCGGGCCGGCGCCGACAAGGTATCCATCAACACCGGCGCCTTAGAGCGTCCCGAGTTGGTCGGCGAGGGCGCCGAAGCCTTCGGCAGTCAGTGTATCGTCATCTCGGTCGACGCCCGGCGGCGCTACGACGAGGCCGGCGAGTACTACGCTGAGGTCGACGGCGAGTCCTGCTGGTTCGAATGTACCGTCAAGGGGGGCCGCGAGGGGACCGACATCGACGTGGTGGAGTGGGCGCGGGAGGCGGCCGACCGCGGTGCCGGCGAGTTGTTCGTCAACTCCATCGACGCCGACGGCACGAAGGACGGCTACGACATCCCGCTGACGAAGGCGGTCTGTGACAACGTCTCGACGCCGGTCATCGCCTCCTCGGGGTGTGGTTCGCCCGCCCACATGGAGGAAGTGTTCACCGAAGCCAACGCCGACGCGGCGCTTGCGGCCTCTATCTTCCACTTCGAGGAGTACTCCGTCGACGAGGTCAAGCGATACCTCGACGAGCAGGGCATCCCGATGCGAATCTGATTACGGTCCCGTTATTACGCCGGCGGTGAGCTCCGACAGCGGCGCGAGGAGTTCGTACGCCGGGGTTTCCAGCCGGATTTCGCTGTCTTCGGTGAGTCCGCCGAAGTGCAGCGTCATCTCGTAGCCGCCGTCGTCGTCGACGAAGGCGGCCTCCCGTTGGTCCGTGGGTTCGTGGGCGGCGTAGACGGTGGCCCCGGCGTGGGCGGGGTCGGTTCGTCCGGCGATGGTGTAGGACGCAACGTTGTTCTGTATCTCCGACCCGACCGCCGGGTACTCCCGCTCCAACCACTCGAAGAACCCCTCGTCGATGACGTACACGTTCTCGTAGCCGGCTTCGATGAGGGTGGCCGCTCGGAGCGACGAGAGGTGGTGTGGACAGCCACAGTAACAGACGATGCGGTCCTCGCGTGGCCACGACTCGACGGGGTCGTTCGTTCGGCCCTCCGGTGCGGGACTCCAGGCGGCGCCTTCGATGTGGGCGCGTTCGTATTGGCCCTCGCCGCGGGCGTCAGCAAAGCGCGCCTCCCGTCGCCGGTACCAGTTGTAGGTCACCTCGATGGGGGCCAGCGGAACCGCGGTTCCTTCGACGTCGATGCGCTGGAAGCCGTCCGTGTCGACGCCCATTGGTTCGGGGGTGTCCTCAGAGGCGGGTGGGTAGCCGTCGTTTCCCGACCCGTCGTCGCTTTCGCCGTCGCCGCCGAGACAACCGGCGAATGCGGCCGCCGCCGCCCCGGTCGAGGCGAGGAAACTCCGTCGGTGCATACACGTCGCTCGGAGTGGAAGACGCAAAGCGGTTTCGGGGAGAGAAAAGCCGTCAGGCCGCGGATTCGAAGGCGTCCCGGAACGCGGTGGTCTTCTCTTTGACACCGCCGGTGGCCTCCTCGAGCGCATCCAGAGGCGCAATCGTATCGTCGGTCTTGATGGTGACGACGGGGTCGGTCTGACCACCGGACTGCTCGGGGTTCATGTCGTATGTGGCGGCGGTGACGCCCTCGACTTCGAGCAGGGCACCCTTCAGCACGTTCATGAACGTGTGGTCTTCGCCCTGAATCTCGATGGACAACTCGTTCTCCAAGTTCTCGATGACGCGCAGTTCCATTGGGTACCCTTAGACGTATCGGGCGTATGAGCGTTACGAAGGCGTTCCCTTCGGTAGGTGGCTTTTTGCAGACGCCGGCCGCGGAGGCGGTATGGAACTCGACCTCTCGGGACGAACTGCCGTCGTCACTGGTGGCTCCCGCGGTATCGGCCGGGCAATCGCGTTGGGGTTCGCCGACGCTGGCGCGAACGTCGTTCCGCTGGCACGGACAGAAGACGCCGTCGAGGCCGTCGTCGAGGAGGTTCGTGACCGCGGCGTCGAGAGTCGCACCGAAACCCTCGACGTGGCCGACACCGAGGCCGTCGAGGCCTGTTTTGACCGTATCGCCGGCGACCTCGGCGTCGACATCGTCGTCAACAACGCCGGCATCAACCCCGACGACGCGCTGGGAACGCCGGAGGCCGTCTCCGAGGAGGGGTTCGATTCGGTGCTGGACGTGAATTTGGGTGGGGCCTTCGCCTGTGCCCGTGCTGCCGAGTCGTCGCTGAAGGACGCTGGCGGCACCCTGTTGAACGTCGCGTCGGTCGGCGGCATCGTCGGTCTCCCCCGGCAACACCCCTACGTCGCCTCCAAACACGGACTGGTCGGGTTGACGAAGAGTCTCGCCCTCGATTGGGCGCCGGACGTGCGGGTGAACTGTCTGGCGCCGGGGTACGTCGCGACGGACCTCACGACCGACCTTCAGGAAAACGACGACCTGCGTGACTCCATCGAGGCGAGGACGCCGCTGAACCGCTTTGCGGACCCCGAGGAAATCGCCGGGCCGGCGGTGTTTCTCGCCAGCGACCTCGCCTCGTATGCAACCGGCGAGACGCTGGCGGTCGACGGCGGGTGGACTGCTCGCTGAGCTGTCACGTATGCCGCTTTCCGGGATATGGGATTTTGCCCATGAAAAACTACAGAATTTGACCGCTTTCACCAAATATTACCATCGGTAGTAGAAAATCGCTTTTTCTCTAACATCGTGTCGTCTGGAAACCAGCAGCACATTTATGATGGTTGTCCCATAAGGACGGATAGCGGTAATGGTTAACAATAATAATGGCAGCCGACGGTCGAACGGTTCACGAACAAACAGCGCTCTCGGGGTCAATCGACGCTCGTTCCTGAGGGCAACGGGTGCAGGGGCCGTGGGGACTGCTTTGGCGGGCTGTCTGGGCGGCGGCAACGGGAACGGCAACGGCGGCGGTGGCGTTCCCGACACCGTCACCATCGGCGCTCTCGGGCCCGCCGACTCGCCGATGGGCGATTCGATTCTGAAAAGCGCCGAACTCGCCGTCAGCGAAATCAACGACGACGGCGGCATCGCCGGCGCCGACGTGGAGGTCTCGACGAAGGACACGAAGGACCAGCCCGGGACGACCCGTGAGGTCTACCAGGAGCTGACGACCGGAGAGAACGTCGACGCCACGGTCGGCATCTTCGGCTCCGAGAGCCTGCTGTCGATTATGGGTAACATCGCCCAGCAGAGCACCGTCCACCTCACCGCGGGTGCCGCGACGCCGGAGGCCCCCGCCCTCGTCGAGGAGAACTACGACCGGAACAAGTACTGGTTCCGTGTCGGTCCCATCAACTCCGTGTTCCTCGGTGAGTCACAGGTTCAGTTCGCTGCGGACCGCTTCGAGGAGATGGGCTGGGAGAAAATCGCCTTCCTCGCGGAGGACTACAAGTGGACGGAGCCGATTACTAACGATATTCAGTCCCAACTCGAAGAGGAGGCCGGCGTCGAGGTAACCGAGGTCCGCCGTGTTGCGGAGGGCACCGAGGACTTCACACCGGTGTACGACCAACTCGAGTCCGACGAGGTCGACGGCGCCTACACGGCCCTAGCACACACCGGGACGACGGCGCTCGTCCAGTGGGCCCAACAGCAGCGGCCGTTCGGCTTCGGTGGTATCCACGTCCCGACGCAGTTGCCGTCGTTCTACGAGGCGACTCAGGGAGCAGCCATCTCGACGTTCTCACAGACGACGGCGACGGCCAACTCCGAGGTCACCGAGAAGACGGTACCGTACGCCGACGCCTATCAAGAGGAATACGACAGTCTCCCGGTGTACACCGGCTACTCGGCGTACGACGCGGTGTACATGATAAAGGAGGCCATCGAGGCGACCGAGAGCGTCAACAGCGACGACCTCGTCTCCGAACTGGAGGGGATGTCCTACACCGGCACCGGTGGGAATATCGAATTCTTCGGTCCCGACGGCCGGTTCCCCCACGACGTCCGGTACGGCGCCGACTACGCACAAGGCGTCTACTTCCAGTGGCAGGCCGACGAAAGCGGCGAGGGCCACCAGCGCGTCCTCTGGCCCGACGACCTGGAGGAAGCAGAGTACCAGTCGCCACCGTGGGCCTAAGACACGATGGTAAGTGCCATCACTATCGCGACGAACGTCCTCATGTTGGGGGCGTTGTACTCGTTGGTAGCCATCGGCTTCACGCTCATCTTCGGCGTGGGCGGGGTGTTGAACCTCTCCCACGGGGCGATAATCACCGTGGGCGCCTACAGCGCCTACGCCGTCGACGCCGCCACGGGAAGTATCGTTCTCGGTGCCATCGCCGCGGCAGTCATCTCCGGGGCGTTCTCCCTTGCGCTGTACAAGGGTCTCATCAGTAAAGTCCGACACAATCCGGTCACCGTGCTCATCCTGACGCTGGTCGTCGCCATCGTTGTCGAGCAACTGATGCTCGTCATCTTCGGCGGCGAGGAGTTGCTCGTGCCGCAACTCCTCGATGGGTCGATTACCGTCCTCAGCGACAGCATCCAACTCAACCGCATCCTCGTGTTCGTGCTGTCGTGGGTGCTCATCGGTGGCCTGTTTTACTTCGTCAACCGGACGCGAACCGGAAAGGCCATTCTCGCGACCTCGATGTCGGATAAAGGCGCCGCGCTCGTCGGCATCGACTCCGAGCAGGTGTACTCCTACACGTGGGTGCTCGCCGGCGCCCTCGCCGGTCTCGCGGGGCTGTTCCTCGCATCGTTCCAGACGGCGAACCCACTGATGGGTCGCAATCCGCTGCTGCTGTCGTTCTCCATCGTCGTGTTGGGTGGTCTCGGCAGCATCCGCGGGAGTGTCATCGGCGCCTACCTCATCAGTTTCCTCGATCAGATGACGATTCAGTTCCTCAGCGAACGGCTCGCTGGGGTTTCGGCGCTGGTCGTGTTGGTGCTCGTATTGCTCATCAGACCCAAGGGCCTCTTCGGCCGCGAACTCGTGGAGGAGTGAGATGTCGGGACAGACCCAATCCGATTTGAAGTCGTGGGGCGACATCCTCAACCCCGTCGAGATGCAGCGCCACCAGCAGGTCGGCCTGCTCGGTATCCTGTCGCTGTTCGTCCTGCCGCTCGTCATCCCGGCGATTTACGCGATTTACCTCTCGTCGGCGCTGTTCTTCGCGACGTTCGTGATGAGTTGGGACTTCGTCTCCGGCTACACCGGCGAAATCTCGTTCGGTCACGGGCTGTTCTTCGGGGTCGGCGGCTACACCTCGGGGATGTTGAACCTGCATATGGGTCTCGACCCGTGGATTGCGGCGCCCCTCGGTGCAGTCGCGGCGGGCCTCGCCGGGTTGCTCATCGGCTTCCCGTCGCTGCGCGTCAAGGGGCCGTACTTCTCGCTTATCACGCTCGTGACGCCGATTATCCTCATCTCGGTGTTCCGATTCTTCCCGGACTTGACCGGTGGGGAACTCGGCCTCGTGAGCGTCGGCACCGTCGAGAAGTTCAGCGCCATCGGACCGATACCGTCGCCCGGGTTCGACCCCTACTCGGGGTACTACCTCGCGCTGTTCGTGTTCCTGTTCGCACTGGTCGTCTTCGTCGCCATCACCCGCTCGGATGCGGGGATGGTGTTCACGGCCATCCGTGCTGACGAGATATCCGTCGCGGCGACCGGCAAGAACCCCGCGAAGTTCAAACTGTTCGCCTTCGTGCTTTCGGGGCTAATCGGCGGCCTCGCGGGCGCGATGTACGGCCACAGCGTCGGCGGCTTCAACGTCTCCGAACTGCTGGCGCTCATCATCAGTATCGAGGTCATCGTCGCCGCCATCCTCGGCGGCATCGGCACCATCACCGGCGCCGCCATCGGTGGCCTGTTCTTCTATCTACTTCGGGTGTTCCTGCGGAACCTCGAATTTACGATTCCCGTCGTCAACGTCCCGGTTGGCGAGGTCTACTTCCTGCTGTTCGGCATCGTGACTCTCGGATTCCTGTTTTACCTGCCGGAGGGAATCGTCCCCCGGGTGGTCGGCGAGTGGCGCGCTCGCTCGGAACCACAGGCGGGTGAAGCGGTCGCAGACGGCGGCAAGAGCCGCGGCGAACGTATCGTCGAGTCGTGGACCGACGACCTCCGTGAGTTGTTCGGAGGTGAGCGCCGATGAGCAGCGAAGCCCAATTGGGCGACGCCGAGCAGACGCCGGGGGCCGACGACGCCCGCAATTTCGACCCCGACGACGGCGTGTTGGTCGCGGACGGTCTCACCAAGCGCTTCGGTGGACTGACCGCGGTCGACGACCTCTCGTTTGCGGTCGAAGAACAGGAGATACTCGGCTTCATCGGCCCGAACGGCGCCGGGAAGTCGACGACGTTCAACTGCATCACCGGCCGGTATCCCCCGACGGAGGGGACGGTGTACTACCGCGGCGAGGACGTCACCGGTCTTCCCGCCTACGAGATGGTCGGAAAGGGACTGGCGCGAACGTTCCAGGAGTTTCGGCCCTTCGAGGACCGGACCATCCTCGCGAACGTCCAGACGGCGCTGGTTCCCGACCGACTGTTCTCGACGAGCGGCCTGCGCGGGGAGACGCGAGCGCAGGCCATCGAGTTGTGCGAACGCGTCGGTCTGGGCGAGGAGATGCACCGGATGCCCGACGAACTCCCCCACGCGGGGATGCTCCGGTTGGAACTCGCCCGTGCGATGGCGACCGACCCCGACATGATGCTAATCGACGAACCCTTCGCGGGGCTGGCGGAGGGCGAAATCGGACAGATTTCGAGTCTGCTGACCGAACTCCGCGAGGAGGGAACGACGCTCGTCGTCGTCGACCACAACATGCGCGGGTTGCTCGAACTCATCGACAGGGCCATCGTCATCAACTTCGGCGAACTGCTCGCGGAGGGGACGCCCGAGGAAATCCGGGAGAACCCGGACGTCCAAGAGGCGTACCTCGGCAGCGAGTAGGGAACCGACCTCTCGGTGAGCAATCGTAACTGAAAAGCGACTTTATATTTTCGGCGTTAACTCGGGGGGCAAGGTTGACAAACGATGGTCAACCACGTGGCAACACTTTAGCCGGTGGCCTCGCATGTCGAGACGTATCATGAGTGACCCAGTGCTCCTCGATATCGACGAGGGCGTCGCGACGATAACGCTGAACCGACCCGACAACCGCAATGCGCTTTCCGAGGAGATGTCCAACGCTATCGTCGACGCCGTCGACGAAGTCGAGGACTCCGATGAGGCCCGCTGTCTCGTCGTCACCGGCAAGGAGGGGACGTTCTGTGCCGGCGGCGACGTGAACTCCATGGTCGAGTTGATGAGCGGCACCGCCGAACTCCACGAGGCCGTCGAAGGCATCCAACACGACACGAGTCGGGCCATCCAGCGCGTCGCCGAGTTCCACCTCCCGACCATCGCCAAGGTCGACGGCACGGCCTACGGCGCGGGTGCGAACCTCGCCATCGCCGCCGACGTGACGCTCGCCTCCGCCGACGCCCAGATTTCCTTCGGCTTCCGGCAGGTCGGTCTCGCAATCGACACCGGCACGTCGTATCTCCTGCCGCGACAGGTCGGCGCCAGCAAGGCGAAGGAACTCGTCTTCACCGGCGAACTGCTCGACGCCGAGGAGGCCGGCGAACTTGGGCTGTTCAACCACGTCTACGAGGAGGACTTCGAGGAGCAAGTCGAGGAGTTCATCGAACCCATCGCCACCGGGCCGACGGTCGCGCTTCGGACCTCGAAGAAACTCATCGAACAGGGGTTCAACGCCAGCCTGAAGGATGCCCTCGACAACGAGGCGGCTGCCCAGGCCGCAGTCTTCGCGACCGACGACCACGTCGAGGGAGCCAACGCGTTCATGGAGGGCCGCAAACCCGAATTCGAGGGCAAGTAACGACTCGACAGAGAGTGTCTGTCACTCGGTAAAGAACTTAACACTGTTGTACCGTTTGGCAAATCTATTTTGCAACGGGAACCTAGAGTTCGGATATGGCGTTCCAAGTTTCGGCCGAGCATGAAGCGATTCGCGAGGCCGTCCGCGAATTCGGAGAGGAAGAAATCAAGCCCGTCGCCCGCGAGCACGATGAAAACGGGGAGTACCCCGAAGAACTCCGCCGGAAGGCGGCGGAGTTGGACTTCGTCGCGCCGCACATTCCGATGGAGTACGACGGCGCGGGGATGGACATGCTCTCTCGGTGTATCGTCACCGAGGAACTGTGGCGGGCCGACCCCGGCATCGGGTCGGCGGTGGGGTCGGCGGGCTTCGGATCGTCGATGATTCTCGAATACGGCGACGAGTGGATGAAAGAGGAGTGGCTGCCGAAAATCGCCAACGGCGAGTCGGCGTCCTGTTCCTGTATCTCCGAGCCGGCCCACGGCTCGAACGTCGCGGGCATCGAGACGGTCGCCGAGGAAGACGGCGACGGCTACGTCCTCAACGGCAACAAGATGTGGATTACCAACGGCACGGTCGCCGACGTGGCGGTCGTGATGACGAAAACCAACCCCGACGCCGACCCGGCCCACCGCGGCATCACCGCGTTCCTCGTCCCCACCGACGACCCCGGCTTCAAGCCCTCGAAAATCGACAATAAACTCGGTATTCGGGCCTCAGACCTCGCTGAGGTCGTCATCGACGACGTCCGCGTTCCCGAGGAGAACATCATCGGCGAGAAGAACGAGGGCTTCTACCAGCTGATGGACTTCTTCGCCTCCGGTCGGACGAGCGTCGCCTCACAGGCGGTCGGTGCGGCACAGGGCGCGCTCGACGCTGCCGTCGACTACGCCAACGACCGCGAGCAGTTCGGCCAGAAGATCAAGGAGTTCCAGGCCATCGAGCACAAGGTCGCCGAGATGGCGACCAACGTGGAGGCCGCTCGCTCGTTGACCTACCGTGCCGCCAGCCACGTCGAGGGCGACAAAGACGACACCGCCGTCCGACTGGCGTCGATGGCGAAACTGTTCGCCTCCGAACACGCCGTCGACGTCGCCGACGAGGCGATTCAGGTACACGGCGGCGCGGGCTACGTCTCCGACCACCCCGTCGAGCGCATCTACCGTGACGCTCGCATCACGAAAATCTACGAGGGTACCTCGGAAATCCAGAAGAACATCATCTCCGACCGCGTTCTATGACGGGGCCGGGACACGAGGAGTGGACCGAGGTCCAAGAGTCGACGACGGTCACCGTCGACGGCCACGACCTCGAAGTCGCCTACCGTGACGAAGGCCCCGAGGACGGCGACCCGCTCGTCTTCCTCCACGGCATCCCGACGTGGTCGTTTCTGTGGCGCCACGTCGCACCCGCCTTCGAGGACGACTACCGCGTCATCGTCCCCGACATGCTGGGCTACGGCAACTCCGACGCCCACGACGGCTTCGACCGCTCGATTCGCGCCCAGGAGGCCATGCTCGGCGAACTGCTCGATGACCTCGGCCTCGGTGACGTGACGCTCGTCGCCCACGACATCGGCGGTGGTGTGGCGCTTCGCTTCGCCGCCCACACCGACCGCGTGGAGCGCCTCGTCGCCTCGAACATCGTCTGTTATGATTCTTGGCCCGTCGAGTTCATCAGCAACCTCGGCCTGCCGGCGACGGCCGAGTTGGACGACGAGGAGTTCGAAGCGAAACTGGATTTCGCCTTCGCGGAGGGTGCCTACGGCGACGCCGACCCCGCCTTCGTCGAGGGGATGAAGGAACCGTGGCTCCGTGAGGGTGGCAAACGCGCCATCTCGCGGGCGGCGGTGGCGACCAACACCAACCATACGACCGAAATCCCCTACGGGGACATCGACGCCGAGTTGCTGTGTCTGTGGGCCGAAGACGACGTGATGCAGCCAATCGAGTACGGCGAACGGCTCGCCGACGACCTCGGAGGGGAGCTGTCGCGGCTCCCGAAGGCGTTCCACTGGGTCGTAGAGGACGTTCCCGAGGCGTATCGAGATGAACTCCGGTCGTTCCTGACCGAAAACCCCAGTAGCCCGGGCGATGGGGCGTGAGTATGGAGCGCACATCGCCCGATTGGGAGTTCAAGGAACGCGACGTGTTGGTGCTTCGGGAGCTCTCGCGGGACCCACAGCTGTCCTCGCGGGACCTCGCGCGCATTCTCGACGAGAAGTACGGCATCGACGTTTCGCACGTCACCGTCTCGGAGTCGATTCGGGGGATGCGCGAGGAGGGCGTCTTCCGTGAGGCGATCATCCCCAACGAGGAGTACTTCCACTTCGCGCTGTTCGAGTTCAAGTTCAACCCCGAGAACTTCGCCGAGGAGTGGCGCGCGGCCATGGAGTTCATCCGCGATTCGCCGAACACGCTGTTTTACTTCCTCTCGGATGGGGAGTACCAGTGGAAGTCGGTGATGATGTTCCCGACTAGAGATGCCCAATCCCAGTGGATTCACGAGTTCTACAAGCGACACGGCGAAGTCGTTCACAACCTCCGCAACTCCGTCGTGACGAACGTGTTGAAGTTCCGCACCGACCCCGAGATACTCGAGAGCCTCCACGACGCCGACCGGTAGTCCGATGGACGACGACCCGTTCCGAATCGTCGGTCTCGTCATCGCGGCGTTCGCCGTCGTCTTCGTCGCCCTCCTGCTGTTGGTGCAGTTCGGCGGCAATGCCAGCGGTGTCGTGACGCTGCCGGCGTTTCTCGCGGTGCCGGTCGTCGCTGTCGGTATCTACCTGCTGGTCAAAAATCGGTAAGCCGTTATCCGAGGATGTACGCCGTCCACGGGTAGCGTTCGACGAGCGGTTGGCCGTCGACTTCGTACTGCTCGATGTAGGCGTCGAGTCCGAGAATTCGGCCGGCGCCAAAGGCGGCGACCGACAGGAAGACGAGCATGTAGGCGAAGTCGCCGTTGATGTAGCCGTGACTAATTTCCCAGTTGCCCAGATAGAACATGAGCATCAACACCGCACCCCAGAACGCCGCCAGACGCGTCAGGCCGCCGACGATGAGCCCCAACCCGATGAGTACCTCACCCCACGGGACGGCGATGTTCGCGAACTCGACGAGCGCTGGCGTGTTGCCCATGGCGACGAACAGGTCCGCGACGGGGCTGCCGTTCGCCGGCGGCGCGTTCTGGAGATAGCCTGCGGCGCTGAAATTCCCTGCGAGAACCTTACTGGCGCCGCTTTGGAGGAACGCCACTCCCATCATCAATCGGAGTGCGAGAATGAACCAGACGCTGAGCGTGTGGAGCCGTCCCTCCGCGGTGAAGCCGGCGACCGTACTTCGAAGTTGTACTTCTTGTGATACCATACCAATCAGGTTTTAGACGCATTTGACTTAAATATTGGTGCGATTGTTGCCTCTTTCTGCCCTGATGGCGATTCAAATGGCAGCTATATTGTACTTCGAGATGGAGGTCAATCGGTACTGCACCTGATTCCGGTGCCGTTCCGAACTCCCCACGGGGAGCGTGTGGGCTTTTCACCCCGCCGGCCCTACGGCCTCCAATGGCTCCACTCGATAGTTCGTCGGGTCCAATCGACGCGGTCGCCGGTCGGATTCCGTCGCCCGTACTTGCCCTCCTCACCGCCCTCCTCCTCGCTGTCGTGGGTCTCGGTGGTGGAAGTCTCATCGGGCTTGCCGTTGCGGAGGCGCTCGGCTCCGCCGGCATCGACCTCCCGTTGGTCGCGTCGACGGTCCTCTCGACGGTGTTGTTGCAAGGCCTCACGTTCTTCGGCCTCTCGGCGTTTTACCTCCGGTATCGTGGGTTCGACCTCGAATACGTGGGCGTCCGAACCCCGGACCTCGAAGGATGGATTTACGTCGGGGCGGGGTACGTCCTCGCGTTCGTCACCGCCATCACGATGATTTTCGTCGTCGTGTTCCTGCTTGGGTTGACGCCCGCACAGAACCGGGCGGGTGAACTCGGCCAGCAGGACCCCCGCATCTTCCTCGTGCTCATCGTGCTCGCGTTCGTCCTCATCGGTCCTGGCGAGGAGTTGCTGTTCCGCGGTATCATCCAGAGTCGCCTCCGAGAGACGTTCTCGGCGCACGTGGGTCTCGCTTTGGCGACGGCCATCTTCGCCGCCGCCCACGCGGGGTCGCTCAGCGGACCCACTTCGGGCGTCGCGCTCACGATTACGCTTTTGTTCTTCCCCGGTCTCGTCTTCGCGATTACCTACGAGATGACCGACAACGTCGTCGTCCCGGCGATTATCCACGGATTGTACAACGCGACGCTGTTTGCGTTGGCGTACATCTCGACCGTTGCGGGGTGAGGATTACGTCGCAGTCCTTAGCAGTTCGTCGGCAGCCGCTCGGTCGCGAACGAATCGTCGGCCGCGTTCCTCACAGGCCTCCAACAGCCGTACGATGGACGGAAGGGCCACCGGCCGGTAGTCAAGTAACTCCACGCCGACGTTGACGCGCTTTTCGTCGGTTCGGACGAAGGGGTACTCCTTGGGGTGGTTGTTGTGGTGATGGCCGTGGAGTACCCACCCGTTCCACCACTCTGGAGTATCCTCGGGACGATGGGTACAGTAGAAGCGGTACTCGCCGGCTTCGAGCACGCAGGACGAGACGACCGGGTAGTCGACCGATTCGGGGTCGAGTGCGGCGTCGTGGTTGCCGCGGACGAGAACGGCGGAGTCCGACAGTCGACCGAGCCACTCGCCGGTCTTCTCGCCGTCCCGCATCGCCATCGCCACGTCGCCGAGGTGATACAGGGTGTCGTCCGGGTCGACGGTTTCGTGAAACCGCGAGAGTAGCACGTCGTGCATCTCGCCGACGGAGGTGAACGGGCGGTCGCAGTAGCCGATGATGTTGTCGTGGTCGAAGTGGTGGTCGGAAATCAGATAGCGCGTCATCGAAGCCCCCGCCGAGCGGTTCGACGCGGGGAAAATAAGCCTTCCTCGGGCGTGTGAATCGATAGCGTGGTCAGGCCAGCGCCGAGCCGGCGCGGATGAGCGTCTCCTCCTCGAAGGCTGGTCCGACGAGTTGGAGGCCGACCGGCCCCTCGTTGGTTTCGCCGGCGGGCACGGAGATTGCGGGGAGGTTCGCGAGGTTGACGGGGACGGTGTTGGCGTCGGCGAGGTACATCTGGAGGGGGTCATCGAGACTTTCGCCCAACTCGAACGGCGGGACGGGCATCGTCGGCGAGGCCAACACGTCGACGGTCTCGAAGGCCTCGTCGAAGTCCTGTTTCACCCACGCACGGGCGTCTTGGGCCTGCTTGTAGTACTTGTCGTGATACCCTGCGGAGAGGGCGTAGGTACCGAGCAGGATGCGCCGTTTGACCTCCTCGCCGAAGCCCTCCTCGCGGGCGTTGGCGAAGGATTCGTTCCAGTTGCCGTCGTAGCCGCCCGACTTCCCGTAGCGGACGCCGTCGAAGCGCGCGAGGTTCGACGACGCTTCGGACATGGCGATGACGTAGTACGCTTGGACGGCGGTTTCGACGGACGGCAGTGACACCTCCTCGGTCGTCGCGCCCTGCTCGCGGAGGTCATCGAGTGCCGCCTCGAAGGTCTCACGGACTCTCTCGTCGGCGCCTTCAAGCAGTTCGGTGGGAACGCCGACAGTGAGGCCGCCGACATCGCCGTCGGCAGCGTCGACGTAGTTCGAGTTCGCACCTTCCTCGCGGGTGGTCCCGTCGTTGGGGTCGGGACCGGCGATGGCGTCGAGCACCGCGGCGGCGCCCTCGACGGTCGGTGCCAGCGGGCCGATTTGTTCGAGCGAGTTGGCGTAGGCGACCAGGCCGTAGCGAGAGACGAGGCCGTAGGTCGGCTTGATGCCGACGACGCCACAGAAGGCGGCGGGACAGCGGACCGACCCACCGGTGTCCGAGCCGAGTGCGGCGTCGGCCTCGCCGGCGGCGACGGCCGCGGCAGAGCCCCCCGAGGACCCACCCGGGACGCGCCCCTCGGCGGCGGGGTTCTCCGTCGCCCCGAACGCCGAGGTTTCGGTGGTCGTCCCCATCCCGAACTCGTCCATGTTGGTCTTGCCGACGATGGTCGCACCGGCGGCTTTCAGTCGCTCGACGACGGTGGCGTCGTACGGCGGCACGTAGTCGTCGAGCATCGCCGAGCCACAGGTGGTGCGGACGCCCTCGGTGGAGATGTTGTCCTTGACGGCGACGGTGACGCCGTCGAGGGGGCCGTCGTCGGTCGGTTCGATGGTCGCTTCGGTGATGAACGCGTTGTAGCTCATGAGACCTTCGGCCCCTTGAAGTAGCCGTCCTCGGTCTCGGGAGCGTTCTGCAGTGCCTCCTCCTGTGAGAGGCTCTCTCGGACCTCGTCGGGTCGCATCACGTTCGCCAACTCGGCCTCGCGTTCGACTTCGGGCACGTCGTCGAGCGTCTCGAAATACTCGAGGATGTCGCCGAACTGCTCGGTGAACAGTTCGACTTCCTCGTCGTCGAGGTCGACCCGGGCCAGCGAAGCGACGTGGCGGACCTCCTCGTCGTCGACAGTCATGTTCCCGAGTGGGCGTGGGATGTCACTAAGGGTTTCGAATGGTTCGCTCCTCACACTCCCCGTGGGACGGCCCCGAGTGAACGGAGCGAGAACCGCAGACCCTCCGGAGAGACCGTCCGTTGCCCAAATATTTAAGTTGTAGCCACAGCAACAAAATATACGGCCGGTTCTTTCAGCAACTGCTGACTTCACACCCAAAATGACCGATTCCACCGTCAGACGCTTCCAGGAGGAGAACGCCCGAGACGAGAACGAACGGGAGGACGAGGAGGAAGACGAACTCGTCTGTCCGGAGTGTGGGGGGCGACTCGAATCCGACACCGAACGCGGCGAGACAGTCTGCAGCGAGTGTGGGCTGGTCGTCGAGGAGGACGAAATCGACCGCGGGCCGGAGTGGCGCGCCTTCGATTCGGCCGAAAAAGACGAGAAATCCCGCGTCGGCGCGCCGACGACGAAGATGATGCACGACGAGGGGCTGTCGACGAACATCGGCTGGCAGGACAAAGACGCCTACGGCAACTCCCTGTCGAGTCGCCAGCGCCAGAAGATGCAACGCCTGCGGACGTGGAACGAGCGGTTCCGCACGCGGGATTCGAAGGAGCGCAACCTCAAGCAGGCACTCGGCGAAATCGACCGCATGGCGAGTGCGCTCGGACTCCCCGAGAACGTCCGGGAAACCGCCTCGGTCATCTACCGGCGGGCACTCGACGACGACCTTCTTCCGGGGCGGTCCATCGAGGGTGTCGCCACGGCGTCGTTGTACGCCGCCGCTCGACAGGCCGGGACGCCCCGCAGCCTCGACGAGGTGGCGAACGTCTCCCGCGTCGGGAAGGACGAAATCGCTCGCACGTACCGCTACATCGCCCGCGAGTTGGGTCTCGAAATCGAACCCGCCGACCCGAAGAGCTACGTCCCGCGGTTCGCAAGCGACCTCGAACTCTCCGACGAGGCCGAACGACGCGCGCGCCAACTGCTCGATAGCGCCCAGAAGGCGGGCATCCACTCCGGGAAGTCGCCGGTCGGCCTCGCCGCCGCCGCGGTGTACGCCGCCTCGTTGCTCACCAACGAGAAGGTCACCCAAAACGAGGTCAGCGAAGTGGCCGACATCTCGGAGGTCACCATCCGCAACCGGTATCACGAACTGCTCGAAGCCGAAGAGGACATCGCCACCTGATTTTCCGGCGCTGTTCGCAGGGGGAGTATAATGATGGAGGCCTTCGTAGGACGACTGCATGACCGATATCCTACTCGCTGTCGACGACGACGAAAGCCGCGCACAGCTGCAGGCCGAAGCGGTCGCGGACCTCGATTGGGCTGACGGCAGTACGACCGTGACCGTCGCTCACGTCTTCACCGACAATGTCGAGGGCGCCTCGATTAGCCAGTTCGCGCCGGCACGCGTCGCCCGCGACATCCTCGAAGAGAACGGCATCGACGTGACGCTCGAAGAGAGCAGCGGCGACCCCGCCGACCAAATCATCAGTCTCGCCGAGCGACGCGACGCCGACCTCGTCTGTGTCGCCGGTCGCAAGCGCTCGCCCGCGGGGAAGGCCGTCTTCGGCAGCGTCTCACAGACGGTGATGCTCGACAGCGAGGTTCCGGTGTTGTTCTGTCCGTTCGAGGAGGAGTGAGTACGTCACGACCGCAGCAGTTTGTAGAACATCGGCGCGAGGACGACGGCGAAGGCGACGAACAGCCACCATGGCATCAAGAGGCCGAAAATGACGAGAAACAGCAGTCCGATGACGGAGATAACGAGCTTCCCTCGTAGGCCGAGTCGTCGCATATCAGGCGTGGATGGCCCACTTTCCTAAACGTTCGGTCTATGCTCACTCCACGAGCGAGTCGATGTACTGTCCGACGTGGTCGTCCATCCGGCGTTTGAAGCCTGCCTGTCGAGCGAGGCGGTCCAACTCCCGAGAGACGAGGCTGCCGTACTGGACGGCCTTCTTCTCCCGCGTCCGGACCGACTCCGGCAGGAAGTCCGCGGCCCGCCTGAGCGCGACTTTTCGTTTTTCGCCGTCGACAAGGAGATGGCCCGGCAGCCGAAGTGCCGCGGCCACGACCCGGTCGTCCAACAGCGGCGCGATGGGTTCGACGCCCGCCGCACGGAGGGTCAACACGTCTCGCTCCAACTGTGCCGGCAGCGAGGCGATGACCTCCCGCGTTGCTCCGCGGACGGTATCCGCATCGACGCGGGGGTCCTCAGGCGCTTTCGCCACCTTCGCGTAGCCGCCGAACAGTTCGTCGGCGCCTTGCCCGACCGCGAGGCGGTCGTGGCCATCGGCGGCGACGCGCTCGGCGACGAGATACAGCGGTAAGGCGATAGCGATGTCCATCGGGTTCGACCGACCCGTCGCGGCGACGAGTTCGGGGACGGCACGTTCGAGGTCTGCGTGGGTGAACTCGACGACGGTGAGGTCACGGCCGAGCACCTCGGCGGTCGACCGCGCCGCCTCGATGTCGTGGCTCCCCTCGAAGCCGCCGACGTACAGTGGGCCGTCGAGTCGGTCGGCGAGTATCGCCGAGTCGACGCCGCCCGAGAAGGCGATAGCTGGCGTCGACTCGATTGCATCGACCGACTCCGTCACCGCGGTTCGGACCTCCTTGACCGCCCGCTCGTCGTCGGCGTAGCGGTCGGGATTCGGCAGCGTCCACACCTGTGTGTCGTCGTCGCCGTCACGCAGGTGGCCCGCCGGGACCGGGTCGGGGTCGTCGAGGTCGGTCGGGTCGAACGACCACGCCGTGTGGTCGTCGGCCTCCGAAAAGAGAGGATACCGTCCGAGTACGTCGCGGACGAGCGCGTCGTCGAGTTCGCCGGCGAAGCCCTGCGTTCCCGGCAGGGGGTCGCGAGCGTCGAGTGCGCGCTGGACGACGGCGGCGTCCGCGCCGTCCATCACCATGGCAGCATCGAGGCGACGCGTCGTTTCACGCCGCCGCTGAACTGCTGGATGCTGATGAACCACGGCGTCCGCTTGCCGACGACGCTCGTGCGCCCCTCGACGATGGCGTCGAGGATGCTGTCGACGCTCTGGTGGTAGGCGTCGACCTCCGTGACGGCTTGCCCGACCATCTCGGCGATGTGGGCGTCGCTGCCGGCGGTCATCGGCAGGTCGTACTCGCGGGCGAACTGCTCGGCCTGACGATTCGAACGCCCCGTGAACAGCCGAGAGTTGTACACCTCGATGGCGTCGGCCTCGGCGAGCTGTTCGCGGGTGACGTGCGGTGCGACGCCGTGTCTGGACTTCTGGAACGGATGGGGGACGACGGCGATACCCTCGGCCTCGTGGATGCGGTCGAGGGTCTCGTCGAAGCTCTTGCCTGCCGGAATCAACTCCTCGACACCCAACGCGAGGATGTGCCCGGCGGCGCTGGAGACCTCCATCCCCGGGATGCCGACGAGGCCGTACTTCTGGGCCTTGGCTGCGGCTTCGAGCGAGGCGTCGATTTCGTCGTGGTCGGTAATCGCGAGCGCGTCGAGGCCCACGGCTTCGGCCTGCTCTAACAGTAACTCGATGGGGTCCCGCCCATCGTACGACAACTCGGAGTGTGAGTGGAGCTCGACCGACAGCACGGGCGGGGGTTGACGGGCGGGTGAGAAAAGCGCCTCGGTTACTTCGTCTCCTAATCAGGTAGGAGGTGCCAACGGCCATCGCTCGCTGGATACGGTGGCACCGTTTTCACAGAGGTTGAACCCGCAGATTTTCAATCTCCGAGATGCGATATACCGAGGTCGGTCTGCTCAATCGACTTCTCCTATTTTTGTTTAGACGTTCTCTCTTTTTGACTGGTTTCGGCTTGTTCGCCTTCCGTTCGATTTGCCTCTCTTAGCCTTACCACTACCGCAGGCGTTCACCGTACGCATACTGCGGATGCTCGAACGCGAAAGCTACTGTCGCCCAGTTCGCGTATAACCACGAGATTCTCGAGGCGAACTCAATGAACGATTTCGGCGAACACCCGTTCTTCGACTTTTCGAAGGTGTTCACCTACCGTTCCTGGGGCGATTCCGACAACCTCGCTGATATCCTCAAGCGATGCCTGGCGAGGTTCACGATAATACCCCACATCAACTGCTGCCTCAAGCACCTCCTCTTGTCGAGGGGTGATTATCCTGTTAAACGATGATTCGTCCGCCTCAAAGTCACCCATGTCGAGAATGTCGAACGTCACAGAGTCCACCTCTTCAGCGTACCCAGACAGTTTTCTGAACGTCTCATCAGTTCCTAAGTAGGTTATTTTCAGGTAATCCTCGGGGGTGAAGTGGATTGGTGTCTCGATTATCAGAAGTGAGTCTCGTTGCAGTTCCAAGGCCCGACGAACGTCTTCCGTCGGTTCAAATTGGCTCACAGCCATCCACCGATCTTCGCCAGCAGTAAGATAATCGATAACGTGGGGCGAGTCCTCCATAATTTCCTTGTACCGTTCTTGACTGCCACTTGCCTCAGCAAATAGCAACACCGTGTCATCACCAAGTAGCTCGATATGATGAATCGCCCTCCGTTTGATAGACGGCTCCTCTGTCAGTTTCTCACCGAGTGGATGGAACCCATTCCTCCCATCCGGTTTGACCAATACAGTGAGATATCGCATACGATAACCCAACGGGTGCGTGATTAAAACGCCCAATCGCATTTAAATCCCACCACAGGTGAGGCAGCGTACCTACCGTACTACGCCGGGAACTGGCTTGTTGTGGACGATGCAACAGCAACAACGCTCGACCCTCGACCGGCTCGTCGATGAGACGGTCACAGCCCTCCCCGATGACGCCATCATCGGCCGCACATCACACGAGCACGCTCCGGCAGTCGTAATCCGAGCGGACTGCGTTCATAAGGTCCTCTCGACGCTCCGCTCGGAGGCGGGATTCGACCACTGCTCGTGTGTGACCGCCCAAGAGTACGACGACCGCTTCGAGACGGTGTATCATCTCACCAGCTACGATGACCGGACTCGCGAACTGTCAGTAATCGTTCCGACGACGAAGGACGACCCGGTCAGTGAGTCGGCCACATCGGTCTACCGGACGGCCGAGTGGCACGAACGAGAAGCCTACGACCTCGTCGGCATCGAATACGACAGCCACCCCGACCTGCGCCGCATCCTGCTACCAGAAACCTGGCAAGGCCATCCGCTGTCGATGGATTACGACCCGAGCCAGTCACAGGTCGTGCCACTACGCGAGCATGCAAACCCCATCAAAGAGGACAGCAGGCAGGGTGATACGATGTTTCTCAACATCGGCCCACACCACCCTTCGACCCATGGTGTGCTCCATCTAGAGGTGGTCTTGGACGGTGAGCAAGTGGCCGACGTGGACCCCGACATCGGCTATATCCACCGCTGTGAGGAGCAGATGTGCCAGCAGGGAACCTACCGCCACCAAATCATGCCGTACCCTGACCGCTGGGACTGGGGCGGGGCGGGCCTCCTCAACGAGTGGGCGTACGCCCGCACCATCGAAGATTTGGCAGGTATCGAGGTCCCCGAGTACGCTCAAGTGATTCGGACGATGAGCGCCGAGTTGTCACGTATCCTCTCGCATTTGCTCTTCACTGCGATGTATGCGCTGGATGTTAGTGGGGAGTTCACCGCTGCCTTCATGTACGGGTATCGGGACCGGGAAATCGTCCAAGACCTCCTAGAGGACCTCACCGGCCAGCGGCTGATGTTCAATTACTTCCGGGTTGGCGGAGTGGCCTGGGACATCCCTGAGCCGCGGAAGGAGTTCTTTGAGAACGTGCGCGCCTTCACCAACGACCTCCCGCGGAAGCTCAGCGAGTATCATGATCTGCTAACGAGCAACGAAATCTTCCAAGTCCGCTGTGTTGACACCGGCGAACTGCCACCTGACGTTGCAAAGCAATACGGGGTCACCGGGCCGGTTGCCCGCGGCTCCGGTATCGACTACGACATCCGGCGGGACGACCCCTACGGCTACTACGACCGTCTTGAGTGGGATGTGGTCACCGAGGACGGCTGTGACAACCTCGCTCGCGTCCTTGTCCGACTGCGGGAAATCGAGGAGTCGGCAGCCATCATCGATCAGTGTATCGACTTGCTCGAAGCGTGGCCCGAAGAGGAGCGTACGTTTCAGGCCAACGTGCCACGGACGCTGAAGCCCTCCGGCGAGTGCTACAGGGCCGTCGAGGGCGCCAAGGGAGAACTCGGTATCTACATCCGGGCCGACGGAACCGAGACGCCCGCACGGTTCAAAATTCGTGGACCGTCGTTCTCGAACCTCTCGGCGCTTCCGGCGATGGCTGAAGGGGAGTTCGTCGCCGACCTCGTTGCGACCCTCGGGAGTCTCGACACCATCATGGGGGAGGTCGATCGGTGACCATGACTTCCTCGACACTGTGGGTCGGCGATGCCGACCGGCAGGTGACTTGTATCGCCTGTGGTGAGACGCTTGCCCGTGAGGACGCCCGCGAGTACGACAAACACGGCGACCGCTGGAATCGCGACGGCAAGGAGTTCGAGTACCTCTGTAAGCCCTGCCACCGCGATTGCTGTCACCAGAACCGCGATGGCCTTGAGACGACGCTGGTCGCAGCCGACGCCGGTCGAACCGACCGCAAAACGTTCCTCAGACGGTACTGCCGGTCGGTCGCTGATGACGCAGAACCGAACTGGACGGAATCATAATGGACACATCACTTCGGCGGGTGTCCGCCCGGCCCCTGCTGCGAGCGATGAAGCAGTATACTCGCGGCGCTGTCCACCGATATTTCTAGAAATCAGAGCAGCGTCGGAATGTTTGAGCAAATGCGTGGATGGTGGAACAAGAATCTCATCAAGGGGTACGCGTGGGGTTTTGTGACTGAACAGCTCGGAGAGAAGGCTGAATCGGTGAAACAAAGAACCAGCCGTCTCAAACCACGAAAAGTAACATCTCACATGGAGCTTCCAGACCAACTACGGAGTCTGTTTTCCACCCAAATCGACGCCACCGACGACACCTATCGAATCGAGATTCCCAAACGAGACGTCGAACTCGGGACGCTACAGGAACACGAAACGTACCGCGTCGCCATCTTTTCGGCGCCCTCCTCGACGGCGGACACCGACACCACAACGGACTCGACGCCCGACCGTTCTGCGCCGACCCCACCGGTAACAGAGGGAGAGACACGCAACGTCGAAATCGAGCACCTCGGCGACCAGGGCGATGGCATCGCACGCGTCGAGCGGGGGTATGTCGTAATCGTCCCCGACACTGACCCCGGCGAGCGCGTCACCATCGAAATCACCGATGTCCGAGAGAACGTCGCCTTCGCAGAGGTTACCGAGCGACTCAGCTACTACGACTAGTGCTTCACACCTACCGAGCGGTCCCAGTACGGCCCCCGCCCAACCCGCAATTTTGGCCCGTAGAAACCATCGTCACCGATAGTTTCCGCGCACTCTCGATCGCTCGGTATGGGAGACGGAGTTACCAGTTAACGCAGGCGCTGTATTGATTATCTGGTCGGCATTGCTCCGAACACGGTAAGCAGGAGCGCCGGGAGCATGATTACCAGAAATTGCCACTGGTTTTCGTCTGTCCACCGCCGCACCCGTGGCGAGCGAAGTCGGAAGACGGCAGCCAAAGTAAATAGGAGACAGCCAACTGCGGCGATGGAACGGCTTGTAAGTGCCATCCAGACTACGAAGGGTAGCATCCCGACAGCAACACACACGTCTGCTCCCTTCTCCCAGTCCATAGTCTTCCGTAGCCGAGCCACCAAAATAATTGTTCCTGAACAGAGAAATCGAATGTCTGTTGAACAACAACTCTTCGCGAGTGGATGAACTGTGATTGATCATCTGTCGGTCCGCAGGCGTCAGCGACCGGCTGTTTCAGATGAGAATTTCGACAGAGCCTCAAGTTTCATGATCGGCCCGAACATCCGCACAGTGGCTGTTATCGTCTGTGAAAACTCACTAGGCTCCCGACACAGTGACACCCGAATATTCGCTATCTCTTGGACTCGCATTCAAGCGGCCCTCTAACAATCAAATCGAGACGCCCAACACTCTCCTGTAGATTGCGGCAGCGAGACACCATATCCAAATCGACAGACGACGACCGATTATAAACGTCTGGTGTTGGGAGCCGTCGATATAGAAAATCAAGATATTCACTGTGGAGAGACATCGTCGAGTCGTTCGCGGTGGTGGTCCAATGGCAGGCTCGAATCTTCGATTCGACCACGAGCCCGCTGGTAGAGCGTTCTGGCGACCTCATCGTCGCCATACTCGCGTTCGATTTGGACGTGGAGACGGAGCACTCGGAGTTCATCGGGAACGAGGGCCATCTCGCGAAGCGACGAAAGCGCTTCATCCCGTTTGTTTCGTGCGGTCTCAGTCTCTCCTTCAGCGATATCGATAGCCGCGAATGTACCCCGATACAGAGCCTCTTGCCGAGGATTCTCGACTTCCACGTCGATATCGAGGCTCTCCTCGAAGCGAGTCCGGGCGTCGGTGAGACGACCCCACAGTAGCAGCGCCGTTCCCAAATCCCTCAGCACCTCGGCTTGGTTCCGTTTATCGTCGAGGTCTCGAAAGCTGTTGAGACTCTGTATGTAGTGCTCCGTGGCGTCCTCGTACTCCTGTTGGCTCCGAGCCACCTCTCCAAGCGTTTTGAGCACTCTGGCTTCTCCCTGGCTGTGTCCGATCTCTCGAGCGATGTCCTGACTCCGGTTGAGATATTCGGTAGCCGCCTCGTAGTCGCCCAGTTGGTGGGCGACTTCCCCGAGAAGATTGAGGCAGAGACTCTCTACAGGAGCGTGGTCGAGATCTCTCGCGATTTCAAGACTCTGTTCGGTATGTGTTCTCGCTTGGTGGTACTCGCCCAAGAGAAGCGCGAGGGTCCCGAGGGGGACTCGAATGGATACCGTATCGGCTGGGGTACCGATGTCCTGGAAAATTTCGAGACTCTCTTGGTAGTAGCGTCTGGCACGCACAAACTGGCCACCGTCTCCGGCAATCTCACCGAGACGCTCAAGGAGTGCCCCTTCGGCCTTGCGGTCCTCGAGGTCACGGAGAATATCGAGGCTCTGCTGGTAGTACTCAGTGGCTGTTTCGAACTCCCCACGACTGTGTGCAATATCGCCCAGATTGCTAAGACTCGCCGCTACCTCTCGGCTGTCGTCGAGATCGCGGTAGATGTCGAGTCGCTGTTCGTGGTAGGACGTAGCTTCTTCAAGATTCCCGCGTTCTTGCGCGAGATTTCCGAGATTGGTGAGTACCATCGCCTCGTCTCCGCGCTTATTGATGTCACGGACGATTTCGAGACTCTCGTGATAGTACTCATTTGCTGCCTCGAGGTCCCCGCGTGATCGCGCGATAATACCGAGGCTGTTGAGGGTTCCCGCCTCACCTCGGCGGTCACCGGATTCACGACAGAGAGACAGACTCTCCCGGTAGTACGCTTCGGCTTGCTCGATGTTCTCGCGCTCCTTGGCGATATCGCCGAGGTTTGTGAGACTAGAGGCTTTCCCGCGAGGGTCATCAATCGCATCGAATAGTTCGAGACTTCGTTCGTAGTATTGTTTGGCTTGCTGGCGGTCCCCGGCCTGTTCACTCACTGTTCCGAGCCCTTCGATACTTTTCGCTTCACCCAAGCGGTCACCGATGTCACGACAGATGGCGAGGCTTTGCTGGTGGTACTCTCGGGCCGACTCAAACTCTCCGAGAGAGTGGGCAACGCTTCCGAGTGCGGTGATGACGCGGGCCTGCATTCGACGGGACCCAGACTCACGATAGATGTCGAGACTTTGCTGGTGGTATTCTCGGGCCCTCCGGTACTCGCGCATCTCCTGTGCGAGTGCGCCCAGATTGTTGAGGCTCTGTGCCTCCCCGAGGGAGAATCCGATGTCCTGGAACAGTTCGAGGCTTTGTTGGTAGTGCTTTTCGGCTGTCTGATACTCTCCGAGCACGAGTGAGATGTTCCCGAGGCTGTCCAAAGCACCGGCTTCACCGACGGGGTACCCGGCCGATTGGCAAATCTCGAGACGCTCCTCGTGAATCTCTTTTGCCTTCTCCGGGTCGCCCCGTTGGTGGGCGATGGTTCCGAGTCCCGCAAGAGCGGAAACCTTGGCTCTTTCGGTGAGGTTCTGTGACTGCTCTAGGACCGCCTCGTACTCCGATTTTGCGCTATCTATCGAGCCGTTCTGGAGGTGTGCCCACGCCCGACTGAGGCGGGTCTGTTGTCGGGTGCTGTCCGGACAACACTCCGGCAACGCATAGCGAGCCGTCGCCGATGTTCCAACGAGTGGACCCAAAATCGGCCATTCACGGCTGAGGTCCATCACCGACCTGACGTAGTCGTCGGCCGTCTCGGTCGAGTGGGTTTCAATCTCCGCCAACACCGATGACTGCGGAAACTCCCGCGCCGTCGATTCGCGGTGGTTGAGTTCATCGAAGAGCCGAAACAGGGCCTCCAGACACCGACCGGTCCGTGGCTCAGAGCGACTCCGCCGTCGGCTGTCGGCCTGCTGGTCAGCATGGTCTTGGGCCAGCACACGCAGATACAGCGTCGACCACAGGGGATGGGTTGCGCGTGTTTGCTCCCCCGTCTCGACCGGATAGAGGAACCACCCCGTCAGCGCCTCGCGAATCGCGGCAATCTCATCGTGGGTGTCGATATCGTGTCCGTACTCGTACCCGAGTGCGTGGACCAACTCGGGATGGATGCCGATTCCACTGGCGTTCAACAGGTTCACCATCACGGCTACGTCTGCCAGTAGGTTGGGATTGAACTGTGTGAGGTCCCGGAGAGACTGCTCATCGGCCGGCCGTTCGATAGTTTCGTACCGCGACCGAACGTGTCCCTCCAAGCCGGTCGCTGCCCGGCCGTCGTTCTCTATCGAATCGATGCCCAGTGGCAAGTGAAATGCCAGGAGCATGAACGCGCCGAAGCCTTCGACATCCTCGCTGCGGACCGTCTCGTATAGGTCAGTGACCGACTGTGAGACCGTTCGTCCGGTGGCGTCCTCGAACGCATCGACGACCCGCTGTACGTCTGCTTTTGAAACCACCGGCAGGGTGTATGACGTCACGTCGTCGATAATCGCACGCGTCCGGCGTGCCATGGATTGGTCGTAGGCACGTGCCCCCATCTCATCGTCCAGTTCCGAGACGCGAGCGTCCAAAAGGAAGCTCACATCCGGGTCGTCTTCGTATTCCTCCACCACCCGCAGTACGGCTCTCGCGTCCGAACGCACGACATCTTCAACGACAACGAGGACGTGACCCTGTCCCTGCTCGATAGCCCGTCGAAGGGCGTCGCGACTCTCGAATCGCCTCCCCGCGCGGTCTGTGTCACGGTAGAACACCGGCCCGGTCTCGTCATCGCGATACCACTCGATTGCGACCTGCTTGCAGAGCGTGCTTTTCCCGCTGCCGGCCCGACCGATGACCAGTCGGTTCGTCCCTGTTTCGAGCGAATCCAACAGTTCGCTACTGGCAGTGTCCGCTTCGATACCTGTCCGCTGTGCCGGGATATCTGCCGCGACATCTGCGAGACTGAACGTCGTCCGCCAAGACAACTCGGGGGTGACCGGTGCCCGCTGGAAGTACGCGGGTGACAGCTGGCGGAACCCCTCGTTGCGAGCGTCCTGTGTGAGCAACTGCTCGCCGATTTCGGTTAGTGTCGTCAGTCGTTGCTGGGCGCCCTCCAGTTGGTCCGAGAGATGCAGTCCTAACTCTTGTTGGAACACGTCAGCGAGGTCAGTTCCAGCGATGCGGTGCTGGAAGTCGACCAGCGCCTCACGGTACGCCTCGGCGACGGCGTCGGTCAGTGCCTCCCGCAGTTGTGGAGTGTTTGCGATATCGAAGCCTTTCGCCGTCGCGATTGCCTCGACGATTTCCTGTACTGCGTCCGTCCCGTTATCGGACCGGAACAGAACTTCGAGTTGGTCTCGCTCTCGTTGCTTTTCGACCGGCTGGCTGGTGTCCCCCGGCAGCCCCGCGAGTTCGGCGATGACGGCCTCCCAGTTGTCGGAGACTTCTGTGAGTTCGTTCGTCTCCGTCCGTGCATCCACGTCGGCAATCGACTGCCGCAGTGATTTGCTGAATTCGGTTGCCACATGTTCGAGGTCCTCTCGATGGACCCGTTGCCGAATCACGTCCCGTGCCTTCCGTGACGCCACCCCAGACCCCGCAGTGATTCCGGTCGCAGCGAGATTGACGAAAAGCGAAACAGCCTGCTCTTCGACCATATGCAGACACGAGCCCTATCCGGGAAATAACTGTTCACCGCGATAGGATTCGGTGCTTCAGTCATCGGTGATGGCTTCGCCCCACCGATAGGTGAGCAGATACTCGCGCGGTCATCGGCCGCAGCCGTCCCTTCGAGCGTGACGGGCGTTCCGAGTCCTTCTGCCAGCCCGACGGCAAACTGCTGCGACGGGATACTCAAACCGGTCGAGGGGGACGTACACGGACTCGTCGACGGCGACGATACCGCTGTACACGACGTTCTGGTGGTGGGACTTGGCCGTGGCGGTGATTGCCGCCGATGGCGGTCGACGTATCAACTGGATTCGACCCGAGGATTACGACGATGCGGTCGGGAGCGTAATGCGAACGACGGTCCCGCTTGGCTCGTTGTTCTCGAAGGCGACCGTACCATCAGACATTCGGACTGTCCAATAGAGAATCCACAGTCCGAGTCCACGGGTGTGGGTGAGCGGCGTCTCTTCGGGAAGAGTTATCGCCTCTCGGTCGGTTTCCGGAATTCCAGTCCCCGTGTCTGCGATTGTGAGGTGGACCGACTCGTCGTGACACTCAACCGTCACGGTAACCGAAACATCGGCCGAGTTGTGTTCGATTGCGTTCGTCAGTGCCTCACGAATCGCGAGTGGGAGTGCCGAGTGGGCGGTCACCCGACACTCCGCCGGCAGCCTCGAGGAGAGCGTTCCCGTTGGGTGGTCCTCTCGAACCTGCTGTATCTGACTCTCGATTATCGATGTCAGTTCAAGTGTGGTCGAATCGGCGTCGTCCCAGATGGCAACGATCTTCCGAGTCCGAGTGGTGGTTTCGAGAAGCGCCTCGAGGTGGTCGCGAATCAGGTCGATGTCGTGGGCGAAGTCGTCCGTTTCGGCAGCGTTCTCGATGTTTTCGAGGTGTCCAAGCGCGACTGAGAGTTCGTTCCGAAGATTGTGTCGGAGGACTCGCTGATTGATTCGGAGCAGTTTGGTGAGGTCGTCCGTCTCGGCCAGTTGCTCGTTCGATTGGACCGCATAGAGACTCCCCCGAGTACCGACTGCTGCACCGAGTGAGGCCGCAAACGCAAGGAGAAAGCTCAGTTCGGTATTGATTCCGTCCAGCGACCACGTCACCCAGACGGCAACCGCGAGGAGTGTAAACGACCCGGCTATGACCACACCCTCCAGTAACGCTCGCCACTGGCCGGCTTGTGAAATCGGTCGCTCGTGAAGTCCGTAGCCTGTATGGAACACGATTGTGGACACTCCGACGATTATGAGAATTTCAAGGACCGATTCCAATCCGTTGGCTTCGAGCAGGCCGTGGCCGATTCCGAACCCGAAACAGAGCCACCCTAACGCGTAAAACCCATGTCGAGGGTGGATTGCTTCGGTCGTAAACACCATACCCTATCCTATCTGTTCAAAGGTATTCTCCTTTTGCCTCCCGGAGGAAACGTATTCCTGAGCCGATTCGAACGGGCGACGATGGCCAGCCGGGCTCTGGATGGCCTCATGGAATGTCGACGAACGAATCGCACGCGGCAACCCATGTACCAACTGCTGGATGCGGTGTTCGTCGCCAAAGTTCCGAACACCTAATATAACAGACCCACTACAATCGGTAGCCCTCGATTGAACGTATGTATTCTATCTTGATCGCTGATGATGACGAGGAAATGCGAGAACTCCTCAGATTCAAATTACAAAACGGGTACGACGTTACGGCCGTCGCCGACGGGGAGGAGTGTTGGCGCTATCTTGACGAGAACGCCGACGACCTTCCTGATTTGATGGTACTCGACGTTATGATGCCCGGACTGAGCGGGTATCGCATTCTCGACCGGATGCGAGATGACGAACGCTTCGACGATGTCGAAGTCATCATGCTCACGTCACGCGGGAGAGAAGACGACATCGTTCGCGCACTCGACGCCGGAGCGACCGACTACATGACGAAACCGTTCTCGGGGAACGAACTTGTCGCCCGAATTCAGCGAGTGCTTAGATGAGTAACGCCTCGGCGGTTTCCTTCGAGACACTATCTCTCATCGGCGTTTTCATAACGGGTCTACTGGCCGTCGTCGGCACATCGACCGTCGCCCGGTCGGTTCTGTCGGCGCGACGGGATAACCGACTTGCGGACGTACGGCCACAGGTCCGGCAGGCACTTCTCAGCCGAATGGAGGCGACGGACCCCGGGTGGGAAGCGTGGGTCGGCGGCCTGAGTGGGACTGAGCGACGTGTCGCAGAAGACCTGTTAGAGGAATATCTACACCGAATACGTGGCGGCGACCGGGAGTCGCTCCAGCAACTCGGCTACGCGCTCGGAATCGGCGAGAAAGCCCGACGGAAACTCCATGAGGGAGACCACCTCGAACGCCGCCGGGCACTTCACTGGATTGCTCGCCTCGATATCGATGTCACCATCGAGACGCTCGAAGCGACGTGTGGGGGCCATCCGGAAACGAGAGCGGCGGCCGCTCGGGTGCTTTACGAGCAGGACCGCGCGAACGCGACCGAAGAGGGGACCGAGCTATTACTGCGCGGTACGGGGCCACTGTCGGTACTGGGCATGGACACACTGTATCAACTCAACAAACTCTCACCAGACCTGTTGTTCACACGCACCAAGGAGTCCTACCACGAGTGGTCCGAGTCGCGACTCATTCAGGTCCTGCGGGTAATCGGTACCGCTGGCCCGGCGAGTCCGGATACGCCTCTCGATTGGATTGGCTTTCTCTTCGTGAGTGAGTCACCGAACGTCCGGGTGGCGGCAGCGAACGCACTCGTCGGGTACGGCTGGCACGACGGCGTTCGCTCCGCTATCGAAATCGAGCAAGTACGAACGGACGACTCCCCACCTGTCCGACAGGCGGTGTATCAGATGCTCGGAAGTTGGGATGACGAGGCGTCGGTGAACGCGCTCCGAAACGCCCTCCGGTCGGAATCGAACACGCGGGCCGCAATCGATGCGATTTCCGCCCTCGGCGAGCGGGCGACGTCCATCCCCGAGAGCGAACTCACCCCTGCGAGTTCGGCAGCGCGAGACTGGGTTCTCGCCTCGACTGAACCGACACGAAGCGAGACGGAACAATGACGTCCATCGCCGAGGCGTTGCTCGTCATCGGGTGGTTCGTTCTGGGGTATTACCTGTTGGTCAACGGGATGTATCTGACCGTCCACATCGCCGCCCTGTTCGAACTCCGTTCGGACCTGAAACGGCAAGCCGCAGGAACGATGTATCAGCGGTTTTCTTCCCCGTTCTTCCCGGGGGTGACCGTCGTCGTTCCCGCATACAACGAGGAAGCAGTCATCGTCGAAAGCGTTCAGTCACTGTTGAACCTCAACTATCCCGAACTCGAAATCGTGGTCGTCAACGACGGGTCGGATGACGAGACGCTCTCTCGGCTTCGTTCAGCGTTCGACCTCCACCCGATAGACGCGGACGTCCCGTTCGAAATCCCGAGCGAACCGATTGAAGCGGTGTATCGCTCCGAAGACGCGCCCGGACTTCGGGTCGTCGATAAGGAAAACGGGGGGCGTGCTGACGCGGTCAACGCCGGTATCTGGCTGGCCGAGCAGCCGCTTTTCTGTACAATCGACGCCGATTCGATTATCGACAGGGATGGGCTTTTGCAGGCGGTCGAACCGTTTTTGGAACGACCGGAGGAGACCGTCGCGACCGGTGGGACCATCCGCGTCGCAAACGGATGTACGATTGAGAACGGCACAATCAAGTCGGTGAACCTCCCCGATAATCGTCTCGCCGGTCTCCAGACGATGGAGTACTTGCGGGCCTTCTACTCGGGTCGATTGGGTCTCGACCGGCTGAACGCCCTGATGTTGATATCAGGTGCCTTCGGCGTCTTTCGGACCGACCTCGTCCGGGAAGTCGGAGGCTACGAGACCGAAAGCATAACCGAGGACTTCGAGTTGACGCTTCGGCTACACCGATACCTCCGGGAACAGGACAGAGCGTACAACGTGGAATTCGTCCCCGAACCCGTCGTCTGGACGGAGGTCCCGGAATCACCCGCCACGTTCAGCCGACAGCGACGCCGCTGGTATCGGGGCCTCCTCGATACGATGGCTCGCCATCGGAAGATGATTGGCAGGCGACGATACGGGTCGCCCGGCGTGTTCGGGTACCCGGCCTTCCTGCTCGCTGAGGTGCTTGGACCGCTCGTCGAGGGGTTCGGATACGTACTCGTTCCGCTGGCGTTCCTCATCGGGGCCGCCGACGCGTCGTTCGTCCTCCTGTATTTCGGGCTGACGGTCGGCTTCGGCGTGTTTCTGTCCTGGTTCGGAATTCTCAGCGAAGTCTGGAGTTTCAGGCGGTACGACCGCCCGAAGCAGGTCCTCCGTCTGTTGGGGTATGGCATCCTCGAAAACTTCGGCTTCCGACAGTGGAAGACGCTAATCGCGTGGCGCGGTCTCTATGAATACCTGCGCGGGGACACGTCGTGGGGCGAGATGCAGCGCTCGGGGTTCGACTCCGACTGACTCCGTTCCCATCGCTGTGACGTCGGCCCCACCGATTCCACCACGAACACGCGCTGGGACAAACGATTGATAAGACCGCACCGCCTAGTTATGGTAATGGGTCATGCAGATGACGGGGATTCCGAGGCTATTCACGTTCTGTATGTGAACGACGACACCGATTTTGCCGAATTGGCAGAGACGAAGCTTCTGAACGCCTCGTCGGTGCTCGAAGTTACGACCGTCGAAACCCCGGAAGCGGCCTTCGAACAGCTTTCGACGTCTCCAATCGACTGTGTGGTGACCGCCTATTCGCTGCCCGAGGGTACCGGCATCGATTTCTTGAGACGAATCCGAGCCGAACAGTACGACCTTCCGACTATCCTATTTACCGGTCGTGGGAGCGAACGGATCGCGAGTGAAGCGATGCAGGCGGACGTCTCCGATTACATCCCTGTCGACGCGAGACAGGACAACTTCGAGTTACTCGCACGCCGCATTCGGACCCTCGTTGCGGCGGCCCGCAAAGAAGCGTTCGCCGAGCGGATGTCCGACCGCTTCCAGCGGACGCTCGAACGCGCGACTGACGCGATTTACGCCGTCGACGAGGAGTGGCGCATCGAGTACCTAAACGAAAAAATGGCCGAACGTGTCGGCTGCGACCGCGATGCCGTCGTCGGAGGCATCCTCTGGGAGGAATTCCCCTCGATTGTCGGTACCGAACTCGAAGACAGATATCGAACCGCAATGGAGACCGGTGAACCGGCGTCGTTCGAGCAGCGTCTCGGCCCCCCGCTCGATTACTGGGTCGAGATACGGGTGTTCCCCGACGATAACGGTCTGACCGTCTTTTCACGGGAAATTACAGCCGAGCGTCAGCAAGACATACAGCTACAACGCAGTGAAACGATTCTGCAGAACATCCACGATATCGTGTTCGTCGTCGACGAAGCGGGTATCGTCCAGTTTACGAATGCGGCCTCCCGACGGCTCGTCGGTGGTGGTCAGTCGACGCAACTCGAAGGACAACCCCTCGAAGCGGTCGTGGGTGACCGCGTTACTGCCCCCAACGCAGAGCGATTCCGGAACGCAGTCGAATCGACGCTTGATGAGGTGGAGAGTGATGGGGGCGTAACCGAGCCGTACGATTCGGACCTGCAACTCGACATCGAAACTGGTCGTGGAGAGCGGACGTTCGACGTGCGCTTTACGCCGTTTCGGAGCGGCAGAAGTCGACAAGTGCTCGTCGTCGCCCGGGATGTCACGGAACAAAGCGACATCAAACGACAATTACAACGAGAGCGCGATGCACTCCGGGAACTCCAGGGCATCATGGCCGAAAGCAGCGTCTCCACCGATACTCGCCTTCGGGAACTGCTGGAGGTCGGCTGTCGGACTCTGGGGCTGGAAATCGGAATCGTCTCACACATCCACGACGGCGACTACACGGTTCGTGCGGTTCACGCGCCGGATTCCGATATCGAAACCGGAGACACGTTCGACCTCGAATCGACATACTGTGAGGAGGTCATAGAAAGCGATACGGTCTGTTCGTTCACCGACGCCGTCGCCGACGGGAAACAGGCCCATCCGGCCTACCTTGAATTCGAGCTGGAATCGTACATCGGCGTGCCGCTCGTCGTAAACGACGACCGCTACGGGACGGTCAACTTCTCCAGTCCGACCACCCGCTCGGACTCCTTCGGGGCGTTCGAGCGAACGTTTGTCGAACTGCTATCGGAACTCGTGAGTGCCGAGGTAACACGAAGTATGGACCGAGCGAAACTCGAACGGCGCGATTTCCTCTTCGAACATGCACAGGATATCGCAGACATCGGCGTCTGGGAGTACTTCTCGTCGACGGGCGACCTCGAGTGGTCCGATGGTGTCCGTCGGATTCACGGCGTCGGTGACGACTACGAACCCTCTCTGGAGGATGCTATCGAGTTTTATCATCCTGACGACCGCGGAACGATTACCGCAGCAGTCAACCAAGTAATCGAGGACGGGGAGCCCTACGACCTCGACCTCCGATTGATTCGAGCCGACGGTGAAACGCGTAACGTGCGGGCGTGGGGCGAGCGTGTCGACAGCCGACGACACGATACGCCCGTTCTTCGAGGCGTGTTTCAAGATGTGACGGAGCGAACAGCCCAAGAACGGGAATATCAAGAACTCGCGGAGGAATACGAGGCACTGCTTGAGACCTCTGGGGACGCGATATTCTTACTCGATGTCGATACAACGGGTGATGACCCCCGATTCGAGTTCGCCCGACTCAGTCCCGGATACGAAACACAGACGGGACTCACGACTGAGGAGGTCCGGGGACAGACACCGCGAGAGGTATTCGGTGCGGAACGGGGTGGGAAAATCGAAGTGAATTACCGTCGCTGCGTCGAGCAGGGCGGGCCGATTTCCTATCGCGAGGAGTTAGATATCGCTGCGGATGCACGGTTCTGGGAGACGAGTCTCGCGCCAGTCATCGTTGACGGCGAAACCGTCCGAATCGTCGGCATCGCTCGGAACGTGACCGAACAGGTCAATCGAGAACACGACCTCGAGACGACGAACCAGCGGTTGGAATCCCTCATCGAAGCCACACCCCTCACCGTGATGGAAATCGACACTGACGGCAACGTCACCCGATGGAACGATGAGGCCGAGAAAATGTTCGGTTGGTCGCGGGCGGAAGTCCTTGGCGAGTTCAATCCGATAGTACCCGAAGACAAACAGGACGAGTTCACATCACATCGAGAGCGAGCCCTGAACGGCGAACGGATTCGTAGCCAAGAGATAAAACGGAAAAGGAAAGACGGCACTGAACTGGACTTGCTCCTGTCGGTCGCCCCGATTACCGACGCAAATGGAGAAATAACGAGCATACTCGCGGTCTTAGAGGACATTACCGACCAGAAACAACTGGAGACGAAACTCCGCTCGCTTCAGGGGACCGCCCAGCGACTCAGCGGCGCACAGTCGAACGAAGAAGTCGGCGATATCGCTGTCAAGGCAGCTGTCGAGATTCTCGGATTCGAACTCACTGGTATCTGGGAATATTCCGGCCAAAGCGAGGCTCTCGTCCCACTGACTGCCAGTGAACGTACAGGTGAGATACTCGGGGAATTGCCGCGGCTACAGCCCGGAGAGAGTCTTGCATGGGACGCCTTCGAGGCCTCCGAAATGCGTGTATACGACGATATTCGGAGTAAGACGGCGCTTTCGGAGTCCGACGTGGACCTCCAACGTGGTCTGTTCGTTCCCTTGGGTGAGTTCGGACTCATCGGAGTCGGTGCGTCCCACGAACAGCAATTCTCGGATACGGATATCGATTTGTTCCAGATACTCGGTGCGACCGTCGAGGCGGCATTCGCCCGCTCGAGTCGGGAAGCGGAACTCCAGCGGCAGAACGAACGGCTCGATGAGTTCGCCAGTGTCGTCGCCCACGACCTCCGGAACCCGCTTTCGGTCGCCAAGGGATTTCTCGAAATCGTCGAGGAAACGGGCGACCACGACCATCTGGAGCGAATCGAGTCGGCACACGACCGCATGGAGCGACTCATCCGCGACCTCTTGACGCTTGCACGCGGCGAATCGATAGTTACGGACATGGGAGAGGTCGACCTCAGAACAGTAACGACGGAGGCGTGGGGGTACGTCGATACCGCTGAGGCAACGCTGACCGTTGCCGATGAGATCCAGACCGTGACTGCTGATGGGGGGCGTCTGACACAACTCTTCGAGAACCTCTTTCGGAATGCAGTCGAACACGGCGGTTCCGACGTCACCATCACCGTCGGGAAACTCGATGGCGGCGATGGCTTCTACGTCGAAGACGACGGCAAGGGGATTCCACCGGAGAACCGAACGAAGGTCTTCGACCACGGCGTCACGTCGACGGAGGGCGGAACCGGCTTCGGCCTCTCGATTGTAGCCGATATCGCGAAGGCACACGGCTGGAGCGTGTCCGTCACGGAGGGTACTGACGGTGGGGCACGATTCGAGTTCGAAATCTGAGGCGGTTCGAAGTAGGCGTCCTCCTCGACAGTCGGTGGCGGCACGACTGCACGATGGATTCGTTCGGCAACCGGAACCCCTTCGCTTCCTGAGTGTGATTCGAATTGACACACAAACACTGGTTTGAGCCTTCCTCAGTACTTAACCAAAAGCGAATGTAGCCGTTGTATGGAACGACGGTACTTGTTCGGCGGACTCGTTGCGGTCGTAGCTATCGTAGCTATCGGCGTTGCACTCGCCACGATTGGCCCGGCCGGGTCCAGCCCGCTGGGTCCCGACCAAGAGTATCCCGCAGGCACAGGAGCGGACCATATCAACTTCACGGCGCTCGATGCCACTGATTCGAACGTTTCACACACGCCGCGTGAACACTGGGATTCCTACGCAATCGAGTACGACGCACCGCCCGAACGGCCAATTGTCGAGGGTGAGTACTACATCAACGCCAAGACGGGAGAAATACTTGCCGAGCGATGGTACAACGCTGAGGTCTACCGAAACGGGAGTATCTACGCGTTCCTCCAACCCGCCGAGAGCATCCCGAATTCGCATCAACGAGAGGAGTTCGAATCGGACGATTCGTTCGTCTACGACAACGACACCGACGCGTACTACCGCTATGACCCACAGTACGGCAACCTCGCACCCACGAACATCGGCCGGCATACCAACATGCTTGAACGGTACACGTGGGAAGCCGTCAACACGACAACCCACCACGGCGTGCCCGTCATCACGTATCAGGTAACCGGCACGCGAGCGAACGCATCGAATGCCTCCCCGGCCAGCAATGGAACACTTCGGCTCGGCCTCGATGACGGGGTCATCTACGCTTTCGACATCACAATCGAGGATGACGGAACGAGCTACCAGTACACGTACAACGTCGGCCCAGCCCCATTCCCGGAACACGACTGGGTCGAGACGGCCCGAGAACTCGCTGCTGAGAACACGACCGCAGAGAACAGTTGAGAATACGGACAGAGAATCGGCGAGCCACGGAACGGTGAAAGACGGCAGCCTCAATTAACAAAATACTGATGCGTAGCGGCTGAGCGACGTTTCCTGTGAGGTCGCTTTGGAATTCTTTGAAATCCGGGCCTTTCAGTCCGCAAATCCGTGGTGGAGGTGCTCTCTGAGCCGCGGTCTCCTAGGGGCAACTGCATTAGATGACCCCTACGATGATACATCTATGCAGGCGACGGTACTCGATGGAGTCCGCGAAGCCCTCCGCATCGGGGTCGGATTTCTCTGGACGGCGGCGTGGGCAATCATCATGGGCCTCACGGTTACGAGTCTCGTCCAGGTTTACGTCTCCAAGGAGCGAATGGCGAAGGTTCTCGGTGATGGCGACCTGGGCGGCCTCACCAAGGCAACCGCATTCGGGGCGGCAAGCAGTGGGTGTAGTTTCGGTGCCGTCGCTATCGGGAAGGGTCTGTTCAAGAAAGGTGCTCACGCGGTGAACTTTCTGGCGTTCATGTTCGCGTCGACGAACCTCATCGTCGAACTCGGGTTGATGATTCTGATTCTGCTGGGCTGGGAGTTCCTCCTCGCCGAACTGCTCGGCGGCCTCATTCTCATCGCCGTCATGGCCGTCATCGTCCACCTTACGCTCCCCGAGAACCTCTTCGGTGAGGTCAGACAGACACTCAACGAACGCGACCGTGAGGCTGGTGTTACCGAGGACCCAACCTGCGGGATGGAAGGCAAAAAGGAGTACACGCTCACGACTGACGGGGGTGAAACGCTGCAGTTCTGCTCGGAAGGCTGTATGGAGACCTATCTCCAAGAGACATCGAGCAGCGGCGGGTGGCGCGACGAACTGCTGTCGTGGGGTGGCTGGTACAAGGTCGCAAACCAGTATCGCAAGGAGTGGTCGATGATTTGGAAGGACGTCATCGCGGGCTTTCTCATCTCCGGGTTCGTCATCGTCTTCGTTCCCCAGCGGGTCTGGAACACCCTGTTCATTCAGGGCGACGGCCTGCTCGTGACCGCCGAGAACGCGATTATGGGTGTCGCCATCGCCGTCATCAGTTTCGTCGGCAGTATGGGCAACGTCCCCTTCGCCGTTGCGCTGTGGGGTGGTGGAATTAGCTTCGCCGGCGTCATCGCGTTCGTCTATGCCGACCTCATCACGATTCCCGTGTTGAACGTCTACCGGAAGTACTACGGCTGGAAAATCATGCTGTACATCCTCGGCGTCTTCTTCGTGACGATGGCGTTCACCGGCTTTCTCATGGAGTTGCTGTTCGACGCACTCGGTATCGTTCCCGATTTGGCCGGTGGGGAGACGGCGACCGAACAGACGTACTTCGAACTCAACTACACGTTCTACCTCAACCTCATCGCCTTCGGACTCTCCGGGTTTCTCCTGTACGTGTACCGCCGTGGCCTCGGTGCGCCCGGCCAGTACCGCGACCCCGTCTGTGGAATGCGGACCGACGATGATGGGCCGAGCGCGTCTCACGAGGGAACGACGTACTACTTCTGCTCTAGTGCCTGCAAGCGACGGTTCGAGGAGAATCCGACGGCGTTTGCCGGTCAAAGCCCACAGGTGACAAGCCACGACCACTGAATGCGAATCGAAACCCACTCTGGGGATACCGTGATTTCAGGTGCTACCATCGCGATTGACACGCCGGTCGCGCCCAAAACGACCGTCTGAGCAGTCAGGGCTCTCAACGTATCAGCAAACGAGGGGTATCGAATCGAGACACCTGGTGGGGGGCGACCACGGGATGATGAACGGCCGCACTGGAGGCGGAATCTGGAGCATTCCCTTCGTCGGCGGGGCGCTCGGAGTGCTGGGTGTTCTCGGCGGCGCACTCTACTGGCTTGGAAACCGAAGCAGCACTCGCTCGAAAACCCACGATTCGGCGAGAGAAGTCCTCCAGAACCGCTATGAGCGAGGAGAAATCGATGAAGAGGAGTATAGACGTCGCCGCAAGCGGCTAGATGCTACTGATGAGGTGGAGTGACTGGAATCACTCCTCGCGTTTGCCGTACGTTTCCTCACCCCACCCATAGTCGGACGCTTCGTCGTTCCGTTCGATGTAGTCCTCCAGTATCTCCTGTACCGCTCGGCCGAGGTCCGTTAACTCACCGTTAATCATCGAGACCGTGCTCGAATCGAGGGACTCAGTCGCGTCTTGCTTCCGCCAGTCGTCCGAAATCGTTGGGGCGTCGAACCGAAGGCGGTCTTCGGTTGGGTCCCAGTAGAAGTCGAACGTTTGGAACAGGCCGAGGTCGCTGATAATTCGAACGTGTTCTTCATTGAGGTTCGTGTACTCGGCCCACTCGTTGAACCCCTCCTTCCATGCACCCACTTGGAGCAAATCTTCGATGTCCTCACGGTAGAAGTCCTCCGACCCGAGCGTCTCTTCTTGCCACTCGAACTCGCGTGGCATTCCTCGGTTGGACAGGTCTGGTGGTTCCGGGACCTCTATATCGAGCGCCATACCAGTGGTTTCACTGGCAACACAATAAAGCCCACAGCAGTTCTCAACGAGACGCCTCTCGCAAGGGACATCTTGTTCCGACCAGCGCAATCAGACGCCGATAGCGACCGAGTCCCGGTGCCGTTCCGTTCGGCCCAGTTTCGTCCCGAGGCCACCGTTAGTCGTCCGCGACGGCGGGCGCGTTCGGCATCTCCGGGTGGGCTTCGGGCTGTTCGGACACCGGTGTCCACTCCAAATCCTCCTCGTAGTGGAAGGCGCGGTGATTCTGCGTCGGGTCGACGACCGTCAGTGAGAGCCAGTCGTTGTCAAGCAGTTCGGTCAACTCCTCGTGGGCGGCCAAGACGCCGGTGACGCGCTCGACCGGCGCGTGGATGACCGTCGAGAGGCGAAGCGGCTGGTGATACGGTTTGTCGTCGTCGGCCATCACCGATTGGAGCGGAAGGCCGGTCATCAAATCGCCGCCGTTGCCCTGGTAGACGCCGACGTTTCCGACTGGGTTGTGAGTCACCTTCGACCCACCGCCGTACACCGAATTGTCGACCGTCGAGAAGTAGTACTGGGTGTTAATCCACTGGGTGACGACCATCGGGCCGGTGAGAATCGCTTCGAGTGCGTCACCGTCGGGGTCGGTCGACCAATCGTAGGAGTGGAGGAAGGCGCGGCCATCGAGGTCAAGGTCGTTCGTCAGACCGCGGGGACCGATGACGAATCCGGCGTTGCCGGCCAGTCCCCACTCGGGACGCGTTTCGGCCCAGTCGGCGGCACGGCGCTCCGTCTCACTGACACCCTTCGAGTCGTCGCCCCCCATCGACTCGGCGCGCTCGGCGGTCGCGTTCTCGCGGGCAGTTTCGAGGTCTGCACGCAACTGCTCGAGGTCGTCCGCGTGGCTTTCGGGCACGCCGTCGGCGAACAGTTCCACTTCGTCGGTCGTCGTGTTGTGTTCGCCGGCGAGGAAGACGGTGTCGTCGGGAATGTCGAAGCCGCGTTCGCGCAGCGCCGCCTTGACTTCGGCGTCGTTACAAATCGTCGCGAGGACGCGAGCACTCGGGCCCCCGGGGTTGCCGGCACAGGCGCCACAGTCCAGACTCGAGTCATAGGGGTTGTTGGCCGTCTCGCTGGCGTGGCCGGTGAAGACGACGAGGCGGCTGAACTCCTCCCAACCCATCAATTCGAAGGCGGACGCGGCGTACTCGACTTTCTCCTCGTGAGTCAGTCCAACTGGGAGGTCACCGGCGTAGGTGTGCTGGTGGTGGACGATTGGCTCACAGAACTCGTGGTCGTCGGCCACCGCATCGTCGGTGGTTTCGAGTAAGTCGTAGACGCGGCCAGGAACGAGCGTCCGGGCCGCAAGCGCGAGTCCGTACCCACTGCCGGCGCTCTCGACGAAGCCGAAGGCGGTGGCGGGGTTCGTTTTCAGCGTCTCGATTACCTCGCCTGTGGCCTCGCGGAGACGCGACCAGCGGTCGTGACTCGTCTGTGTGTCCCTGTCGGTTGGAATCTCGGAGATGCGGTGCTGTGCATCGAGGATAGGGGGACAGGCATCGACCGACACTTCGGAATCGTATCCCTGGTACTCCATCGGGATACCGAAGAAGCCAGCGTAGCCGTGGGTCTCGTAGTCGCCAGCGTCTTCGATGTGGCGGCGGATAATCTCCGAACGCGTATCGATACAGAACACCAGTTGTGCGTCCGGGCGGCCGAAGGGGTCGCTGTCGGCGAGGGCCTCGCTTTCGGAGGTGACGGACTCGACGACCTCGCTGCGGTAACTCGCCTCCCACGCATTCAGGAACGCTTCGGCGAGTTCGTCGGCCGCCTCATCGTCGGCGCTGTCGGGACCGGTCGACGGCTCGACACCGGCGCCGAAGGCCTCCAGCAGCGTGAGACGGGCCGCGAGATACCCTTCGAGCGTGATGGGGTACGTGGACTGCCACGCCCCGTCGTCGGCAACGCGTTGTTTGATAAAGCCACTCCACCCAGGGAGTGCGGCGAACTGCTCCTCGAAGATGGGGACCCATTGGCTCTCGGGGTACGGTTCTAACACGGTCTCGATGGCTTCGAGTGGCGACTCAGGTAGGTCGGCGACGACCTCCTCGTCGGGTATCTGGCCGTCGTATGCGGCCACCGACCGGAAGGCGCTGTAGAACCCGTCCTCGCGGTTCGGCATCGACCACTGCGCTTGCCCTTCATCGAGGAACGCCGACAGCCACTTCGTCAGCACGTGGTCGACCTGCTCGGCGTCGGTGTTCGGACGCTCCGTCTCGACGCTGGTTTCCATGCGCTCCAGTAGGGTCTCGGGGTCTTGCTCGTAGCCGCGTTCGGCCAGTTCGGAATCGAGGAGTTCGGGGTCGATTTGCCCGTCGTCGAGGGCTGTCTGGAACGTCTCCGGACTTGGATAGCCGCGGCCGCCGAGGAGGTCCCCAGCCTGGGTGACGGCCTCGCTGAACGGCATGTCCTCGAAGCCCGAGAGTGGGTTGGCCGTCACGAAGGAGTGAATCGGCCAGACCGACCCGACGGTGGTCGCTGCTTTGTCGATGCTGTCTTCGATAGTGTGTTCAGTACTCATTGTAGTCCTCCGTGGCGGTTAGCACGGTACTGGAAGCGGGTTGGCTGGCGTTCAACAACGCGACGTAGAGGCGCTGGCTTCGCTCGTGGGCGCCGGTCTCTATCGCGACGTAGACCGCGAGGAAGACGACGGCGACGAGCGCGTGGAGCGCACTCAGTTCGGTCGGGGCCGAGACGAGCGGAAGCCCGGAGAGGACACTCGAAATAGCCAGGTAGACGAGTGCGTAGACGGTGATGGCCGGAATGAACACCAGCGGGACCGCGACGTAGCGAGCCGCCGCCGACAGGGGTGTGTGCTGGACGGCGCTGCGGGCCGCATGCAGCGTCGTGAGCACGACGAACAACACGAGCAGCAGTCCGCTGTCGACGCTCGTGCCCTTCCCCGTGAGGAGAGCGAACAACGCACCACCTGCCAGTCCGGTCATCAGGACGGCGGCTGTGCCTGCGACGTTCATCCCGGTGGGTTCGCTCTCAGTCGGGCTGGCGTGTTCGACCTGCCCCCCCGAACCGAGGAAGTGATACGCCTTGTAGAAGCCGTGCAGGATGAGGTGGGTGATGGCGGCGCCGAAGAAGCCGAGACCAGCCTGCATAATCATAAAGCCCATCTGTCCGACCGTCGAGCAGCCCAGTTCGCTCTTGACGTCCGGCTGGACGGCCTTGAGCAGCTTTCCGAGCAGGGCACTCGCCGCGCCGACGGCCACGATACCGAGCATGAGTGTGGTGTCGACGGTGACGACCGGTGCGAAACGGGTCAACAGGATGCCGCCCGCGTTGACGAACCCGGCGTGCATCAGCGCCGAGGCGGGCGTCGGGGCGGTCATCGAGGAGAGCAGCCAGCCGTGGAACGGGACGAGGGCGGACTGAATCATCGCTGCGAAGACGAGTGCGGCCGCGGCGACGAGCCACACCGGCCCGCCGAGGCTGTCGGCGGCCGCGGCGATACCGGAGGCCGTCGTCGCGTCGGTCGTCCACCACAGCGCTGTCAGTGCGACGCCGAGGAGCGCGCTGCTTGCGAGGAAGTACTT